>Ga0070679_100000538_pt1 | contig 32216 bp, 23 predicted proteins | sample KBSC63BmetaG_FD_65652 | JGI IMG/M metagenome (GOLD analysis project Ga0070679, IMG submission 65652) | Corn rhizosphere microbial communities from Kellogg Biological Station, Michigan, USA - KBS C6-3B metaG | ecosystem: Host-associated > Plants > Roots > Rhizosphere | place: USA: Michigan... | reverse complement strand
ATCTGGGCCAGGTGAACGTGACATTGACGCCGACCGGCGGCTATACCGGGACAGCCACGGTGACATGCGGAACCCTGCCGTCGAATTTGACCTGCTACTTCAATCCGTCAACCTTTACGTTTACCGGAAACAATGTGGCACAGACAGGGACGCTGCTGGTTGGGACAGCAACGACATCCCGGCTGACGCTTCCGGGAAATAATGCGGGGATTGTGGCGGCGTTCGCCATGCTTCCGCTGGTTGGTTTCGCGGCATTCCGGCGGAAGAGGATTGTGACGCTGGCGGTGTTCGTGGTGCTTTCTTTCGGGGCCGTCGCCGGGTTGAGTGGGTGCTCGAGTAATTCCCACCTGGCGCCATCGGGGTCGTACACAGTGCCGGTGGTTGTGACGGCGAACGGTGCGACGACAACGACGAGTTTGACGGTTGTTGTGCGGTAGCCAAATCCGCTCAGTGTGGAAAGCCCATTCGTCTTTTGACGAATGGGCTTCTGTATTTGGCCGGGCGCCGGCAGAACCCTCATTGCGCAAAGAAGGAAAACGAACGGCGGCCGAGGCGCTTCGGGCTCGTTCGGTGGATACTGGTTGCAGCTTTTTTCAGGGAGTGCTCGTGAACCGTAAGCTTTTTCTCTCCACCGTCGCGTTGTTTGTTTTTGCTCTGTTGCCTGCACATGCGCAGTTGTTCGAGTCACAGCATGGGCAGAAGGGGCCGGTTACTTTTTCTGCCGATGAAGCCAAGGTGCTGGAACGGCTGGCGTCGTTCCGTATGCTGCCGGCGGAGGAGTGGAGATTTCACTCGGGCGATGTGGCGCATGGCGAGTCGCCGACGCTGGATGACTCGGCCTGGGAGACGGTGAAGACCAAGTCGAAGGCAGGCAAGGAAGCGGTGTGGTATCGGCGTTGGATCGAGGTGCCGAAGACGCTGAATGGGTACGACCTGCGCGGCGCGAACATCAGCTTCATGTTTGAGGACTTCGCGAATGGCCCGGTGACGGAGATTGTCTACTTCAACGGCCGGCGCGTCGCGATGGGCGAAGACCTGGAACCGGTGGAGATCTTCGATCATGCGAAGCCCGGGGATAAAGTGCTGGTCGCGGTGAAGGTGCTGGCGTCGGTAGACGACAAGACATTCAACAGCGTCCAGATGAAGGTCAGCTTCGCCGAGGGACGACCGAATCCCGAGGACCTGCGGCAGGAGTTTGTAGTCGCGGCAGCGGATGTGCCGTCATTGGCGCCGGGGTCGGCGGCGCAGCGCGACACGCTGTTGAAGGCGGTGGGTCAGGTTGATCTGGGTGCGCTCGATCGCGGCGACCAGAAGGCGTTCGATGCCTCGCTGGAAAAAGCGCAGGCGACGTTGGTTGCGTTGCGTCCGCTACTGCAGACATCGACGCTACACCTGACGGGGAACTCGCATATCGATGTGGCTTGGCTGTGGCCGTGGACCGAGACGGTCGACGTTGTGAAGCGGACGTTCGGCACAGCAGCGCAGTTGATGCGCGAATATCCGAGCTATACGTACACGCAGTCGGCGGCGCAGTACAGCGAGTGGATGGCGGACAAGTATCCCGAACTGAATGCGGAGATCAAGCAGCGCGTGCAGGAAGGGCGTTGGGAACTGGTCGGCGGTATGTGGCTGGAGCCGGACCTGAACATGCCGGATGGCGAATCGCTGGTGCGGCAGCTGCTGGTGGGGCAGGCGACGTTTGAAAAGCTCTACGGCAAGCGTACGCGGATCGGATGGAACCCGGATTCGTTCGGATACAACTGGCAGCTTCCGCAGATTTATAAACGCTCGGGCATTGACTACTTTGTTACGCAGAAGATGTTCTGGAACGACACGAATAAGTTGCCGCTCAAACTTTTCTGGTGGGAGTCTCCGGACGGCAGCAAGGTGCTGACGTACTTCCCACATGATTATGCGAATGGCAATCTCGACCCCACGCGGCTCGGCAAGGATCTCGCCCAGGCGCGGCAGTTTTCGCCGGGCATGATGCAGATGATGGACCTCTACGGCATCGGCGACCACGGTGGCGGGCCAACTCGCGCGATGCTCGACGAAGGTCTGCACTGGATGGAGCCCGGCAAGGTGATCCCGAAGGAGGAGTTCGGCACCGCGCAGAGCTACTTCACCGGGATTGAAGGCAAGCTGAATCCTGATTCGCCGACGTGGAACTACAAGACCTTGGCGAAGGGCGATACAGTGTTGCCGCCGCCGCCGGCTGAGCAGATCAGCGTACCGACGTGGAAGGACGAGCTGTATCTCGAATATCACCGCGGCGTGTTTACGACGCAGGCTGACCACAAGCGCAACATGCGCAACAGCGAAGAGTGGCTGCTCGATGCCGAGAAGTATGCCTCGCTGGCATGGCTGGATGGGCAGGCCTATCCAGAGAAGGAGCTGACGGACGGATGGAAGCATGTGCTGTTCAACCAGTTCCATGACCTGGCAGCGGGGTCGGGGATTGGGGTGATCTATAAGGAAGCGCAGAAGGATTACGACCAGGTGCGCTGGGCCGCGAATGAGGTGTCGGAGAAATCGCTGAACACGATCACCGCTCATGTCGATACGCGCGTTGCGACAGGTGTGCCTGTTGTAGTGTTCAACTCTCTGGGATGGCGGCGCGGTGGTGTGGGTGAGGTTTCGGTGCAGATGCCGGCACCGGTGAAAGATGTCTCGTTGCTGGATGCGAAGGGCAGAGTGGTGGCGTCGCAGGTGGTGTCGAGGGATGAAGCGACGCATACGTATAAGCTGTTGTACCGCGTGGACGATGTGCCATCAGTTGGGTATACGGTCCTGCATGCTGTGGGCGAGAAGCGACAGTTTCCGAGCGACCTGCGCGCATCGGGACTGACTCTGGAGAACGCGGCGCTGCGCATCAAGGTCAATGCGGCGACGGGATGCATCACTTCTCTGTTCGACAAGAAGGCTGCGTTTGAGACGCTTGCCGCCGGCGGATGCGGCAATGAGTTGCAGGCTTTCAAAGATACGCCGAAGGATTATGACGCCTGGAACGTCGATCCCGGAACGTTGGATGCGCCGCCGACATTGTTGCACGGTGTCGATGACGTGAAGCTGGTGGAGTCGGGGCCGCTGCGGGCGACGATCCGCGTGGCGCGGACGTGGCAGGGGTCGAAGTTTGTGCAGGACATTACGCTGTACACCGGTGCGGACCACGCTGTCGTCGCGAACGATATCGACTGGCATGAGACCCATGTGCTGCTGAAGGCGGCATTCCCGTTGGCAGCGTCCAGTGGAGAGGCGACTTACGAGATTCCGTATGGAACGATCGAGCGCGCTACGACCCGGGACAATACGTTTGAGAAGGCGCGGTTTGAAGTGCCGGCACTGCGCTGGGCTGATGCGGGCGACGGTAAGCATGGCTTCAGCATTCTGAACAATTCAAAATATGGCTATGACTCGGTGGGGAATTTGCTGCGGCTGACGCTGCTGCGCTCGCCGACGTGGCCGGATGCGAATGCGGATCGCGAGGAACATCATTTTGAGTACGCGCTGTATCCTCATGCCGGCGACTGGAAGCACGCGCTGAGCGAGCGGCACGGGTACGAGTTCAACTATCGGCTGAAGGCGATGCAGGTGGCGCCGCACGATGGAGCGTTGCCGGCGGAGCATTCGTTTGTCGGCGTGGATGCGCAGCATGTGGTGCTGACCGCGGTGAAGAAGACCGAAGGGAATGGCTTGATTATTCGCTTCTATGAATGGGCTGGCGAGGGTGGCAATGTGACGCTTACGGTGCCTGCTGGAGCGACCGGCGCGACTCTGGTGAACCTGATGGAGAAGCCGGAGGGATCGCCGATTGTTGTGTCGGGAGACAAGGTGACCGTGCCGGTAACTCCGTTTGAGATTCAGACGGTGAGGGTGGAGTATGGACACGCAAAGTAAGGTAAAGGTTTGAGGAAAGCGGCCGGGTCTGTTTAATCCGCACATCTCACAAACCGGGATGTGCGGTACCCGGCTACACTGTGTCTCGCCAAATGAACCGCTCGTCGTGTAACACCCAAGGCAGCGAAGCGGTTTCGGCCGGACACCAGGGCCTGCTCCTAACTTTTTAGGAGAAACCACGCAGTCGGCAACGCAAAATGCTATCGAAACGAGGAGACCGTGAAAGTCATGGTGACAGGAAGCGCCGGTCATCTGGGGGAGGCCCTGGTCCGAACACTGCGGAAACTGGATCATGAGGTTGTGGGAGTGGATATCCTCAACTCTCCTTTTACGACTCACGTCGGCTCGATATCTCAGCGGTCTGTTGCAACGCGTTGTATGGAAGGTGTGCAGGCCGTCTTCCACGCCGCTACATTACATAAACCCCATGTTGCAACCCACAGCCGGCAGGAGTTTGTGGATACCAACATCACCGGCACGCTCAATCTTCTGGAAGCTGCTGTTTCCGCCGGCGTTAAATCCTTTATCTATACAAGCACAACCAGTGTCTTCGGCGATGCGCTTGTGCCGCCCACCGGAGCTCCGGCAGCCTGGATTACCGAAGATGTTGTGCCGGTTCCCAAAAATATTTACGGCGCGACCAAAGCCGCCGCCGAGGATCTTTGCCAGTTATTTCATCGCAATCAAGGACTCGCATGCCTCGTGCTTCGAACCTCTCGGTTCTTTCCCGAGGAGGATGACAACAGAGAAATGCGAGCAGCTTTCTCGGACCAAAATCTAAAGGCCAACGAGTATCTCTACAGACGTGTGGACATTGAAGATGTAGTCAGCGCCCACATGCTGGCCGCTGAGCGCGCACCTGCCCTGGGCTTTCGTAAATACATTATCAGCGCCACCACGCCGTTTCTGCAGGACGATCTCGGCCGGCTGCGAAACGACGTGCTGGGGGTCATGCGTCGGCGCTTCCCCGACTATGAGGCCACATACCAGCGCCTCGGTTGGAAGATGTTCTCCGGCATCGATCGGGTCTATGTCAACGAACGTGCTCGCAGGGAACTGGCCTGGGTTCCAAAACACGACTTCAGCTCGATCCTCCGTCTTCTGAATGCCGGAACTGATTTCAGAAGCGACCTGGCAAGAGAAGTCGGATCGAAGGGATATCACGACCAGGTATTCTCCCACGGGCCTTATCCTGTCGATTAAGCTGGATGCCGGTGCGGGCAAGAACAGGCCAAGGCCAAAGCAAATCCTCTGCGGGATGACAACAAGAAAGACAAGTGCAAGGACAAAAGCAAGAGCAAGAGCCAATGCTGCGATCTCTCCATGGCGCATCGCATGAAGCCGCGATGCTTCGGTCGAGATGACAGATTGTGGGTGCGCTAACGTGCTCCGGTCGTGACGACGGGTGGTGGTGAGTTATTTCGCTTTCGTCACGTCCATGGAATTGTCGTCGAGGTTGCGGTCGATGAGTTTGTTGTAGGGGTCGATGCCGGCGCGGGTGGGCAGGTCGTTGACGATGAACTCGAAGGTTTGTTTGCCGCCCGTGATGCGCTCCTTGCGGATGGAAAGGACCTTCAGGTCATCCTTTTTGCCGGAAAATACGCCTACGTCGACCATGTCGTGGATAGGTGTTTCGGTTTCTTTTCCGTTGCCGTCGGCGTAGAGCTTTTTGCCTTCGACGGTGAGAGTGACCTTGTATTTTCCATCGGGAGTTTTGACGTAGGTTGCCTCGTCGGCTTTGTCGTCGTAGAGAGTGATCTTCTCGAAGCTGTCGTCGATGAAGTATTGAAGATCAGCAGGGGTTTGCGCGCGGAGAGCGTCTTCGAGCTGGCGCGTGTCGGGGTACGGAACGGATTGTGAGTCGTCGGCGTTGGCGTAGCGATACTGCATCAGGAAGTTATGCAGCGCGAGGTTCACCTTGTCTTCTCCGATGTAGTCGGAGAGGGCGTAGAGGATGAGCGATCCCTTCTGATACCAGACGTAGGATTCGCGCTGGACCAGGCCCAGCGGTGGCTCTTTGCGGCTTTCACCGGCGCGGCCGCGGAGGTATCCGTCGAGCTCGTGAGAGAGGAACTTGCGCATGTTGTCATCGCCATATTTCTTCTCCATGACGCGCAGGGCGGAGTACTCCGCGAGGGACTCGGACATCATGTTGGAACCGGCGACAGAGCCGCCGATGAGCTGGTGTCCCCACCACTGGTGGGCGAGCTCGTGGGCGACGACGAAGTAGGTCTGGTCGATTTCTTTCTTCGGATCGAGGACGCGTGAGAGCAGGAAGGTTTCGGTAAAGGGTGACGTGTTGGAGAAGGACTGCGCGAAGCCGCGGTAGCGTGGGAACTCGATGATGCGGAACTGCTGGTACTGGAACGGGCTGTAGTTGGCCTGGTAGTAGTCGAGGCCCGCGCGGGTGGCGGCCATCATGTTGTCGATGTCCCACGGGTGGTGGTAGTCGTAGTAGACCTCGATGTTGGTGCCTTTGTAGTTCTCCTTCTTCACGGTGTAGCGGCCCGAGATGTAGGAGAAGAAGTCGGCGATTTTTACGTTGCCCATGTCATAAGCAAAGTAGTGGCGGCCGTTGGCGTGCCAGTCGCGCTGCAGATAGCCGGGGGAAAGGGCGATCTGGTCGTCGGGCGTGCTGACGACGGTGTGGAAGCTGATCCAGTCGGAGCTGGGGCTGAAGAGGTTGTGAACGCTGCCCCACGGGTCGCCACGGGGCGGGAGGTCGGCTACGAGTGGCAGCTTCTCTTCCCGGCGGCGGTGGGGATCGTCGAGCTCGACGCCGGTGCTGTACCCGATGGTGGGAAAGTAACCGGAGTCGAAGAACATGCCGTTATAGGCCAGTTCTGGACGCTCTCCACCGTCGCGGAAACCGCGCGAGAGATAGCCGACCTTGAAGGTCATGTTCAATTTTTCGCCCGGCGCGATTGGGGTTTCGAGTTGATAGATGGAGAAAAGATTGCGCGCGGAGCTGCTGACTTTGTGGAAGGGGCGGTCGAACACGATGTCGGCGACAGACTGGTTCTGGTCGGTGATCTGGATCTGCTGGATGGGATTAGGGGTCTTGTTCTGTAGCTCGTAGTGGCCGTTGCCTGAGAAGGAGCGGTGGTAGGGATCGAGGTCGATGTTGGCGTCGACGGCAGTGATTTTCGGCTGAGGGAAGCGCTCGTATTTCTTGAAGTCGCGTTCGTATTGGGCCTGGAAGTCGCGAAGCTGTTTCTGTGTATAGAAGGTGTTGAGGACGTGCGTGTTGTAGAAGTACCAACTGCCGCTGCCGATGGCGATCAGGACGAGGAGTACGAGGGCGGGAGCGAGGCCAGGAAGACGGCGGCGGGCCTGGATCCAGCGAGCGGTCCAACTGTCTTCAGCGCCGCGGCGAGTTAAAGCGATGGCGAAGACGGCCAGTGCGCCGACGATAGAGAGCCAGTACATGTTCCCCCAGAATAGTGCCGCGACGAAGTGGCCGTAGCGGTTCATGTCGGAGTAGGTATAGGGCGGCGTCTGCATGGGCACGTAAAGGGAGTCCTCGAAGTTGAAGCGAGGAAGGACGATTCCGGCAAAGAAGACGGCGATAACGATCGCGTGGCCGAGGAATTTGTTCGAGACCATGGTCTGCACGAAGAACGAGAGCAGGGTGTATCCCATGACGGCGGGAAACACGACCAGGTAGAACTCCTGGCAGTACTGGAGTAGTTCGAAGTTGTAGTAGCCGGCGGCAGCCTGCATGATGATGCCGCAGAGCAGCATGATGGTGATGAGCACGAGCTCGACGAAGGCGATGGCAAAGAACTTTGAAAGCCAGTCGACGGTTTCGCGCATCGGCAACGCGTCGTGTATGCCGTCGAAGCGCGTGTCGCGTTCCCGCCAGACGAGCTCTCCCGCATAGATGGTCGCGATGACGAAGAGCAGCAGAATAGCGAGGCCTTCGACGGAGTTCGCCATCAGGAAAGTGACAGGCCAGACGTTGGTGTCGCCGACCCTGCCGGCGGTGTGTCCGATGACCAGGGCGAAGAAGGCCATCAGCAGAGTGAGTGCCCAGAACAGCAGCTCGTGGGTGATGTTGGAAATACGAAGGCGCGTGAGTGAAACAAGCTGGCTGAAGTTGAGCTTGCTGTCGAAGTATTGATGGACCTGCGGAAGCCGGGTTGCGACCAGCGAGCGCCGCGGCCGGACTTCCACTGCCTCTTCCTGCTTGGCTTTGGCGGCGCGCCGGCCCTGCGACTTGGCAGTGAGGGCTTCGACGGACATGGGAAAAAACTTGTAGACAGCCAGCAGAGAGAGGAAGCCAATGAACGTCCAGAACAGGCGGTTGTAAAGAAAGATGCCACCGGCTGCGTGCGGCGACCAGGAGAAAAGCTGAGTATTCTGTTCGGCTGACGTCCAATAACGGCTGATGTCGGACTGTAGACGCAGGCCGACGGGATCGAAGATACCGGACCAGAAATGTTCGAGCGAACGTGTTGCCCCAAAGATCGCCTGCATGAGGAAGTAGCCCATCAGGATGGCCATACCTTGCAGATAGACGATGGTGATCTTGCGCGTGAGCCCGGCGACCAGGAAGAAGATCGACCCCATGAAGAATATCTGGATGACGACGATGGAGAGAAACGGCTGGAGGTACCACCAGAAGTGGCCGTGGGTGAGGACGGTTTGATCGGCCCAGGGCATGACGCTGCCGAAGGCTTCGCCGACGATGAGGCCGGAGAACACGAAGATGCAGGTGACGAACGAGCCGGCCCAGCGGCCGCCGAGGTAGGCGAACTTTGTAATGGGCTTGGTGAAAATGATCTGGAAGGTGTCGCGCTGGAAGTCGCGCAGCATGGAGATGCCGAAGATGGCCGACATGACGATGGTGCCGAACAGCGAGGCGAGCATGTAGATGATCGTCGTCGCGTAGGGGCCGTTGAGCAGCGTCTTTCCATTGCCGAAGTTGATGAAACCTTCGGCGGCGATCGAGAAGAAGGCCAGCAGGAACCAGATCAGGAAGTAGACGTAGGTCGACCAGCTTTTGAGGCGGAATTTCAGTTCGAAGGTGAAGAACTCCCAGAAGAGGGCCATCGTTTAGATCTCCGGTGATGCGGTGGTTCGAATGTCATCGCAAAAACAAAAAGAAGAAGCAGATCCCCTGCGGGGATGACAACAAGAAAGGCAACGGCAAGTGCACAACTCATAACTCAACATTGATGACTCACGACAACCGCAACTACGGAAGCGGACGCTAGTTGATGACAGGCTGCGGCTGCGCGGATTGCGCGAGGTTCAGGAAGTAGACGTCTTCGAGGCCGGAGTCGACCGAACGGAAGCCTTCGCCGGGAGAGGAGTCGGCGTAGACGCGGACTTCGTGCTGACCGGAGACCAGATGGGCGGAGACGACATCGAGGCTTGCTTCCAGGGCACGGAGCTCGTCATCGGTGGCGACAACCTTCGACCAGATTTTGCCGTTGAGAGCTTCGAGCGATTCGTTGGGAGAGCCTTCCAGCAGAAGCTTGCCGCCGGCGATGATCGCCATGCGCGGGCAGAGTTCGCGGACGTCCTCCACGATGTGCGTGGAGAGGATGACGGTCACGTCGCTCGCGATCGAAGAGAGCAGGTTGAGGAAGCGGTTGCGCTCCGCCGGGTCGAGGCCGGCTGTGGGTTCGTCGACGATGATGAGGCGGGGTTTGCCGAGCAGCGCCTGCGCAATGCCGAAGCGCTGCTTCATGCCGCCCGAGTAGGTGCTGAGGGCCTTCTTGCGGAAGTCCCAGAGATTGGTCTGCTGCAGCAGGGCTTCGACAACCGCTTTGCGCTCGCCGGAGTTGGTAATGCCCTTCATCACAGCAAGGTGCGAAAGCATGTCGAGCGCGGACATCTTGGGGTACACGCCGAACTCCTGCGGCAGGTAGCCGAGTGTCTGGCGGATGGCGTTCTTGTCGGTGAGGACGTTGATGCCGTCGAGCGTGATGCTGCCGGAGTCGGGCTCCTGGAGCGTGGCGATGGTGCGCATCAGCGTGCTCTTTCCGGCGCCGTTAGGGCCGAGCAGGCCGAACATATTGTTGCCGATGGTGAGCGAGATGTTCTTGAGCGCCTGGACGCCGTTGGGGTAGGTCTTGGAAAGACCGGTGATGGTCAGAGACATTGCGTGGACTCCGATTCTGTTTTGAACGTACGTGGGGCTGTGTATATCTTGTACGGGTAGGGTACTGCAATTGTTCCGCGAACAGCACGCTATCGTCTACTCCGTTCGTGACGGTCGGCGTGTAAAGCGGGATGAGATAAGGGCCTTCAGGGATCACGGCGACGGCGGAATCGCCGCTGCGGGTGATGCTCTCCGCGATGGCGGTTTCGACGGAGTCGATCATTTCGACGCAGGTGATGTCGCGGTCTTCGGCGGAGAGGCCGGGGGCGTAGAGCTGGACGCGGAAGTGGCGCGCGGCGCGGAGCAGCATCTCTGTTTGCCACTCGTCGATGGCGGCAAGTGGTTTCTCCTTGATGCTTTGGAGGAAAGCTTCGGGGCCGATGTTGTGCAAGGTTTGTTGCGCGGCGCGGAACTCTGCGGAGCCGAAGCTCTCGTCGCATTTTGCGGCGACGATAAGCGTGCCACCGGGGACGAGGATGTCCAGCGGCGTGACCATGCATTTGATGGTCTGGTAGTACGTGCTGTCGAGCGGGAAGCCGGCGGACGATGTGACGACCGTGCTGAACCGGCGCGGGACGGGCACAGCGGTCGCATGGCGGGCGAAGTCGATTGCGGCTTCGTGGGCGGCGGTGATTTCACCGAAGGTGACGTGGATGAGTTCGCGGCCTTCGTTGATGACGGTGTTGAGACTGTAGGCTTCGCCGATGAGTTTGAGGATTTCAAGCTGCTCTTCGTGGAGTGGATTTCCGGCGAGGTTGCAGGAGCAGGCTTCGGGGGTTTCGAGGAAGCGCGCGTTGTGGAAGGTGCGAATGGTTTCGGCGGAGGCGATGCCGGGAGCGATGACTTTGCGGCCGCCGGAGTAGCCGGCCATGAAGTGCGGCTCGACCAGGCCAGTGACGATCTTGAGGTCGGCTTCGACGAAGCGGCGGTCGATTTGGACAGGTGTCCCGCGTGTGGGCGTGCGGCCAAGATCGGCGTGGGCAGCGGTATCGCGTGCAAAGTGGTTTTCGACACGAACGGTTTTGAGCACCCACGAGTCGCCGATAAGCTCTTCAAGCTCGGCGCCTTCGTTAGGACGGTGCAGGCCGGTGGCGATGAGGACGCAGATGGCTTCGGCAGGAATGCCTGCGGCGATGAGGGTGGTGATCATCGGTCGGAGAAAGAGATGGTTGGGAACGGGCCGCGTGATGTCGCAGATCAGAATGCAGGCGGAGCGGCGGTCCTTTGCGATTTCGGCGAGGGATGCGGATTGGATTGGGTTGTCGAGAGCGTAGCGGATTGCGGTGGCGGGGTCGGCGAGGCCGGGCTGCGCCGGCTTGGCGATGATGGTTGGGTCTGTGTGCGGAGGTAGCTCGATTTCGAGGGAGTGACGACCGAAAGGGAGCTTGATGCGCATGTGGTCAATCGTAAATGCGGGTGAGTGCCGGTGCGGAATGCGGTCTGGGTTGAACGGGTCAGGCGGTGGGGGTGGCGCGGGCAGGATGGCAGGTCCCTCGGCTACGCTGCGCTTCGCTCGGGATGACAAAGCTGTGGGTGTCAGCCAAGGGCCAATGCTGTGATCTCTCCACTGCGCATCGCTAAAAGCGGCGATGCTTCGGTCGAGATGACAGAGGTTGAATTGGTACGCTCGGCTCTACGGCAGCACGAAGCGGGCGACCGCCGGGCAGAGGGCTAGCAGGCACACGGTGAGCCCGACCAGGGTCACGAGCGCGACGGAGTGCAGGATGACGAAGCGGAGGATGCTGCCCTCTTTGCCATAGCTGCCGGTCGCGGTGGAAGCCACGACGACGTTTTGTGGGGAGATCATTTTGCCCATGACGCCACCGCAGGAGTTGGCGGAAGCCATCAGTGTCGCGGAGATGCCGAGTTGCTGGGCGGTGAGTTTTTGCAGGCTTCCGAAGAGCACGTTGGAGGATGTGTCGGAGCCGGTGGAAGCGGTGCCCAGCCAGCCGATGAAGGTGCCGAAGAATGGGTAGAGGATGCCGGTCTGCGCGAAGGCCAGGCCGAGTGTGGCGTCGAGACCGCAGAAGCGCGAGATAAAGCCGATGCTCATCATCGCCGCGATCGTGATGACGGTAAAGCGCGTCGTGACGATCGTCGAAAGGAAGACGCGGAAGATTTCGCGTGGGCGCAGGCCCATGGCGAGGGCGGCAATGATGGCGGAGAAGAAGATGCTGGTGCCGGTGGCGGAGAGGATGTTGAGATTGAAGACCGCCGGCTCGGCGGCGGGTTGCGGAACGGCCGGCGGGACGCGGAGAACGACGTTGTCGAGGCCGGCGATGTGAATTTTGAAGGTGCTGAAGCTGTCGAGCCAATGGCTGAAGCTGGGCAGGCCCCAGAGGATGACTCCGGCGGTGAGGATCGCCCAGGGGAGCATGGCGCTGAGGACGACGGCGCGTTCTGGCCTGCAGTCGGCCTGCGGCAGGCCGGTGATATCTTCGCAGTCGGCGTTGAGGATGCGGCGCGGCTGCCAGAAGCGCAGCAGAGTTAACAGGGCGGCGATGGTGACGACTGCGGCGGAGATGTCCACCAGCCACGGGCCGTGTAGGCGTGCGACCAGAAGTTGGGTGGCGCCGAAGGCTAGCCCCGCTACCAGGACGGCCGGCCAGATTTCGATCATGGCTGTGAATCCGGCGAAGGCCCAGATGAGCCAGAATGGGACGATCAGGCAGAACGGAGTCAAGATAGTGGCGATGACCCCGGTGAGGGAGTGGAGATCGAGTGCGGTGACTCCCGCGAGGGCGATGACAGGGATACCGAGGCCTCCCAGAGCGACTGGCGCGGTGTTCGCGAGGAGGGTGAGGCCGGCGGCGCGGATGGGCTTGAAGCCGAAGCCGATGAGCAGCGTTCCGCAGACCGCGACCGGGGTCCCGAAGCCGGCGGCGCCTTCGAAGAACCCTCCGAGCGCGAACGCGATCAGCAGCAGTTGCAGCCGGCTGTCCTGCGTGATGCCGGTGATGCAGCCTTGCAGCAGGCTGAAGCGTCCGGCCTTGACGGTGAGCTGGTAGAGGAAGATGACGGGGAAGATGATCCAGAAGATCGGGAATGTGCCATAGGCCGCGCCGTACAGGGTGGAGAGCAGCGCCAGGTGCGTCGGCATGTGAAACAGCGCAACGGCGACGATGAAGCACACGGCCGCGGCCAGCAGCGCGGAGAGATGTGCTTTGAGGCGGAAGACAACAAGCGCCACCAGTAGGACAAGCAGTGGGAGCGCGGCAAGCAGCGTCGAAGCCCAGAGGTGTCCTGTGGGGTTGTACATTTGTTGCCACTGCGGCGAGGTGGCTGTTGTGAGCATGAAACACGTTAGCAAAAGAATGAGACTTGGTGGTTTGAGCGGAGGTTAATGCTGCTCTCTTACAAAGAGAGGATTGGCCGTTGCGTTCGCTTTTCCCGCCATCAGCCTCGACGCTCATGCCGCGGGATCAGCGGCTATTGGGTTCGTTGGTATCGGTGGCCAGGAAGAGGGCGACGGCAGCTGAGACGGCGAGGATTGCAACCGTCGAGACGAGGAACGTGGGACTCCAGCCGGACAAGAGCTGAGTGGGGTGGAGAACGTTGGAGAATATGGAGGCGTTGCCGCTGCGTTGCTCAAAGATGAGGATGGCGATGGTGGCCACGAGGCAGATGGCGGCGGCGAAGATTTGCGCGGTGCGGATGGGTTTCGCGATGCGTTCGAAAGCGGCATTGCGGCGGCGGAGCTGGGCGCGCCACCAGATGGGACCGGCGGCCGCGATGGGAGCACGCTGCATGGAGGCGGCGCGGGCGGCCTGGAACATCTCGGCAAATTGAACGGTCTGGGCGCAGGCTTCGCAGGTGTCGATGTGGGCGCGAAGATCCGGCTCACAGGCGGCGGGCCAATGGCCCTGCTGGAGGAGTTCGCGGACTTCGGATTCATGGGGGCAGGGGCGGACCTTCATCGTTGGCCTCCGTCGGCCTGCTGTTGCAGCAGGTGTTTGATTTTGCGGCGAGCGCGAAAGAGCAGCAGGCGGATGCTGGTACTGGCGAGGCCGGTGATTTCCGCGATTTCGCGGTGGGAGTAGTTTTCGGCGTGCGCCAGCCACAGGAGCTGGCGGTCGCGCGGCGTCATGCGGGCCATTGCCGGGCCAAGCAGCGCATGGGCGTCCATCGATGTTGAGGCAGTCGCAAAAAAGTTTTCCGGCAGGTCGTCGATGGAGCTCGTGCGTGGCCGGCGCCAGTGGTCGCGCAGCAGGTTGGTCGCGATGCGGAAGAGATAGCGGCGGGAGTCGACCTCTCCGTCTGGCTGCGTCGCGCAGAGGAAGCGGACATAGCTTTCCTGCATCAGGTCGTCGGCGAGGGCGGGGTCTCCGCAGCAGCGCGAAAGGTACGCCCACAGCGAGCGCGCCGAACGCTCGTAGAAAGCGGCGAAGGCGTCGCTATCCATCGAGGGTTCGGCTGCCTGCGTGGCTTTGCCGAGCTGTATATGCGGAAGCGCCTCGTTCCACATCATCATGCCGGAGTGCTCCGTTGCTGGCTGGAGTATGCGCACTCACAGCCGCTCTTTCGTATACGAGGTTTCGACTGCGGTCACAGGCGGCGGCATAAGGCCGAGGCGTTGTGCGAGCATCCACGTGATGCCTGCGCAGATGATAAACCCGATGCCCGGCATAAGGGTGATGGTGCCGAGGACGAGAAGAGGTTCGGTCTGGTCCGGAAGGCTGTGGCGCAGGAAGAGAATGCCCGCGCCGAGCAGGATAAGGATGATGCCGATGGAAAGCGGCAGCAGAACACGCGAGAGAATTGCGGGCAGGCGCTCGTCTTTTTCGAAGTCGACAGGAATGGGTGCGGCTTCGAGGAAGCGCTTGCCGGCGTCGGTATCCATGTAGGTGATGAGCTCCTGGGTGCTGCCAAGCTTGTCGATGAGCTTGCCGTGGACTTCGGTCTGGAGCTGGAAGATGCGTCTCCAGCGGCGATTGGCCATGACCATGCGGATGAGCCAGGCTGTAAAGCCGAGGCAGGCGAACATCACGATGACCGGTGCGAGATCGTTCATGAAGCGGTTCAAAGAGTCGTTGTGCTCGGGCTCAGGTTGGCCGCGCCAGACGCGGCGCTCGAGTTGCTCGCGGCGCGGGCCGCCGTTGTGGGGGAGGTCGGCGAAGAGATAAAAGTCGGGGTTGCGGGCCACTTCCGGATGAGTGACCAGGAAACGGCCAAGCTCAGGGTTGTTGCGATTGACGTAGTCCTGATTGGCGAGCAGGCTGGGGTCGGCGGCGATGACTTCGGTGAGGGTGGGAGTGATCTTGAGGAGCTTAAGAAGCTGCTCGCGGGTGTTGGCGACGTCCTCGTCCGAGGAGACGGATGGAGGAGAAACTACCGCGGCTTGTGAGTACGATGCGCTGACGCAGCCGCACAGGATGACGCCGAGCGCGATGGAACGCAGGATTCTGGATGTTTGCATTTGTTTCCCCTCTTGTCGCGAAGATGTCTTGTACACAGTCAACGGACGGGAGGGGTGGATGGTTAACAGGGTCGGTGAAAATAATCGAGGACTTGGTGTGAGTGCGATTGTGATCTGAGTGAGCAACAATGGAAGAGTGGAACAGAACCCCTCGCAGGCTGTCGGTATAGATTTTGGCACCACCAATAGCTCAGTTGCTTTAGCGACTACGGACGGCGACGTGCGGATGGTAGAGTTCACCGCGTTTGGCGGGATGACGACCTCGTCGCGATCGGTGCTGTACGCGCAGCAAAAGCAGGTGTCGTCGCGCAGACAGGTGTCGGTGTGGACCGGACCGGCGGCGCTGGAGCAGTATCTTGCGGCGGACAGTTTTGAAAGTGAGGTGCGGGGCCGGTTTATTCAGTCGCTAAAGAGCCACATGTCGGCGCGGACGTTGACTGGGACGGAGATTTTTGGGCGGCAGTATAAGTTTGAGGACCTGGTGGCGAGTATCCTGCGCGACCTGCGACGGCGGGCAAGCGAGTTCTTCGGGTTTGAAGTGACGCGGGCAACAGTGGGCCGGCCCGTAATGTTCGTCGGAGCAGAGACGGAAGCGGACAACGAGTTTGCGGAGGAGCGGCTGCGCCGGTCGTTCCTGCAGGCCGGGTTTGTCGAAGTGGAGTTTGCGATGGAGCCGGTTGCGGCGGCGTACGCGTATGAGGCAACGATCGACCGCGACGAACTGGTGCTGATCGGCGACTTCGGTGGCGGCACCACGGACTTTTCGCTGCTGCGTGTGGGTCCATCGGCGCGTGTGTCGGGGCAGCATGAGGTGCTGGGTAATAGCGGTGTGGGGATTGCCGGCGATGCGTTCGATGCGCGCATTGTGCGGCGGCTGATTTCGCCGGCACTTGGGTCGGAGTCTATGGCGCGGTCTCTGAATAAAGTGCTGCCTGCGCTGCCGGCGTGGGTGTATGCGAATTTAGAGCGCTGGCATACGCTGTCATTCTTGCGCACACGCGCGGTGATGGAGATGCTGCGCACCACGCACAAACGTGCGCTCGAGCCGGAGAAGATCGAGGCCCTGACGGCCGTGGTCGAGCACGATCTCGGGTTTCGAATGCACCAGGCTGTACAGCGGTTGAAGATCGATCTCTCGACGCAGGATGAAGCTGAGTTTGTGCTGGATGCGGAGATGCTCCACCTGCGGGTGCCGGTGGAGCGCGCGATGTTTGAGGAGTGGATTCAGCCTGAGGTCTCGCGGATGGAGGTGAGTCTGGAGGAGTTGCTGCTTCAGACCGGCATCGAAGCTTCGCGTGTGGACCGCGTGTTTCTGACGGGTGGCACGTCGCTGGTTCCGGCGGTGCGTCGAGTGTTTACGGAACGATTTGGCGAGGATCGGGTTACGAGCGGCGACGCGTTTACGTCGGTGGCGCATGGGCTGGCGTTGATGGCGGCGAAGAGATAGATTCTCTTCCGGCCGAAGTCCCTCAGGGGCTAAAGCCCCATTCCGATGCGGGTGATTGACGTACGGGCTGAAGCCCGTACCCTTCAAAGCATAAATTTTTCGGCATCTTTTAGCCTACGGCTTCCGACGCAAAGCCTCCGCAATCCCCTGTTCGGCCAGGGGTTCCATGATGGCGTAGCCGGCGGCGGTGGGGTGGACGCCGTCGAGTGCGGTGTCATCCTTCATGCCGCCGTTGGCGTTGGTCAACGCGGAGTAATAGTCCACATACACCAATCCCTGCTCGGCGGCGTACTTCTTCATCCACGCGTTCATCTGGCGAATAGGCTCGGCGGGTTTCACGTCTTTGCGCCAGTTGTAGTGGTCGGCGGGCAGAGTGCTGCACAACACCATGCGGATGCCGTTGGCGCGCGCCAGTTGCACCATGCTGACGATGTTGTCGGCGGCCATTTGCAGAGACGATGGGCCGAGGTTTCCGGCAATGTCGTTGGTGCCCGCGAGCAGCAGCACGACCTTTGGATGCAGGTCGATGACATCCTGGCGGAAGCGAATGAGCATCTGCGCGGTGGTCTGGCCGGAGATGCCGCGGTCGATGTATCCCTTGCCCGCGAAGAACGGCCACTTCTCAGGACGGTTGCCCCAGGCGTCGGTGATCGAGTCGCCATAGAAGACGATGCGGTTTTCATTCGGCTTCACAGATGCGAGTGCGGTGTTGGCCTTGCGATAGCGCTCAAGTTCGGCAATATCATCGGTGAGCTTCTTCATGGAAGCGAGCTGAGAAGCGGATGGGTCTCCGGTGGTTGTCATGCCAAAAGACCATGTGTCGGTGAAGTTGGGATTGCGGCCCACCTCGGGCGAGAGCGACCAGACGTTGCCGAGCAGATAGCGGATCTGGTCCTGCGAGTAGTCGACGCCTTCCATCTCGCCGGTCTGCGGCGCAGTGTAAACAAGCGAGACTTTGCCCTCCGGCGACATCACCCAGACGTAGCCGATCTGCTCCGCGGGCGAGTCGGACGTGATGGCGAACTGCTGCCGCTTCTCGCTCCAGGCGATGCCTTGGATTTTTGGGATCGGCGAGGATAGCGTGATGGGGTCGAGCGGCTTCCACGTCTTGAGGTCGTATCGGTAGACGTGGTAGGGGTCGCAAAAACTTGAGACCACCAGCGTGTGTGTCGACGGCACAACAGTGGCGGATGAGACTTCGTGGCCGTAGCTGGAAAGGTCGATGTAATCCATAAACGCGCCTTCTTTTGTGTTGTAGACCGCGATGTGCTGCTGGGTGTTGTCATCGCAGGAGTTGTAGAGCTCGACCGGAACGTAAATGTTTCCCTGATAGACATCGCCGTCGCCGATGTGGGAAACGGGATCAGGCATGCCTTCAAATGGCGTCTTGTTGGTCCAGATCAACTGCCAGTTTTTGTCGTAGGCAGCGAACTCGTTGGTCGAGAACATGTAGTGGACAGAGCCGTCGGTAGCGTAGCCCTGGATGGCTTTGACTGGCGACACCGCCACCAGGGGCGGCGTGAGAGCCGGTTGGCCTGTCGACGCACTTTGCGCCTGGGTAGAACCCGCAACTGCCAGGGCCGTGAGGCCCAATCGCAACATCTTCACTCGCAACACTCTCGCTATCGATACGTGCATTCCATGACTCCTTCACAACATCGAAGCCATTTTAGCCGCATACATTTAGGTCGGTCCGATGAAAGAATTCGCGAGGACTTGCGCAGAGGTTCTCGAGCATTGATGAGTGGACGAATGATTTTCCTCAAGCTTTGGGCGCGGACATCGTATGCTGGAGACAATCACTTTCATTTGATCGACACCATTTACGGAGGGCATCCGGCGTGAGTGTAAACGAAGCGGCGACCGCAACGGTCGACGAGGTGCAGGTACCGGCGAACCGCCTACCGTTCTATGTGGCGGCCGGCGTGGTGGTGCTTGGAGCGGTGCTGGCGTGGATCGCCCACAGGTTTTCCGGCGGAACGGTAGCCGGGTTTCATGTGTGGCAACTGACGGTGGTTGCGGTGATCCTGTGCGTCTCGGGATTGATGAGCGGGCTTTCGGGGTTTGGATTTTCGGCGGTGGGGTCGCTGTGTTTATTGTTTCTGCCGCCGAAGCTGGCGGTGCCGCTGCTGATGGCGTTGTCGACGGCAAACCAGTTGATGTCCGTGGGCCAGATACGCGAGGACATGCCGAAGTCGTGGGCAGAAGCATGGCCGGGTGGGTCGGCGCCGTATGTTTTGGGCGGTGTCGCTGGTGTGCCGCTGGGGATATGGTTGCTGAACAATCTGCCCGCGCAAAAGCTGATGCTGGTGTTCGGCGTGATCTTGATTGCGTATTCGGTGTACTCGCTGGCCAAGGCCGCGAGCCATAAAACGAAGGGCGTTGGTGGCGCGGCAGGCGGCATGGCTGTCGGATTTATCGGTGGCACGGTGGGAGGGTTTACGGCGTTTCCGGGAGCGGCTGTCGTGGTCTGGACGGGGCTGCGCAATCTGCCGAAGAAAGTGTCGCGAGCCATTGTGCAGCCCTACATCCTGGTGCTGCAGATCGTTTCGCTGGCGACGAATGCTTACGAGCATCCCGCAATTTTCGGGCGGCGGTTCTGGCTGCTGCTGGCGATCACGCTGCCAGTGGTTCTTCCGGGAACGATGGGCGGCGTGGCGCTCTATAAGCGGATTTCCGATGTGAACTTCAAAAGGATTTCGTTCATTCTGCTGGGGCTGTCCGGGGTGGGGCTGCTGGTGAAGGTGCTGCTGAAGTAATACGGGGCGCTCCCGTTTGCGCATACGGCGCAAACACTCGAAAGTTAGATTTAGCAACAGGTCGCGGCGTTCATGGTTCTAATCTTCTTGTGAGGGAAGGTTGCCGATGAAAGCTGCTGTCTTTGCATCGCCGGGATCGAAAGCCGGATCGTTTCTTCGTATCGAGGACGTGCCGAGGCCGCAGGTGTCGGCGGGACATGTACTGCTACGGGTTCTTGCTTGCGGTGTTTGCCGGACGGACCTGCACATTGTCGAAGGCGATCTGCCGGTGCGACAGCCCCGCCTGATTCCAGGTCATCAGATTGTCGGCGAAGTAGTCGAAGGCGCGACTGCGGAGTTGCCGGTGGGGACGCGCGTTGGCGTGTCGTGGATGGGCGGCGTCGACGGCGATTGCTGGTACTGCCGGCACGGGATGGAGAACCTGTGCGATCAGCCTGCCTTTACCGGGTATACGGTGAACGGCGGCTACGCCGAGTACGCGCTTGCCCGTGCGGACTTCGTATACCCCGTGCCTTCGGGTCTGGACGATGTCCATGTTGCCCCTCTGCTTTGTGCCGGCATCATCGGTTTCCGCAGCCTGCGTGTAGCTGGAGTGGAGAAGGGGGAACGGGTTGGCCTGTACGGTTTTGGAAGCTCGGCGAGCCTGGCGATCACGATTCTGAAGTCGTGGGATTGCGAAGTCTATGTGGTGACGCGAGGCGAATCTCATCGCAGTTCCGCCGCCTCGCTGGGCGCGGCGTGGGTAGGCAAAGAGGACGATAAGCCTCCGGTAGCACTGGACCGCGCCATCACATTTGCCCCCAGCGGAAAGGTGGTGGTCAGCGCTCTCTCCAGTCTTCGCAAGGGTGGGGTGGTGGCGATCAATGCGATTCATCTCGATCAGATGCCGAGCTTTGATTACGACACGCTGCTTTGGGGTGAGCGCCAGATACGCAGTGTGGCGAATATGACGCGACAGGATGCGCGGGACTTTCTGGAGATTGCCAGCGACTTGAAGATTCGACCGCAGACCAGGGTGTTTTCGCTGGAAGAAGCCAACGCGGCTCTTATGGCGGTCAAGGATGAAACGGAGCAGGGATCGGCTGTGATTGTGCCCTCCTGAATCCCTCGTCGGGGTGGATCGGATGAGCTGGACAAGAGCGGCACGCCGAGACGTCACGGGCAGCCGTCTGCGTAAAGCTGAAAAGAGAAACCGCACCGCCGTTTTGCTTTGGAAGCCGAGCGCCGGTGCGGCGGTACTACAGGTTTGTAGCTGCCTTGTTAGTTAGGGCCGTCGTATGGCTCCGGCAATGCCGAGCGCGCCGGTGCCCATTAGCAGCAGGCTGGAAGGTTCAGGGACGGGGCTGCCCGCTGCGCTGGCGCTGAAGGTGGTGGTCGGGTTCTCGAAGTCGCCGCCGGTGATGGTCAGATCGCCGAGGGTGGTGGCCTCGGGCCCGGCGACGCCGGTAAAGCCGTCGACGAAGTAAGCCGTGTCCGTGAACGGCGCGCTGAGGTCGTAGCCGGCGAGGGCCGCATCGTAGATGCCGACGGTGAAGCCGGTGTCCAGGTCGATGAAGCCCGCGCTCCCGATGGAACCCAGTACGCCGAACGTTGCACGGGTGAACGTAGCGGTACCGACCCCGGCAATGGAGATGGTGCCGGTACCGGTGTCGTTGGTGTAAAAGCCCGCGCCGAGATCGTTGATGCCGGCGCTGTCGGCGACGAAGGTAAAGGTGGCGGTGGTGTCGGTAAAGGTGGCTGCGCCGAGAGAGCCGGAGAAGCTTCCGGACAGAGTGTAAGTGATGACGTCCGCGTGAGCAGCGAGACCGGGGGCGGACAGAGCAAGGGCAGCGACGAACATTGAGAAACGCATGGAACCTCCGGGAACGACTTCAACGTCGCAGAAACGGCTCCGAGCTGTCCTCATAGAACTCTCAAATAATTCTCATATCGCTATTTGAGGGCTCTAATGTCGTTTTGTGGGGATTTTGGGGCGTTCTCGGCGGCAGCAACGGCGTTTGTGGCAAGCTACCGTTGGTTAAGGCAGGCCGATTCGGCGGCCACTTGCCGGATCAAGCCGGCCCGTTCGAGGCTCCTTCTTGGCGGAGCCGGATTGGCGTATCTTAATCGGACATGTCTAAGACCTGTCTGAACCTGAACAAGGCACTTCTCTGTGGGCTGCTCGTTGCGGCATTCAGGCCGGACGGGCAGGCACAGACCGGTTGCGGCATCGACGCTCGAAACCAGCACAACGTGGCGCTGCCGGTGATCGGCAAGGACGTCATGGACGACGCGCTGGCTGCGGACATCCGGCGCGGGTTCGATCTGGTTTCGGTGCAGTACGACGGCAGTCTCGGTGAGCAGGTATTGCGCAAGGCGCAGACGCAGGCCGAGGTCGAACACAACAAGTGCGCGGAGGCGCTGGCGCTCTTTGGACAGGGCCAGGCGGCGCGGTCGACACAGCTTGATCGGGCATTGCCGCTCTTCCGCAAGGCACAGGTTCTGTTACAAGAGGTGGGAACGCCGATGGCGCAGGCTCAGGTGCATGAGCGCATCCTGACCACGCAACATCTGATGGGTGACGACGTGCCACTGAAGAGCGAAGGGCCTGCGCTGATCAAGGAGTTCCATGACGCCGGGGACGAAGCCGCGGTCATCATGGAACAGAGCCTGGCGTTGCAGTATTCCGGTGGCGGGCAGAAGCCGGATGAGCAGAAACAGTTGCTCGAGCAGTTGAAGACGGTGCAAACGGCAAACGTGGTGGCGGTACGCGGGTTCGTGGAGTGGGAGGTGGGCTCGGCTCTGCGGAGGACGGGGCGTTTCGGCGAGATACTGCCGTACTTCAAGGCGGCGCTGGCCGACTTCGCCGCCTGCGATTGCGAGCCGGGAACAAGGGCGGCGGTGTTGCTGACCTTCGCCGCGGCGGCGGATTCCGCAAGCGATGCGGCAACGGTATTGGACAATGCGCAACAGGCCGATGCGATCTACCGCAAGTACCATTTCGAGACCCTGCGGCCGCAGGCGTTGCGATTGATGGCCGCTGGATATGCGCACCAAGGAGACTTCGCCCGCGCGATCGAAACCAACGAGACGGCTCTGCGCATCGCGCGGGAACGCAGGATGCTGATCTTCCTTCCGACGATTGGGAACGAGTTGGCGGACGACTACGGCCGCGCCGGCGATCCCCTGAAGGGACTGGCGATGTTGCGGGAGACCAGCCCGGAGCACCCGACGCCGGCGCAGCTCTGCGATCTTCAGGCGGAACGGATGATGCTGGAGAGCCGGGCGAAGCAGTATGTCGAAGGCGAGGCGGACGGGCAGAAGATTTTCGCCGGATGCAAGGAGATCATCCAGCCCAGCACCCTTGCGGCTCTGAATGCAGAGTATGCCGAGATGGAGATGAAGCAGGACCGCTGGGAGGCGAGCCTGCCGTACGCGCGCGAGTCTGTCCGCATCATCGATACGCAGCGCCTGCGGGCTGAACCGACGGACCGCGCTCTGCGTGCCTTCAATGAGCTGAGAGTGCCGTCGTATGACGCTTTGGTGGAAGCGCTGGTGCACCTGGACAAGCCGGAAGAAGCGCTGCTGGCTTCCGAGCAGTTTCGTGCCCGCGCGTTTGTGGACCTCGCCAGCAGTCGTGGTGCGGGTGGTCCTCCGGGAGGGGGATCGCGTGGCGCGGCGAATCTCCCCAGCGAAGTGCATGCGTTCGCGCTGACCGCGGACGATATTCGCGGTGTGCTGGAGAAGCAGCATTCGACGCTGGTCTCGTATTGGTTGAATAAGGATGGGCGGCTGACGACCTGGGTGATGACGCCGGGCAAGCCCGTGTTTCAAAGCCAGCAAACGGTGGATCCCGTTCAACTGGCGGCGCTGGTGAAGGCTACATTGCCGGGTGAAGCGACGGGAGCGCGGCGTGGTGTGCAGGTCGCTACACGCGGCGGCGGCGATCAGACACTGGCGCTTACCAGCCGGAAACCGTGGCGCGATCTCTACAACCTGCTGATCGCTCCGATTGCGGCACACCTGCCGCAGGAGCCGGGCAGTTTGCTGACGGTGGTGCCGCAGGGTGAGTTGTTCCGGCTGTCGTTCCCTGCATTGATTGATCCCCAGGGCCGTTATTTAGTAGAGCGGTATGCGCTGCACACGGTGCCATCGGCAGGTGTGTTGCAGGTGACGGTGAAAAACGACCTTGCAGCCGCAGCGCTGCCGGCGAGCTACCTTCTGCTGGCGAACCCGGCGAGCTATCCGCAGGTCGACGGCCGCCCGCTGCCTCCGCTTCCGGGCACGGCCGCCGAGGTGCGAGGGATTTCTCAGCGGCTCGGGGATAAATCGGTGACGCTGCTCGAAGGGCGGCAGGCAGGGATTGAGACGCTGACACAGTCGCTGCCGAAGGCGACGGTGCTGCACTTTGCCACCCACGCCGTGGTGAGCGACGATGCTCCCCTGACGTCGTTCCTGGCGCTGGATCGTGGGCAACGTGGCGGCTTGCTGACTGCGGCTGCGGTGTATGGCCTGCACATGAACGCCAGCCTGGTGGTGCTGAGCGCGTGCAGCACCGGGCGTGGGCAGGTTTCGGGCGATGGTGTCGCGGGGTTGAGCCGGGCCTTCTTTTATGCCGGAGCCGCCTCGCTGGTCACAACGCTGTGGGATGTGGTCGATGAGCCGACGGCGCAGTTGATGCCGCGGTTCTATGCCGGCCTGGCCAAGGGCGAGACGCGCAGTATGGCGCTGCGCGAAGCGCAACTGGCGCTGATCGGCGACCTGCGGCGGCATCGGGTGAAGGTGAAGACGCTGGCGGGAACGCAAACCAGTCTGCCCGAGCGCCCAGCGTACTGGGCAGCGTTCTCGCTTTCGGGGCAGCCGTAAGGCGGCTGGCTCTGACTTTCGGAAGGTCGTGAAGGTTCGGGCGGCTGCATTACGCAGATCGTCCCGCAAATCGTTTCGGTGAACACCCCACCGCCCTGGTGAACGATGTGCTGAATGCGCTCGACGAGTGAAATCCTACAGCCAGGGCGATCTCGCTGATGCTTCTTGTTCCGCGTCGCAGTTCGTCCTTGGCCACGGCCATCCGCCAGCGCATCAGGTATTCAATCGGTCCCACACCCAGCACATCCTTGAAGCGCGTCGCAAAACCCGAACGCGAGACGCCGCACAAACGCGCCAACCCCGCCACGCTCCACTCGCGCGCAATCTCGCCATGCATGGCTAGCAGCGCGCTTGCAATGGCAGGATCAAGCAAGCCGGCAATCAACCCGGTCGACCGGTCATCCGCCTTCGGCGTCTCGCGCCGCAGCATCTCCACCAGGATGAGTTCCATCAGCCTCGCGATAAGAAATTCGCTGCCTGGCCCCGGCTGCAAGGTCTCCATCTCATTCAATTTCAATAACGACCGCACGCGCCACGACGACGTATCGTCCGCCGCAACGTGCAGCAGGGACGGCAATAGTTCCCATAGCAGGCTCTCATTCGCGGTATCGAAAACAAACCGCCCGCCGCGCAGCGTTACTGGCGACTCCGTGCCTTCGCCAAGCTGCAGCGAGACACTCTTCGCCGCCGCCACCAACTCTTCGCTGTCTTCCGGCTCCATCGTCGGGTCTGAGGTGAGTACAAACGGCGTCGAGGTATGAATCAAAACGAAGTCGTCCGGCTGTAGCAGGACCGGTGCAAGTTGAGGCCGCAGCAGGTGACACTCGCCCCGCTCCACGCGGCAGAACAGTAAATCGTCGCGCTTCCGAAACGCCAGCCCCCATCGACCAAAGCCCTCAATTTTCGACCACAATGTCGCCCGGGGCCGAAGCAGCTGCACAACATCGAGAAATGGATCCATGCATCTAGAATGCCGCAGGCGTAGCTGATTTTTGGACTCTCGATAAAGAAATTTGGCTCTTCAACTATCGACCGTATAGCACCCCAAAGCCTACCTTAGGAATAAGGAGAACCACCATGACCAATCAAGAAGCCTTGAACATCTACCAAAGCTACGTGGAAGCCTGGAAGCCGATTTCCGACGCGCAGCGGAAGAGCATCCTCGCGGAAGTCTTCGACGAGAATGTGGAATATCTCGTGCCGGAGTACGTCGGGGGCGCCAGTGCGGCAATCCAAGACATGGAGCGGTTCCAGAAGCAGTATCCTGGCGCACACTTCGACATCGAGAACGTCTCCACGCATCACGAGGTCGCCCTTTTCAAGTGGGTGCTCATTCTGCCGGACGGCAAGGTCACAGTGAAAGGCCACGATTGCATTCGGTTCTCACCAGCCGGCAAAATCGTGAGCCTGCTCACGTTTGGGCCCGCGTCACCGAAGTCATAACCGCGTCCGCCATCTTCCTCGGTGAGTGCATTGACGAAATGCACTCACTGAACCCCGCCAACTTTCAAATTGATTAGAGGCTGGGACTGCCGGCAGTGTCAGAGGCCCGCGCCAGGGCCTGGGTGTCGATATACTCCCGGATCTTCGTCAGCTTGCCATGTTGAACGGTGATGTCGAACACCCAGTCGTCCTTGAACGGCCTATTTGTGGCTTTGATCTTCCCTGTAGCGACGCCGATGACCAAAACCCGGTCTCCCTGCGCCACGAATTCGGGGGGCTTTGGATAAGTCATTTCGATCTCTTCTGACGCCTTCTGAAGCACAACTTCCACTCCGGCGTGCCCGCGATGCGTGCCAGCCAGCGGCCAGTCCTCACCCGGAATGATCCACTCAATATCTTCAGCAAGTAGCGCCAGCAGACCTTGCTTATCGCCGCTGCCTATTGCTGCAAAGAAATCCTTCACAACCTGGACATTCTTTTCGATAATCATTCGGTAACTCTCCATTCCCTTATCGCAGCATGTCTGAGTTCCCCTCCATTTCGGAGGGGAAAGTTCTGGTCAAATCACCGTCGCGGATCGATTACTGCTCCTTCTTGAACACATCCTGGAAGATGAGCCGACCCCAGGTCTTGCCGCGTGCGTGTACCAGTGCGCCACCTTCATCGAACCTTCCCAGCTTGACCGGAGCGAACCCAAGTTGTTTTGCCAAATCCTCCACGGGAGCGACCGCGTCCTCGTCGTCGCTCGACAGAAAGACGACCCGGTGGCGGCCTTCGACGGCCGGATCGGTGGCCAGTTTGGCCGCTCCAAGGTGGTTAAAACCTTTCACCAACCTGGCGCCGGGGAACGACCTCGCAACAAACGCGGAGGACGGGAGACCGTCGAGTTCCTCAGGTGGGAGTGGAAACGAGTTCATCGCGTCGATGACGGTCTTGCCTTTCCAGTTCGGCAGGGCCTTCGCAATCTCGCGATATTCGCCGAACGGAACCGCCAGGATGATTGTGTCGGCCTCGAGTGCATCGCGCAGCGACCCGGCGACGACGGTGGGTCCAATCGCCCGAGCGGTTGGCGCCAGCGCCTCGGGCGGCCGGCGACTTGCGACGGTGACTTCGATGTTCTTACGGGCAAAGGCGTGGGCGAGGGCCTGGCCTATCTTGCCGAATCCTACAATGGCGTAGCTCATATGTTCTCCTTTGGTTTTACGGACCCTGCGGCGCTCCGCATTATCGACCGGGAGCGCCGCTGGGCGAGTGGGTCAGATTTGGGCTAAATCTGTGCGAGGCCGCCGTCGACGGCTAGTTCGCTGGCGGTCATGAAGCTGCTGTCGTCCGACGCAAGAAAGGCAGCCGCCGCCCCGATCTCCGCCGGATCGGCCATGCGCTGGAGCGGAGTCATCGCGGCGTAGACTTTCTGGCCCTCCTCGCCTAAAGCTGCCTTCGCGAGTTCGGTCGCCGTCGCCCCGGGCGACAGCACGTTTACCCGGATGCCGGTGCCCTTCAAGTCCTCCGCCCAGGTCCGCGCGAGGTTGCGCACTGCCGCTTTGCTCGCGCTGTAGACACTCATCGTTGGGGCGCCGGTGGTGCCGGCGCTCGAGCCCGTCAGAATGATGGAACCGCCCTTGCCCATCAGCGGCAGCGCCTTCTGGACCGTGAAGATCGTACCCTTTACGTTGGTGTCGAAGGTCTCGTCAATGTGCTCGGCGGTGATCTTGCCGAGCGGAAGCGGGCTTCCCGCCCCGGCATTGGCGAAGACGATGTCGAGGGTCCCGCGCTCGGCCTTCACCGCCGCGTAGAGCCGGTCGAGGTCGGCCAGATCGGAGATCGAGCCCTTCACTGAGCGGGCGTTGGGCCCGAGGTCGGCCACAGCGGCGTCGAGCTCTGCCTGTCGGCGGCCGAAGATGAAGACGATGGCGCCCTCCTCGATGAAGCGTTTTGCTGCGGCGCGGCCGATGCCGGTTGCGCCTCCTGTGATGACTGCAACTTTTCCTTCAAGCTTTCCCATAATTTGTTCCCTTCGGTAGATCTGTAGAATTCAGCCCAGTAGCGAGTGCCGCAATCAGCCACTCTCGGCGATCCGGCGCGATGTCAGATGGCCGAGAAGCCGCCGTCGACAGCCAGATCCACCCCATTCACGTAGCTCGATTCGTCTGAAGCAAGAAACAGCGCGGCGGCGGCAATTTCCTCGGGACGACCCATCTTTCCCCGCGGGATCAGGGACTCGAACATCTCCCTCGTCGCCTTGTCGAGCCGCTGGGAATCCGGTGTATCGACCTGTCCCGGGCTCAGCACGTTCACCCGTATGTGCCTGCTCTTCAGTTCGTTGAGCCACGTGCGTGCGAATGAGCGCAATGCCGCCTTGCTCGCCGCATACACGCCGAAACCAGGAAAACCTTTTACCGAAGCAACGGACCCGGTCATGATGATCGATGCGCCATCGTTCAACAGCGGCAAGGCTTTCTGTACCGTAAACAGTGTTCCGCGCACAATCAGGTCGAAGCCCGCATCGAAGTGCTGCTCGGTAATCTCGCCCAGTTTGGCGGCTTCGCCTTTGCCTGCGCTTGCAAACAGGACGTCGATCTTGCCCTTTTCCCGCTTGACCGTCTCGAACAGACGATCCAGATCGTCGAGATTGGAGGCGTCGCCGCGCACGCCGGTAACGTTCCGGCCAATCAGCTTGACGGCCTCATCAAGCGGCTCCTGCCTGCGGCCCGTGATGAAAACGTAGGCGCCCTCTTCAACGAACCGCCTGGCGCTCTCCAGCGCCAAACCGCTCGATCCACCCGTGATGACTGCAACCTTACCTTCAAGCTTTCCCATAAATACTCCCTTCGGAATGTGTGTCACATTCGGTACAGTAGAGTAGAGTTCTTTAGCAGTGGACGAGAACTGCTCAGAAGTCCTGATATTTTGTCTGATCGTCCAAAAAGATGGCTTAACCTGGCAGTTTGCACCTTTGATGGATTTGGGACGCTGACGCTGGAAGAAGGAGAAGTTCCGTCAAGGCTTCGTCTGCCTGACGGTGCGCTTGTCCGACAAAAACGAAGCTGTGCGGTTTCGTACAGTTCTCACAGAACACGATGGCTTTCAGAGCAGATGGAGGCTCAGTTGGACCCGATAACAGACATCTTCCGAACGATGCACGTAACCGCTTTCGGTCTGCACAGGCTTGAAGCCACAGCCCCGTGGGGCGTGAGACAGGAAAATCAGACCGAAGAAGACGTCATGCCTTCCGGGAAGAAGATGCCGCCCACAGATTTGGCGCACTTCGCGATGCTTTCGCGCGGCAACTGCTGGCTGAGTGTGGAAGGGATTGCGGAGCCGATCCCGCTCACCGGGGGTGATTGCTTTTTGCTGGCTAAGGGGACTTCGATCGTTTTGCGCGATAGTCCGCGAACACGTCCGAGGATGACGTTCCGCGAGATCGGGGCCAGGGCCAACGGCAATGTCGCTCTTTATGGAGGTGGTGGCGCGCCGACGACAATCGTCTGTGGGTCCTTGAGCTTCGATCGCGCCAGCCTGAAGCCGATCACTCAGTTATTGCCGAGCTTCATTCTGATGAAGGCGGATGAGGCACGCACGCTTGCTCTTCACAGCACCGTGCAGGCACTGGCGGCAGAGATGGCAGAACAGGCGCCGGGATCTGAAGTCGTCGCGACCCGGCTGGCCGAGGTCCTGTTTATTCAGGTGCTCCGGGCGCATATCGCATCGGGACCGGCTCGCAACAAAGGCTGGCTTCGTGCCATCTTCGATCCTCAGATGGGCGCTGCCCTGAGTGCCGTTCACGACGGTGTTGATGCACCCTGGACGGTCGAATCCATGGCCGCAGCGGCGGGCATGTCGCGCTCCGCATTCGCGGCACGTTTTAAAGAACTGCTCGGACAAACACCGCTGGACTATGTCACCGAGTGGCGGATGCAGAAGGCGATGCAGTTACTCGAACAGCGTGACAGGAAGTTGATCGATGTCGCCCGGTCGGTTGGCTACGAGTCCGACGCTGCGTTCAGCAAGGCGTTCAAGCGAGTTGTCGGGGTCAACACCGGTGAGTACATCAAACGTGGTGTCGAAGGCGAAGGTCATGTCGGAACGGCGGAAGCGCCAGGCCGATGAGCGGTAGGCCGATAAGCGGTGGACCGAGCGCCTTGAGCATGTGGGCCAGCTCCGCCACCGGACCTTTTCCATAGCGAGGCGGAACAAGGAAGCGAGGTTGCGGGCGTGCACGGCCGGCCACAGGCGTGTCAGCGTTGAGCGACGTATCCACGATGTACACGACGTATCTAGGATGTATACGGTCCGAAGCTGGCGGTCACGGTATCGCTTTCGTCAGTATTCGAAAGAATATGCGCCGCGAAATTGTCGCCGCCGGGTTCCACGCGGACAACGATGTGGCCGGCCCGCGATTTAAGATCGTCCGTCTTCTTGTTCGCGATGCGATTCTCCTGCTTGATGGTGGTCGCGAAGACATCCCGATTGCCGGGATAGATGGCTTTGGAAAAGAGTGTGTTCAGCACATTGACCGTAGGGTGCGCGGAGTCCCATGACGGTATCACAAACACCTGCGGCCGCAGTGCGCGAACGTAGCGGTCTCCATTGGCATTGAAGTAACCGTGATGGTTGGTAACGGCAACACTGACCCTTCCGCATACTTCAGCGGCAGCGGATTCGGTGTCGCGCCACGGATCGCGCCCGTAGTTGGTGTCGTTGGTAAGGTCGCCCCCGGTGTAGTAGCCGAACCTTCCGTAGCGCAGGCGAATGGCACAGGAGCACGGGTTCTCCGCCGGGTAGTCCGCGGGTTTGAGAGCCGAGAGCTCAGGGAACAGCTTACGGGTCTTTTCGCCTTCGCCGGTCCAGACTTCGCCGTTGGCGATAAGGTTACGTATCTCGAAGCCAGGATAATCGGCGGCTTTGTGCAGCAGTGTGAACTGGTCGCTGGAGCCGGGACGAAAACGCTCGACCTTCTTACGGGTTTGCAGAAACGCGCGGTAGTTCTTCTGGAAATCGGCATCGGCAGGGGTCGGGTAGCTGTAGTCCGGCCAGGCACGATCCACAAACCTGCCGATGGGCACGATGGCCGCGACGTCGGAGACGCCCGTGAGCCGGTACGTGCCGTCGGACGAGAGCGGAGTTTCCGGCGAGAGATAGCCAACGTGATCGCCGTGAAGATGCGTGAGCAGGAAGGTGTCGATGCCTGTAAGCCCGCTCGCCTGTAGCCGCCGCTTGGCATAGCGCCCGATCCATTCGCCAGGGCGATGCTCGGTGGAAGGAAGCAGGTCGCTGAGGTAGGGCGTGGCGCCATAGATGGCGCCGGCGTCGACCATCATCGTTGTGCCATCGGGCAGGATCAGCAGCGCGCTGTTGCCGCGATTGGTAGCGATGTGGTGGATTTCAAGCACGCCGGGCTTCCAGGCGGGGAGAGTTTTCGAGACGGGTGGTGTAGCGCGCAGACGTTTCGCCGGGAGTGCCTCAAGGGCCGCAAGGGCGAGCGAACTCAAAAGAAACCGGCGGCGTGGCAGCATGGCGATATTGTATGACGGTGTTACCTGGCAGCCTTACATATGGGTCCCGAGAAGAGCGCTGCTCGTCAGCCATCATGACTGACAACAAGCCGAGTTCCCGTTACTAACCCTCGATTCATTAGTGAAATCACCTGAATGGTACTGGTGTCTTTACTCAGAGCAGCCCGAATAGCTTGCAAATGTTGTGTACCGGTCAATGTAGTCGTTCAGGATGATTGTCGAGCAGGTTTGTGGAGTAGCGAGAGCGGCGGAGGTACAGGAGTCCTCCCGCTCATGACGATAACGCCGTCATGAACGGGGCACCCCTGTCGTGGTGGTCATGAGCGGGCCACCCGTCCGTTTTCTTTCCTTCGTCTGCTGTACTCAGCTACCAGGGGTAGCTACCGTCTTTATGAATAAAGCTGCCAGATGGCCCATCGTCCGGCAGTTGAGCCAGGCGAACGATCGCGATGGCCCCCTCTTCGACCGTCTGGTGTCCGCTATGGCCGTTCAAGTCGGTCGCGGTGTATCCGGGACACGCAGAGTTGACCTTGATGGTCGTCCCGCGCAAATCATAGGCAAGGTCAACCGTAAACATATTCAGCGCGGCCTTCGAGGCGTTATACGCAAGAACCTTGGCGTCGTAGTAGGGAGTACCGGGATCACCGTTGATTGCGATGGAACCCAATCCGCTGGACACATTCACGATGCGTGCGTTTTCTGCAGCACGCAGCAGAGGCAGCAGTGGCTGGGTGAACGCCACCGTACCGAAGAAGTTTGTTTCAAAGGTGCTTCGCAGTGTTTC
>Ga0070679_100000535_pt1 | contig 32310 bp, 30 predicted proteins | sample KBSC63BmetaG_FD_65652 | JGI IMG/M metagenome (GOLD analysis project Ga0070679, IMG submission 65652) | Corn rhizosphere microbial communities from Kellogg Biological Station, Michigan, USA - KBS C6-3B metaG | ecosystem: Host-associated > Plants > Roots > Rhizosphere | place: USA: Michigan... | reverse complement strand
GTTCCCTGAGCCCGACCCTGCATCCCTCACCTCGCGAGGATTCCCTGCGCCTGCCATGAGGGCGCCGCGCACCTCGCCTGGATCAACTCTGAGCGTTGGTCCAGCTGTACAGGAAGATTCAAACTTGCAGGGGCGCATGAAGTCCAAAGGCTCAGTTTTGGAAACGCTCCCAACTTCTGAATCGCGCATAGAAATTGTTGGCGGGTCCACAGTTCCGTTGTTGGGGCGCAAACCAGATAAGCCACTCTTCTCATCGCTTGCCCTGGAAGAATTGGAAACGGTTGAGACCAATAACGGACCCCGATCGCTCACCGATCTGCTTGAAGAGGAAGAGGAAAGAAAGGCAAAGCGCAAATGGATCATGAGCGGTTGTGCGTTCGGCGTAGCATTTCTGCTGGTCGCGTTTCAACTCCTTCATTACGGATCGGCTGGAAGAATCAAGCACATTGTTGCGCCAACCCAGGCTGCAGCAACGACGGCGGATCTCGATCCCGCTTCAATCGATGTGAAACATCCCGGCGAAAAGCCGTCGCCAATTAAGCAGTTAAATGAGGAATCGCAGCCAGCGGAAAGCGCTTCTGCCGAACCGGCGGAGACTACGCCCGCACCGGTGGTCGGGAAGGAAATGATGCAGACCCAGTTGTCCGCTCCCACGCGTCTGCCTCAGAGTGCCAAGTCGGTAGCTCCAAGCGATGCGCCGCCTCCCGCAGCGTTGGGCGGAGCCAGCATTGCTGCGCTGAATGGCAATAACTCAGCGGGAAATCTGTTTGCACAGCGCTCCGGCGCGAACATCTCGGGTCCCAAGCAGGTGACGGTGTCTGCAGGGGTGGCCGTGGGCATGCTGACCCACAGGACACAACCTTTGTACCCGGCCATTGCGAGGTCGGCACGCGTGCAGGGCACGGTGGTTCTGCAGGCCAAGATTTCGCCGACCGGCAAGGTGACAAATCTGCAAGTAATAACCGGCCCTCCGATGCTGCGACAATCAGCCATAGACGCGGTTAAGACATGGCAATACAAGCCTTACACGCTCGATGGCCAACCAACTGAGGTAGACACCACAATCAACGTGGTCTTTTCATTGGGCGGATAACGAGCTTCACCAAATTCAAGAGCTCCGGCCGGAACCCGATGCGTCTTCACTAGAAGCGCAGGGGTTCCGGCATTCTCATGTTGAGCGGCTGTGCGCGTAATCTACCTTGGCAAACCTCCGGCGCTCTACAATCTTTACTTGCTTTCCAAACAACAATGCGAACGGATCGACGTGGTGCTTGTCTCGCCTCGCAATCCGCTGAATATGGGTGCAGCAGCACGCGCGATGGCGAACTTTGGCTTCTTGCAGCTGACTGTGGTCGCGCCGTACGCGCCGCACTGGCGGGAAGCCAAATCGGCCGTTGGCGCTCCAGAGATTCTGGGGAGTGCGAAGGCTACAGATTGCCTTGCCGACGCGGTGCGCGATTGCACGTTGGTTGCAGGCACTGGGACGCTGACTTTCCGCAAGCCTGAACAGCGGGTTGTACAACTGCCCGAGTTGACGTCGCTAGTGTGCGATGAATTGCGGCGCGGGGGCCGCTTCGCACTTGTGTTCGGACCGGAAAAGCACGGACTGACGCGCCAAGATCTTTCCTACTGCCATGTTCTTGTGGAGATTCCTACGGATATCGGCCAGCCCTCCATGAACCTGGGACAAGCCGTGGCAGTGTGCCTTTATGAATTGACCGCGCACGTGCACTCAGGAAGCGAAGATGATGCTCAAAGAACAAGGGCGAAGGCGCGCAATGATTCGCGGCTGGCTTCTTCCAGCAGCCTCGAACTACTTGCCGGGGTTGTGGAGCAGGTGATGGACGCTGCACATTACTCGCCGGATTCCATGCGCGAAGCGAACCGGCATGACATGCGACTGCTGCTGCGCAGGCTGGCTCCCGCCGAGAAAGATGTGCGGAGAATGCTGGGCCTGTTCCGGCGCATACTTTGGCGGCTGAGGAAATGAGTTTAGACCGGATTGTGGGTACTGCTTCTTGTCCCCCGATTGTGCTTCACCACGGGTCGTGCTGCCGGGCCCTATCAATTGCGTCGAAGCAATAAACCCCTCGCCCCGAAGTTCGTGTCTTATATGGCACTGTCGAACGCAAATCGTGTAAGACAGCGTAAGGCAATTACAAGCTTGGGAACACATTCTGGTCTTACCTGCGGGCTGTTGATGCCTTTTGTGAGGCAAATCTGAGAATTGTCTTACCGACTACCTTCAAAAGGCGTAATTCAGGCAAATTGAACGATCCCCAACTGCCCCGGCGTGTCTTACAAATATGGAGGGCGGGTTACCTGGATCGTCCACTTACCAAATACTGCCCACTTATCCCCTACTTTGGTTCGTCCAGAATTTTAGGAAATGGGCAACACCTTGCCCTTTATCATTTGCCTGTTTGGAGTTGCTCTTTTTTCGGCGGCGATGCTCGTGTCACTCTTCTTGCCGTAAAACGTCCTGAAGTTTGGGCTTGTGCTTGGCCTCACGGCCGGTACGAGGCTTGTCGCTGAGAACGCGGGCGGGTTTGGGCTGGCCTACGCGATCGCGGGCATTGGCCTTCACGGCTTTGGTTGCGGAGAATCGGGCTGGCTTGCGTTTCGTCACGGCTAAGACGAGTATGGAAGAGAAATCAGTGAAAGGAAAGTGTCACTGATTCGTGAGACTTACGTGACCAGCATCTGGACCCCGAGAAACAGGGTCCCTCGCCAGCCGGAACGGCGGGCTGGAACCAGAGGATTGACGGAACCATGGAAGAGCGGGATTTTTTCAACGAGACGACGGAACTTAGGACTCACACGCTTACCTGCCCCAAATGCGGACAGCCAGCAGAATACAAAGTGACTTGGGTGGTGCGGCGCAAACGGCCGCAGTTGCCGCGTGGCGCCGATGAACGCGACCGCGCGAAGTTTGCCAAAGCGCAGTCGTACATGGTGAGGCGCGACGACAAGCTGGCCTGCGCAAATGTGCGCTGCCGTAAGCCGTTCGAAATTACTCAACTGCAGTCGCTGGCTTTTCTAAGCGACTAAGGATCTACCAAACAATGCTCCGAACGGCTCAACGCGCGATCTTGCTGCCGTTAGTAGCGGCGGTTTTTTGCGGTATGTTGCGCCCGCAAAAAACTCCGGTACCGAATCAGCCTCTGAAGTTGGAGCGAGCCATTCCGCTGCCTTCGGTTCAAGGGCGCATCGATCATCTTGCAGCGGACGTGGACGGCAAGCGCATTTTTATAGCCGCGCTGGGCAATGGAACCGTAGAAGTTGTGGATCTGGCTCGTGGCGAACGTACAGGCGCAATCAAAGGGTTGAAGGAACCACAAGGGTTGCTCTACCTTCCCCAAAACAACACACTCTACGTGGCCACTGGCGGCGATGGGCAATTGCGCAGTTACAACGCAAATACGCTCGCGCTGATCGGCTCAGTAAAGTTGGGTGATGATGCAGATAATGTTCGCTATGACCCCAAGACGGATTCCATCATGGTGGGTTTTGGTGATGGTGCGATTGCATTCCTGACGCGGGATTTGCAGCGCAAGGACAAAGCTGAAGTGCCGCTGCCAGCGCATCCCGAGTCGTTTCAAATCTCTTCAAATGGTTCACAAGTGCTGGTGAACCTTCCTCACGATCAGAGCATTGCCGCGTTCAGGATCGGGTCGCCGGGCATCACTTCCAAGTGGACGCACCTGGGAGCGCAGTCGAATTTTCCAATGGCAATGGATCGACAGCACGGCAGATTTTTTGTTGCATGCCGCGCCCCTGCCCAATTGTTGGAACTGCGAGAAGACTCGCCGTCGGTAGTGCAGCGTATCAGCACTGTTGGCGACGCCGACGATCTGTTTTGGGACGAGGCTCACAATCGAATCTTCGTGATTGGGGGCGAGGGCTTTGTGGATGTTGTGGATGCATCTCCGAATGGCCAAATGAGATCAATCGCGCATATTTTGTCGGCCCCGGGCGCAAGAACGGGTCTGCTTGTCGGCAGCAAGTTGCTGGTTGCGGCGCCGCATCGCAATACTGAACCCGCGCGGCTGCTTGTGTTTACTGAAGAGTAGGTTCGAAACAAACGCTGAAATTCTTCCCTCCACACGCACACCGCGGGGGCAGGCGTGCCGAACCGGGTCGCTCAGACGAGCAGTTCTCGAGGAGCCACTATGCACATTGCCTCTGGATTACGGGAGCGGGTTCTCCGCTCCGTCGCTGATAAAAGTGGCAGGCGCAAATTCGCCATAACCCGAATCGATTGAGCGTCGGATTGAGAGAGGGTTGAACTCGCATCGGCGCAGAACTCAAAGCTGGCGCGCGGGTGCCTGCATGTGATTGAATCGATAGTAAGAGCAGGTTTACCCGGAGGCGGAAAGCAGGGTACATCTGCTGCATTGGAGAGACAAGATGGCGAATCCCCTTCTTCCCCCCGAAGAACGCAACCTGACCCCTGACCAGGTGGAGGCGCTCGACAAACGGCGCGACCTTGGACACACATTCCTGGTGATTGCAGGACAGTTCATCGTGATTGCGATGGTACTGCTGCTTTGGGTGGGACAGGATCTGACCTACTCGCCGGGCTGGGCGCACCCCATGGCGTATTACTTTTTCCTGGCGCTGGGTCTGGTGACCACGTTCGGAATTGTGGGCCTGGTGCTCCGTCGCGGAACACCGCGCATAGACTAAGACGACTGGCGGCGTAGAATCAGCTTTCTTTGAGAGGGCCGTTCACTGGCAAGCCGTCTGTCTGCAAGCCTTTGGAGTGGGCAGACGTTTATTTGCAGCCGTGCTGACGCGCACGGCAATTCCAAAAGGGTATAGCCTTGTAGGTGTCGATGGAAGTTTCTCCCCTTACCGGCCTCACGTCCACGACCTTTGAACCAAGGCTGACAGACAGCTACGGGCGGGTCATTCATGACTTGCGTGTGTCTGTGACTGACCGGTGCAATTACAAGTGCGTCTACTGCCGCACAGGAGAGATGGGCGCGCAGTATCCCGAACTGCAGATTGACGAGTATCTTCGGCTGATAAAGCTGTTTGTGGGCCTGGGCATCAGCAAGGTGCGGCTGACGGGCGGAGAACCGCTGTTGCGCCGCGGCCTGGTAGACATGGTGAAGGAATTGTCTACCTGGCGCACCGTGGCGGGCGAGCCGTTGGATCTCGCGCTCACTACGAATGGACATCTACTTGCGGAACTGGCTGCCCCACTGAAAGCTGCGGGCCTGAATCGTGTGACTGTCAGCATGGATGCTGTGGACGCGGCGACCTTCGAAAAGATCACCCGCATTCCCGGGAGTTTTGAGACGGTGTTGAACGGCGTACGCGCTGCACGAGCAGCGGGACTGACGCCGCTGAAGATCAACTGCGTTTTATTGCGCGGATTCAACGACGACCAGCTTGAGGGTTTCGCCCGCTTTGCACGCGAAGAAGGCGTAGTGGTTCGATTCATCGAGTTCATGCCGCTGGAAGAGGGCCGCCTGTGGACACCCGAGATCGTGGTCACGCTCAAGGAAATCGTGGAACGCATTGGTCGCCTGCTTCCGCTGGTGGAGATGCCTGCGCGCGAAGCGAGTGAGACGGCACGGCGCTATACGTTTGCAGATGGTGTTGGCGAGATCGGCATCATTGCACCCGTGAGCCAGCCTTTTTGCGGAGCCTGCAGCCGCGTGCGCATGACTTCCGATGGCAAGATTCGCACCTGCCTGTTTTCACAAGTGGAGCACGATCTTTACGGGCGGCTGCGCGCCGGAGCGGACGACGAGGAACTGCGCGAATACATTGTGCGTACCGTTAACGAAAAGGAAGCGCGGCATCACATTGGAGAAGCGGGATTTCTGAAGCCTTCCCGATCAATGGTTCACATTGGTGGCTAGTTGTTGACCTGCGATTCCACACGGATTTTGTGCTCTGTCCAAAATTCACCCGCGCAAACGTGATCATGCGTTGATGTGAAACAATGTTTTCAAAGAATTCCCCTGCTGGCTCGCTTATGACGAAAGAGACGGAAAGTCGCATCCCTCTCGAAGATCTCCTTGTATTCCATCAACTGGCGCGTTCGCTGACATCGAGCTTCGATCTCGATACGATCCTGCGCACCATCCTGGAGCACATGGAACGGCTTATGGAGGCGGAACTGTGGACTCTCCTGATGCTGGATGAAGCCACGCAGGAGCTCTATTACGCGATTGCAGCCGGAGGCGAACAGGAGGCACTGCGCGATCTGCGCGTGAAGGTGGGCGAAGGTGTTGCCGGCTGGGTGGTGGAGCACGGTGAAACGCTGATTGTGCCGGAAACGTCGACCGATCCTCGACTGACGGAAGAAGGTGGCGCAACCTCGCATCAAATTCGCTCAGTCATTGCGCTGCCACTGCGGGGACGCAAGGGAACGCACGGCGCGATTGAGATTTTTAATCCTCGCACGGAGCAGATGACCGATTACACCATCGCGTTTCTGCACATCCTGGCTGACCATGCTGCCATTGCGATTGAAAATGCGCACGACGTAGCCCGCATTCAGCAGCTGACTATCACCGACGACACCACTGGCTTATACAACGTGCGCCACCTTTACGATGTACTAGGCCGTGAACTGAGCCGATGTAGCCGGCTGAAGCTACCGCTGAGCCTGGCGTTTGTCGATCTCGATCAATTCAAACTGGTGAACGATGTGCATGGCCATCTGGTTGGCAGCGAGTTGCTGGCACGCGTGGGCCAGCGCCTGCGTGAGTTGAGCCGCAAAGAGGACAGGTGCTTCCGATATGGCGGCGATGAATTCGTGATTCTGATGCCCGCGACCAGCGCGGAAGAAGCACATGCTCAGGCAAACAACCTGCTGCGTGAATTGATGAGCACCCGTTTCCACATGAAAGCCGGATTAGAGCTGACCGTGCGCGCCAGCGTGGGCCTCGCGACTGCGCCGAACGACGGCGCTACCGTACATGCGGTAATTGGTGTTGCCGACACGCGCATGTACATGGTGAAGAGCAATGGACGCGGCCAGGTGTGGGGCACCTAGCCGCGCATCTCCTTCAATATCCCAAATGTTTTTCGACAATGTTCTGGAGTGGCTGCCCGTTTGAGAAGCGTTGGTACTGCTCCAGAAAAAAGCGCATTGCCTGGTTGAGCCAGTCCTTGGTGTGATCCGCCGTGTGCGGCGAAATGAGTACGTTTGGCAGCTTGAATATGGGATCGTCGGGCGGAATCGGCTCGTGCTCAAACACATCGAGTCCCGCGCCCTTGATTTTTCCCGCAGCAAGCGCCCGCACCAGCGCAGCCTGATGGATAACCGGGCCGCGGCCTACGTTGATGACCACCGCGTTCGGCTTCATCACGGCAATCGCATCATCGCCGATCATGTGACGCGTCTCCGCCGTAAGGGGTGCTGCCACCACGACGTAATCACATTCGCTCAGCATTGCATGCAATTGGTGGGGCCCATAGAACCGCTCGATCCACGGGTCAGGGGACGAAGGCGCGTGCCGCTTGAGTGCGAGCACACGCATTCCCATGGCGTGGACGCGGCTGGCAACAGCGCGGCCGATGTCACCATAAGCAACAATGCCCACAGTCTGTCCCGGAAGCTCTTCCATGTCGTACTGTTCCCAGCGGCACGCTTCCTGGTTGCGCAGCAGACGTCGAATGTCTTTGGCGAAGTAGAGAATGACGGCCAGCGCGAACTCGCCGAGTGATTGCGAAAAGACTCCGGTGCCGTTAGTGACGGGGATAGGGCTCTGCACTAGTTCCGGAAACAACATGCTGTCCAGACCAGCGGAACGCGAGTGAAGCCACCGGAGATTGGGTGAGGCAAGAAAGGCGGAGCGCACCATGTCGCGAGGCCCCGACCAGTGCAGGATAACTTCGGCATCGCGGGGAGCGGCTTGGAGAGTTGCTGCTGAATTTATTAGGTAATGCGGAATATCCGCAAGCATGGCGAGTTGGGGATCGTTTGCATCGGATATGGCAAGGACAAGTGGCTGCTTGTTCATCGTGTCAATTGCTCCAGTTCTGGTTGAGTAGTTCAGGATGGCTCACTTTTTGATATCGCCGCCAATCTGGATCACTGCGTATTTGGCGGGACCGTCGCCGACATTGACGACAAAATGCTCCGTGCCGATCTTTACGTAGAGAATGCTGCCAGGGCCGGCCCGTTCGACCACACCGTCGTGGTGATATTCAACCGTGCCCTGTTCAATCACAATCAACTCGGAATGCTGGATTTTATGCAAGGCGGGAGCGGGTGTTCCGGCGGGCTGAACGGACTCGTGCACACCTACAGATTCACCTGTTGCCAATGTGCCCGTAAAGAAGAAGCGAATCTCAGAGCCGTTGGCATTGGTCCGGGGCTTCATCTGCTCGTATTGAAATGTGCGCGAGTGTTCCAGCGGATTTGTTCCGCCAGCTTGTGCGCCTGCGAATGCGCAGCCCAAAACAACGATTCCCAAATAAAGGGCGGGGACTCTCATTCACTCTCCGTCTCATTTAAATGTTTCTGTGCATCCGTGCCTTACGGTTGCAGAAAAAAGGCTGCCGGCCCGGAGTTCGTATGATACGAAATCCCGGGCCACGCAGCCATTTTTGTTTTTGAAATATGGTGAATTGACCCGATGCAGAAGCTAGCGTGGTTGGATATGCACCGGGTGTTCGAGCTTGAAGGTTAGCAGCGTTTCTGCAGGAAGCACAATCTGCTTATTGCCCGTCATGGCGCCACCCGCTGTTCCGGCTCCCCCGCCGGCCAGCGCACCGATTGCTGCGCCCTTGCCCCCGCCGGCCAGTCCGCCGATGAGAGCGCCTAGCCCGGCGCCACCGCCCGCAAATACGGCAGTGCGTTTGCCCTTGCCCGTTTCAGCACGCTGAATTGAGCTGGTCGATACGGGAAAGCTGCCATACTCTGTGGTGACTCGCTCAAGCTTGACCACCAGCTCGGCTCCGCCCTTGAACTTGCCCAATGGCTTGGCATCGATCACGGCGCCGTCGGCGCGCGCTCCGCGTGCAATCGCCGTCTTGCCGTCTACGACGACATCGTCAGCCACTGTCGCGGTAAATGAATCTCCTGGCTGCGAGATCTTGGAGCCGAGGTCTTGATCGAGGCGAACGCGAATGCTTGTTCCCGCAGGAAGCTCGATGGCGGCAGCGGCAGGAGTTTCGGGAGCCGGACGGCTCGGAGGAGGCGCCTGGCGGTGCGGACCCTGATTCGCATTCGGAGCGGGCCGGGAAGTTTGATTGGCAGAGGATTCATTCGATGAAGTGGCCGGGGAAGCGGAGTTCGGCTCTGCGGTGTTTGGTTGTGCGGTGTTTGGTTGTGCAGTGCTCGACTGCGTTGCGCCTTGCTGGTTATTCGACTTGCAGCCACTGAGGGCGAGCACTGTTGAAAGAGCTAAAACAGCCAGCGGAAACCTGTGAAGGGAATTCATTGCGCGGACTCCTTGAGGAACGGTTCCGGGCGGCGGCAGATGGGGTGGGCGGATTCAGAATCACTCCCGACGCGCCGCCCTTGGGGCTAGATATCCAGATTCTTTACGTCGAGCGCGTTGTCTTCGATAAACTTTCTGCGCGACTCAACGTCTTCGCCCATCAACGTGGTGAAAATGGCATCTGTTTCTGCGATGTCCTCGAGCTTGACTCGAAGAAGAGTACGCCGCTCGGGATCCATTGTGGTTTCCCAAAGCTGCGTTGAGGTCATTTCACCAAGGCCCTTATAACGTTGAACCTGATAATCCTTCTTGCCTTGTTCAACAATGTAAGCAAACAACTCGCGTGCGGTTGCTTTTTCCACTGGTTCGCGCGAGGTCCGCGCTGAGCGGCCTGCTGTTTTGGTTTCCGCACGAGTTTCTGCGCTGCCCGGAGGCGGTGCACCCTCCGCATCAGGCTCTTCGTCTTCTGCGACGGGTTCAACAGCTGCTACCGGCTTGGCCGCGTATTCAATCAGGAACGGCGGCTCGAGATATTCCTTGATGACCGAGTACTTCGCCATCATCTGCCGGAATTCCGGACTGGAAGCCAGGGTCCAATCGATGCAACGCGACGCACCTTGCCCATCGGTGAAGCAGATGGACCAGGTGTGATGCTCTTCGTCCTCAACCGGTTCCGCAACTTTGAACTGCAGCTCAACGGCAACTTCGCTGAGGTCGGCGTGAAGCTTGGCAATCTTCTCCGGCACCAGTCCTTCACTCTTCGAACTGAAGTCGGCGCGGTGCGTAAGCTCGGCGCGGGCAAGCATCTCAGTGAGCCGCTCGTTACGAATGCGCTTGTCAACCTTTTCGACGAAGCTGAGGTATTCGTTGAGCGTCCCCATGAAACGGGTGAGGTCTGCACCCTCGATCTTGCTGGCTGCTTCGCCGTGGCGCACCACCATTCCCTCTGAGGCGCGCTTCACCATCACCTTCACAAACTCACGGTCGTCCTTGATGTACTGCTCAAAGCGGCCTTTCTTGATTTTGTAGAGCGGCGGCTGCGCAATGTAGATATTGTCGCGTTTGATCAGCTCCGTCATGTGGCGGAAGAAGAACGTGAGCAGCAGCGTACGAATGTGGGAACCGTCCACGTCGGCGTCGGTCATCAGGATGATCTTGCCGTAGCGGATCTTAGCCGCGTCAAAGTCTTCCTTGCCGATGCCGCATCCCAGCGCCGTGATCATGGCGCGGATTTCCTCGTGGCCGAGCATCTTGTCATAGCGGGCCTTCTCGACGTTGAGGATCTTGCCCTTGAGCGGCAGGATGGCTTGGAAGCGGCGATCGCGGCCCTGTTTGGCCGTGCCGCCGGCGCTTTCACCCTCGACGAGGTAAAGCTCGCAGCGATCGGGATTACGTTCGGAACAGTCAGCCAGTTTGCCGGGCAGCCCGCCGCCGTCCATCGCACCCTTGCGACGGGTCAGGTCGCGAGCTTTGCGGGCTGCTTCGCGCGCGCGCGCCGCTTCAATCGCCTTATTGATGATGCGCTTGGCCACCGGGGGGTTCTGCTCGAGGTATCCGCCGAGGCGCTCATTTACAAATGCCTGCACGGTGCCTGCGATATCGGAGTTGAGCTTGCCCTTTGTCTGCCCTTCAAATTGCGGCTGCGGCAGCTTAACGCTGACCACGGCCACCAGGCCTTCGCGCACGTCGTCGCCGCTCAGGTTCTCCTTCAGGTCCTTGAACAGTCCTAGCTGCTGACCGATGGCGTTGATGGTACGGGTAAGCGCCGTACGGAAACCGGAAAGGTGCGAACCGCCATCGACGGTGTTGATGTTGTTGGCAAAACTAAAAACCGCGTCGGAGTATGTGTCGTTGTACTGCAGCGCAATATCAATTTCAACACCGTCGCGCGAAGCCTCCATGACGATCGGCTTGTCGTGCAGCACGGTCTTGCCGCGATTGAGATGCTTGACGAACTCCGCGATGCCGCCCGCGTACTTGAACTCCGCGCGCCGCGCCTCGCCGGTTTTGGCATCGGCGTTGCGCTCATCGATGAGAGTGATCTCAAGCCCTTTATTCAGGAAGGCCAGCTCGCGCAAGCGCTGTGCCAGCGTGTCGTAGTTGTACTCCGCGACAGTGAAGATGCTCTTGTCTGGCAGGAAATGTATCTTGGTCCCGCGACGCTTGCTGATGCCCGCCTTGCGCAGTTCGCTGGTGGGAAGCCCACAGCTGAAGTCCATCTCCCAGGTTGCGCCGTCGCGCCAGATCTCCACATTGAATTCCTGCGAAAGCGCGTTGACGCAGCTGACGCCGACTCCGTGCAGACCGCCCGAGACTTTGTAGGTGGAGGCATCGAATTTGCCGCCCGCATGCAGCTTGGTGAGCACAACCTGGACGGCCGGCATCATTTCGCCGTTCCCGACGGACATCATGTCGACGGGTATACCACGGCCGTCATCGACAACCGTGATGGAGTTGTCGACGTGGATCACAACTTCAATCTTCTTTGCATACCCGGCGAGCGCTTCGTCAACTGAGTTGTCCACGACCTCGTACACGAGGTGGTGAAGTCCCATTTCGCCAGTTGAGCCAATGTACATGGCAGGGCGAAGACGCACAGCCTCGAGGCCCTCGAGGATTTTGATGTTTTCGCCGGTGTAAGTTCCGTTATCGCCGCTGGTACCTGCAAGGGGGTACTCATCAGGTACGTCAATTGCCATTGTCTTAGTCGCCATAGGTATCCGTGTCGCGTTGCTTTCGACTGCATCCCCGGGTCGGAGTGGGGTGGGTTCTGAAACATAATTCCGGAAGGAAAATCGGCCTATAACCGTTTGAAAATCGAGTGCTTTCGAACCCTTCTGACTTCTTCTATTTTAGCACGCGGACCGGGTAAAAACGGCCCCGGAAACGGGTGTCTGAAGGTGTACTTTCCGCTGCCGGCCGGGGGAGCCGCAGAATAAAAATGTACGCAGTGATATGACTTTAGTAACTTAAATGGTTACTAACTTATCAAGTTACTGAAATAATTGGATTTAATTACAACCATGATATATGCTCTTGCCAGATTCGGTATCGTTTCCGGGTCAACTTTTTTCCTACTGAGGTTACCACCGATGAAATTCGCAATCAGGGCAATCGCATTGACCTTTGTTCTCTCTGGTGCCGCCGCTGTTTCACTCTCATCGGCAACAGCATCTGCAGTATCGAACCATCTTTCCGCTACGGCCGGTCTGCCGGTTCCCATTTGCGGTCCTTATGCGCCATGCCCTCCCAGTCCAACTGGCAACGTGGTCTCAAACGTCAGATAGCTGAAAGCCAGTAACACGAAAGTGGCATTTCGATGTTGCCTTTTGCGTGTTGAGCGGGTCAGGGATTGGCGCTATCCTGAGAGCGTTCTTAATGAACGGCGAATCAGTCCTATGACCACACAACTGGCAATGTCGGCGATGAGCGTGACTGAGTTCAGTCTCTGGGCACTGATAGGCTTCCTGTTCTGGAAACGGAAGATGTATCGCCGTTTCCCGTATATGGGAGCGTATCTGGGCCTGCGTGTCGCTTCGATGCCGATGCTGCTGGCCGCCTTGTATATGCAGGCGCAGCCGTGGGGACGGGCTTACTACGCTGTCTACTTCTACTCTTACTGGGCGGTCTATATTGCCAGCGCGGTGCTGCTTCTGCTGGTCAGCATTGAAGTATTTCGTTCTGCCCTTTCGGCTCTGCCCGGCTTAATGAAGATCGGCATTGTGATCTTCCGCTGGGCGATCCTCGTTTCCGTGGTTCTCACTTTCTCGTCCATCTCTTTTGTCCACCACGGTTTATCTGCGGTTCCGGACATTGCAGTTGGACTGATGCGGTCGGTCAGCGTCCTTGAGCTGTGTTTGCTGGCTTTCCTGTGTCTCAGCATGAATGCTTTGAGGCTGTCGATTCGGGATCTATCGTTTGGAATTGCGCTCGGCTTTGGCGTGATGTCAGCAAACGACTTTGTGTTTGCCGCGCTGATTCCGAGGACGCCGTCCATGACGGCCAACCTGCAGTTTGTTTATGAAGCCATGATTCTGGTTTCGCTGGCCATCTGGGCTGCTTACTGCGCCTTCCCTGAGGCGGTTAGAAAACCCCTGATGATGCCCGCAAATTCCACGATCTACCGCTGGAACGAAATCGCATCGGCCCTGGGCCATACCGGAACCCAGATCGCCGTTCAGCAGCCTGCGAACAGCTTCTTCCTCACGGATGTGGAGAAGGTCGTTGAAAAGGTGCTGACGCGGAACCTGAAAGGCCGCGAATCGGAATCCTAAAAACCGGGAAGCCAGTGACAAAGAGGCCGCGGCGATGCCGCGGCCCCTAGTTTTTAATAGGAATTGAATGTGTTCCGGTCTTACGATCGGCTCGTGTTACTCGCTGATCGGCTCGACGGATGCAAAGCGGCCACGGTTGCCATGGTCAGAGAACTTGACCCGCCCGCTCACCTTTGCAAACAAGGTGTCGTCTGAGCCGATGCCGACGTTGAGGCCGGGCTTAATCTTGGTGCCGCGCTGGCGCATGATGATCGAACCGCCGGTGACGATTTGGCCACCGAAGGCCTTAACGCCCAGCCGCTGTGCATTTGAATCGCGTCCGTTTGTGGAGCTGCCTCCACCCTTTTTGTGTGCCATTGCCTTAGTCCCTTCTGAAGTCTGATTCCGCGCTTACTTGGCAGCGGTGTAGGTAACGCCGTCGGCCTCAATGGCCTTGATGCGCACCTCAGTAAAGTTTTGACGGTGTCCCTGCAGCTTTTTGTACTGCTTCTTCCGCTTCAGGTGGAACACGAGGACCTTGTCGCCGCGACCTTCGCGCACGATCTCGGCAGTTACTTTGGCGGCAGACGGCTTGGCTAGAACTCCAGGCTCACCTGAAACGGCCAGGATGTCGCTGAACTCGATGGTCTGGTTGTCGGAGGCGAGGGTCTCGATCTTGACCACATCGCCGGGAGCGACGCGGTACTGCTTGCCGCCGGTGCGAATGACTGCGTACATGACAAATCCTCCGGCTCGCTGATCCTTGACCTGATCAGGCGCCTTGAACTCTTGTTCGTGTGCTGATTACGGCAGAACCAGGGCATCCCTCGCCGTGCCGTGGGGCGGATACAGACAAACACTGCATCGGGAGGCGGGCCGCACACACGCCGTAATCAGCGGAGACCCACAACACTCCCGCGCACGCCCGAAGGAGTGCATCGCCGAACTCTACGATTCTACCGTTAAATAGAGCGGCGGGTCAATCAGAACTGGATTCCGCAGAGCGCCTGGTGCTGGGAACTCGGAGAAGCTGACAACGGATCAGCGGTGCCGGGTCAATCAAAGCATGTCGAGAGATTGTTTGCGTTTGGGCGGGGGATAAGCCTTGTCGATGATCGCCAGATCTTCCGGGCCCAGCTGCAAACTGGCAGCCGCTGCGTTTTCCTCAACATGCCTTATTGAGCTGGCCTTGGGAATTGCCAAAAGCGGCTTCCGCAGGCACCAGGCAAGAGCCACCTGGGCTGTCGAAACGCCGTGTTTTTGCGCCACCTTGCGCAATGCTGCCGAAGAAAGCAGGCCGCCTCCCTGCCCCACAGGAGAATAGGCCATCAAGGCTACGCCGTTTCGGCAGCACCAATGCAGGAGGTCATATTCAATGCCACGATGTTCTGGGTTGTAGAGGACCTGGTTGGCGGCGCACGCCTTTCCGCCGGGCGTAGTGAACAGCTCCTCCATGTCATCCTGATCAAAATTCGATACGCCCCAGGCGCGGATTTTTCCCTGCTCAAGCAAGCGCTCAAGGCCGCGAAGCGTCTCGCCCAGCGGATAGCGCCCGCGCCAGTGCAGCAGGTAGAGGTCCAGCACATCTGTCCGGAGCCGCTGCAGGCTCGCCTCGCAAGCGCGCACCGTGCCTTCAAATGACGCATTAGAAGGCAGCACCTTACTGACCAGGTACACTCGATCCCGCTGGCCGGCAATCGCTTCGCCTATCAGATCCTCGGAACGACCGGAGCCGTACATTTCAGCCGTGTCGATCAGCGTCAGGCCACATTCAATACCGCGGCGCAAGGCGGCGATTTCAGCCGCGCGCTTGGTGGCTGAGTCGCCAAGGTTCCACGTTCCCTGCCCCAGGACCGGCACTGCCCGGCCACCCATTTCAAGAGTCTTCACGAGCCAACACCTTCGTCTTGATCGTAATTCTCGATTCGGCGTGATTCCGGCGCCTGCACTTCTCTGATGTGATTGCTCCGCTAACGGATTAGTTTCCCATAGCTGAGAAAGGGGTTGCGGAATCTGCATTCTGCCCCCATACTTCTCACGATTCCGCAGACAAACGCGTTATGGGCTCAAGCCGATTGAGGCTTCTGCGGCCGCTCTGCGGTTTTCACGTACAGTCACGGAGGGACCGTGGATAGTGATCGATGGATTTGGAGCGATCGTTCAGCGTCGATGATGCCGCTTTGGAAGCGCCCCGGCGGCATTGCATGCTTCGCTGCGTTCGCAGTATTGCTTTGTTCCGGCTTTAACTCTCCCACTGGCTGCGACCAGCAGAACACTAGCCCAATGAAACCGAACGGCGCTGAGCTCGGGGTGGCGCTTGCAGCGGTGGGTGGAACGGTTGCCGCTGTGACCCTGATCGAAATGCAGCACAATAAACACACGATTAAAGGATGCGTCATTTCTACCGATACTGGCCTGGAACTCCGAACCAGCGGCTTGAACACTTACCAGCTTGATGGCGAATTGATCAGTATCCGTGTTGGAGACAAGGTGAAGCTTCATGGATCCAAGCTGAAGAAAGCCAAAGGTAGCGACGGCGATCAGGTTTTCAAAGTCGAGGCGTTGAAGAAGCATTACGGGCCATGCTAGGGTGCCGAACATTGGCTTCTAATCAGGCCGAATGGAGCGGAGAAACATCCGTGCCGGAAGCTTGCAGCGGACCTTGGTGTGTTTCGTCCTTCTATACTTCACCCATGCAATCTGTCAGCGTGATCATGACCGTGCTCAACGAGGCGCGGGATATCGAGCGGGGTGTGGCCAGCCTGCTTGCGCTTGAGCCGCCCGCTGCGGAAATCGTCGTTGTGGACGGCGGATCGGCTGACGGTACATGGGCAAAGCTCGCGGCGATGCAGGCACGCAATCCGCGACTGGTGGCGATTCGTGATGAGACTTGCAACCTGAAGCACTGTCCCGGACCGATTTCACGCGGACGGAACGTGGCAATCGCGGCAGCCAAGTGCGACATAATTGCGTGTGCCGATGCCGGCTGCTCATACGCTCCTGACTGGTTGCGGAATCTGACCGGAAAGATTGTCGCCGGTGAGGCCGAGTATGCGCTGGGAGGCTCATGCCTTGATCCGGCGGAGCACACCGTTTGGGACGTGGCCTCAGCGCCCTTTTTGGGTGTTAAACTCGCCGCGAACGAACCGCAGAAATCGTGCACTGCGCGTTCGATGGCCTTCACCAAAGAACTTTGGCAGCGCATTGGCGGATTTCCGGAAGACGTTCTTCTCGGCGAAGACACGCTATTCGATTTCGCAGCGCGCGGGCAGACGCAACCAGATTTTGCAAACTACGCCAAGGCGCTCTACCGCCCGGAAAACTCATTTGCTCAGGCCTGCGGCCAATTGGCCCGCTATGCGTTCAGCGACGGCCAGGCACGGGTGCGCCGTGCAAGGCTGTTTCGCAACGCAGCACGCTGCATGCTTCAGGTGCTTGCCGTCATCGCGCTCCCCTGGAGCGTGATTCCGCTCCTGTTTGTACTCGCGCTGGAACTCGTGTTTGCCTTCAAGAAGGACGGCAGATCTCTTGTTCGATTCGGCACGATGGCTGTGCTGGCGCGCTTAGTTTTTTCCCTTGCAGTACCGTGGGTGGTGGCCGTAAATCAGATGCGCGGGATCGCGACTGCCAGGTCGCACCGAAAGGCATAAGTCGCTCAGTTGGGACTTGAAATCTCTGATTTCTCCTTCAGGGAGCGAGATAGAACAGGATTGCGAAGTAGTGGGCGATGCTGCCGGCCAGAACGAAGATGTGCCAGGCGGCGTGGAAGTAGCGAATGCGATCGAATGCGAAAAATACGATGCCGAGCGTGTAAGCAACTCCTCCTGCGGCAAGCCACGCAATACAATGCCAGCCAACCGCGTCAATCAGCGGTCGCGCAACGAAGACGATGAGCCAGCCCTGGAACAGGTAAACCAGCGCCGATATGACGGCGGGCCAGCCACGACGGAAATGATCGATAGCAACGCTTTTTGAAACAATGCCAGCCGTCGCCAATCCCCATTCAATGCCGAATACCGTCCACCCCAACTGGCCGCGCAACGAAAGGAGCGTGAAAGGGGTGTAGGTGCCGGCGATGAGCAGATAAATGGAGGAGTGGTCGAGAATCTGAAGGAGATGCCGCGCGCGCGTACGCACAAGCGAGTGGTAGAGCGTTGAACAGAGATAGACCAGAATCAGCGTTCCGGCAAAGGTGGTGCACGCCGCCAGTTGCCAAATTGAGCCGCGCATTGAGACCGCGATCAGGTACACCGCGCCCGCAATCGCCAGGACCGCACCCACGCCGTGCGTAATGGAGTTGGCAAGGGTATCGCCTATGGATTCCTGCTGAAGCACAGCTTGATAATAGCTCCGGGGTGACAGTGAAGCGACTGCGCAGAAGGCTCAAACGTGGTGGGCGGAGCAATCTAGCGCTGCTCGGCAACGCTCTCCGGGGCAACTTCAAGGCTCGTGCGCACACGCTGCATGATGCCGAGGTAGTAGGCAAGGTTGTGAATGGAATTGAGCGTCGCCGAGAGACCTTCACCTGCCTGCACGAGATGGCGAAGATAGGCGCGTGAATAGCGTCGGCATACCGGACAGCTGCAATTCGGATCCGGTGGATTCTCATCTTCCGCATACTGCTTGTTCTTGATGTTGATGCGGCCTTCGCTGGTGAAGAGCAGCGCGTGGCGTGCCGCACGCGTTGGCAGTACGCAATCCATCATGTCCACGCCCATGCGCGCGTACGCCTCAATTTCATCGGGATAACCCACGCCCATCACGTAACGCGGCTTGTCCCTGGGCAGCAGGGGCAGAACTTCAGCAATCATCTCCAGTGTCAGTTCGCGGGGCTCCCCTACACTGAGGCCTCCAATGGCGTACCCGTCGAAATCCATTTCCACTAGCCGTTCAGCACATTCCCGGCGCAGATCGGTGTACATGCCGCCCTGCACAATGCCGAACAAGCATTGCTCGCGGTCGGGAAATGCGTCGCGCCAGGGAACCTGGTGGCGATAAGCGCGCTGATGATCGAGCGACCTGCGCGCCCAAGCCATGGTGAGGCGAAGGCTCTCTTCAGCACGGGAGCGTTCGGCGGGATATTCCGTGCACTCGTCGAATGCCATCGCAATATCCGCTCCCAGCGCGATCTGCACATCCATCGAATGCTCAGGCGTGAAGAAGTGGCTACTGCCGTCAAGATGCGAGCGAAAGCGAACGCCATCGTCCGTCACTTTGCGAAGATCGCTGAGTGAAAATACCTGGAAGCCGCCGGAATCCGTCAGCGTGGCGTGCGGCCAACTGATAAAGCGGTGCAAGCCGCCGAGGCGGCGAATTGTTTCGTGACCGGGCCGCAGATAAAGGTGGTAAGTATTGCCGAGGATAATCTGGGCGCCGAGCAATTCAAGCAGGTCCTGCGGAACAGACTTCACAGTCCCCTGCGTTCCAACAGGCATGAAGACTGGCGATTCAACAGTCTGATGCGGCAAAGCAATGCGTCCACGCCGACCGCCCGCTGCCGATTCCGCGATAATCTCGAAACGAGCGCTCACCAGATAATTCTATCGGGAATATTGGGCTTACTTGCCTGCACCTATCCGGAGCAGGAAGCCGAAGCGCGCTGTACGTGGCTGTCCCAGGGTTGTCGAAGGCGTTTTGGAAACTTCGATGGCGCGATCGAACAGGTTTTCTACGGATGCGAACAATTCCACTCGCTTGCCCAGATCGTGAGAGCCGTAGGCATCGAGTTGAAAAAAGCCGTGCAGCAGAAACGCATTCGCATCGTCGTCATACTGGCGACCGCTCAGGCGGCTTTGCAGGCTCAGCAGGCCGATCTTGGGCTGCCAGGCACGCAAGTTGAGCGTGGCCATGTTGTGTGGCACTTCAGGAATCCAGTTGCCGACATCGATTGGCCCGCGGGTAATCGTCGCGTTGGCATATTGGTAGCCGCCGTCTGCATGAAGCCAGGGCCGCAGAGCAGTTTCAAAATCCACGGCCACGCCGCGGCTTTCAATCTGACCAAGGTTCTCGCGCATCAACAGAATGGGCGATGAATTGGGATTGATGGTGACGGCGACAATTGGCCGATTGACCTGGGTGAGAAAGTAGCTCGTACGCACTGTTCCCCAGCGCCACTGGGTTGCTACACCGGCCTCCCAGCCGGTCGCGCGCTCGCTTAAGAGGCTGCCGTTGGGGCGGGTGAGTTTGCTGCCTACCTGAGTGGAGCGATACAGCTCGCTGGGCGTGGGAGCGCGGAATGCGCGAAAGCCGGATGCCGAGAGCGCCCAGTGTTCAGAGATTTTTCGCGAAAGGCCAAGCCGCGGATCAAAAATCTTCTCGTCGAATTGCGGAGGCTGCGTCGCGTTTGGCACCCATGCTTTTCCGTTCCAATTTACCTGCTGCCCATCGTAGTTCTGAAACCAGTCCATGCGGCCGGACGCAGTGACGGTCCAGCCGCCGTGGACCCACATTCCTTCAGCCCATCCGGCTGAGTCCCGCTGGTGATCGTGCAGATTGGTAAGCGCACCGGCTCCGCTCAATACCTGCTCTCTGTCCCAGATACGTACATCGTGAACTTCTGCTCCAGCAATCACGACGAAGCCGGCGCCGAGTGGCTGATTCCAATGCGCGGCTGCGCCCAATTCGTTAGCGGGAATATACGTGAAGCGTGTGGGCGACTCACTGCAACGGAAATTGCATTGTGGATTGGCCGCACTGGGCGCATTCGAAACATTTGAAAATGTCTGCCGATAGCGCTCATCGGAGCCGTACACGCGCGCAACCAGTGATCCCGAGTGCGGGCCGAGCCAATCGCCTCCGGCGGCGTATCGCACCAGCCGGGTTGCGTTCATCTGGTACGGAGTGCCGTTATGGCGCGATTCATTGAAACCGGTGGCACGCAGAAACAGGCGTAGAGGCCCGCGATCGTGCTCGCCTAGCAGCAGCGCATTCTGGCTGTGCACGTTGCTCGCTACGTCGATTGGGCCCCGCTCCGTCGGAGCCATCTGGATATAGCCATTTGTGCCGATGAGACCTGCCGCCCCCAACACTCCCCATGCGCCAAACTTGCCCTGAGCCAGCGCGCTGGTATCGTAGGTTCCTTCACCACCATAGAGTGAGCGGAGTTCGCCGCGCGTGGTCGTAGGCCTTGCCGGGATGACGCTGATAACGCCGCCGATCGCGCTGGAACCGTACAGATCGCTCGCGCCTCCGCGCACCAGTTCCATGCTTTCAATAGCGAGTTCCGGCTGCTCCTGCCAGTGAATCCAGCCGCCGGTTGGATCGTTGAGCGGCACCTCGTCCTCTGTGAGCAGGGTGCGGCTGGCAGATGTGGAGCCAAGCCCGCGCAGGCTGATGCCCTGAGAGGTTGGATTCGCAACCAGAGAACTCGAGCGGCGAAATAGTTCGACGCCGGGGAGCTGGCGGATTTTGCCGTCGAGCGTGACCGCGGCAACCGAATTGAGTTCGCGCTGCGTCAAAACGCGCGTTGTTACGGGACTTTCAAGGGTGCCCAAGGGGGTGCGGTAGGCAGTGACGGTAACGGTAGTAACAGCTGTGGGAGCCGAGGCAGGCAAAGGGCTCTGCGGATCGGCTGCTGCCGCAGCATTGCCGGACTGGCCGCTAAGGCTCGTCGCCATTAGCAGCATTGGCGCCAAGGCGAGCGCGCCAGTATTCGCTTTCAACTTGGACCACTGCATCATTGTCATTGGCGGGAATGGGGAAACAGCCCTTAAGCAATTGTGACACGATACACCCGGTGCGTGGTTCCGTCACGCCAGGTGCAATCTCGTTGAGCGGGACGAGAGCAAAGGCGCGTCCTGCCAGGCGGGGGTGCGGAATCTCAAGAGTGGCGCCGCCGATGACGTAATCGCTGTACAGGAGAATGTCCAGGTCGAGCGTGCGGGGGCCGTTTTCAAAATTGAGAACGCGATTCCTGCCGAACTCCTTTTCAATCAGCAGCAAGGCGCCCAGCAGTTCAAAGGGGGTCAGTTCGGTTTCAAGCGCAGCGACCGCGTTGAAGAAGCGCGGTTGATCCGCATAGCCAACAGGAGCGGTGGAGTACAGCGAAGACCGTGCGGACACGCGGCCAAGTTCTTCAAGCCGTACTGCTGCTGCGGCCAGAGTGGAATCTGGCGGGCCGGCTTTGCTGGGCAAATTGGCGCCCATTCCGATGTAAGCGGTACGCACATATTCAGGTTATCGCGATTGATGACGGCATCACTGTGTAGAACTGCCAATTACCGCGCAAAGGTGATGGAGCGTTCAGAACACCATCACACACGGAGGCGTGTCGGAAACTGATTAAGTTGCACAGAATTCGTTCGCACGCAACCTTCGCACGCATCCACAGAGCGTGAACCGCTGATCTCCTGCGGTCAATTCTGGTAGCATCCTTGTTTAGAGAAACTTCAGGTCGGAGAGTTCAGAGGATGGATGCATTGAATGGTGCAGGGCTTGGCGCCCGCCGCAACGAAGACATCGCGCTCGATCTGTTCAAGTACGTTGCCGCTACAGCAGGTGTGGGCAAAGCTGCTATGCCTTCCACTGGATTCGTGGGAACGGCCGCAACGAAGCCGGACGAACACGTGACCCACTTGCTTGAGCTCTACAGCCGCTGCCTGCGGGCCGTGGAAGGCAAATAGAGGTAGCAAGATCGCAAGCCAATCACCTTTACGTGTGGCAGTTGCAGGCGCGGGAGCCTTCGGGCGTAACCATCTCCGCGTGTATCGCGAACTGGAGTCTGCCGGGCTCGGCGTTACGCTCGTCGGGGCAGTTGAACCTGACGCGGCCCGCGCGGCAGAAGCCGCTGCCAAGTTCAAACTTCCGGTCTTTCCCACGATCGGCGAATTGCTGGCAGCTGACCTGAAGCTCGATGCCGCGTCGGTCGCGGTGCCCACAATACATCATTGCGCTGTAGCGTCAGAATTGCTGGCGGGGGGCCTTGACCTGCTGATCGAAAAGCCGCTGGCCGCCAATCTGCATGAAGCCGATGAGCTAATTTCGCAGGCTGAGAAAAACGATCGCATTATTCAGCCCGGTCACCTGGAGCGTTTTAATCCCGCAGTGCTCGCTGTGGAACCGAAGTTGCGCCGTCCCATGTTTTTCGAGGCGCATCGGCTCAGCGTGTTTACCCCGCGCTCGCTCGACGTGGACGTCGTGCTTGACCTGATGATCCACGATCTGGACATTGTGCTCACGTTTGCGCGTTCGCCGGTGCGTGAAGTGCGCGCCGTGGGCCTGCCAATTGTTTCGCCTAACGTGGATATTGCCAACGTGCGGGTTGAATTTGAATCGGGCTGCGTGGCCAATTTCACCGCGTCGCGAGTTTCTACTGAGACGGTGCGCAAGCTGCGCTTCTTTGAGCCGCGGCAGTATGTGTCCGTTGACTACGCGCGCCGCGATCTGCTCGTCATCGGCATTGACGCAAGCATTCCGCCGGAGATTGCGGCGGCCATTGCTGCACACAAGCTGGACGCGGCAGCACTGGCCAAGCTCGCAGCAACTGCAGCGGCAAATGGCGGTCCCGCTCCGGGAATGAGCTTCAAGAAACCAGAGGTCGCACCCGGCGAGCCTTTGCGTTTGGAAATCGAATCATTTCTCGATGCGGTACGCACGCGCCGCGAGCCTCGCGTTACGGCACGGCAGGGCCGGAATGCCCTTGCACTCGCGCTGGAAATTCAGGCGACGATGGCGGATCATGCGCAGCGCGCAGGCCTCAAGGACTTTTTTAAAAGCAGCTTATAGCTACTGGCCAGTGATGCTGAGGCCGCTGCACTCTTCAATGTGCCGCCATTGAAAACGCTATGCTCGGGCGCCATCCTGACAAACCCGAATACGTCCTTGCTAATGGCCTAAAGCTGACAGCTAACAGCTGTCTTTAAGCGATTTCAAGCACGCGGTTCAAAAATCCCACGATGTACTTCCAAGCCAGATAGTAGCCTGCCAGGGCGGCCAGGAAAATGCACCCCACCAGCGCATATGGCACGTGCAGTACCTGGAACCAAAGAATACCGTCACCGCGAATCTGCAGCACGCCGAGACTGCCGGCAATCAGTGCGCCGATCGGCGCTCCCAGAAAAGGAAGAATAGCGCCGTGAATGCCCAGAGGCAGATGCGTGCGGTCATGCGTGGCGAGGTAAACCATGTTCCAAAGGCCGAACAGGAACGGCACCACGGCCATTGGAAAGATAACGAAGCGCTCAATTGGGACCTGCACCCCGATCACCAGCCGCAGAGTGATGAATCCGATAAGGATCAGCGGGAGCACCAACGTGGGCATAAAAATGCCCGCCACGTATGCTCGAAGGTAAGGATGAATTTTCATTTCTTGCTCCTTTCTAAGCGGGTTATGCATCCGCAGTTCACAGGTAATACAGAAGTAGTGGAATGGTGGCCGGGAAACTTACGCCCAGTACAACAAGCCCGACCAGCAGCGCCCCATCAAACCATGCCCATCCCGATCCCGCGGCTATGTCTGCCGCAGCATGCTCATCCATTCGCCGCAGCACCGCCGGCCACAGATCGCTTTCAGGTTCAGCGTTGGCTTTGACAGGCCGCACAGCCTGCTTAAGCAGTTGTCTCATGCTCTCTTCATGGTTCATGGTGTGATTCCCTGCCTTCCCAGATCTTTCCTGAGCAATCGGAGTGCGCGAAAGACGCGCAGTTTTACGGCCGCCGTTGAGATGCCGAGTGCTTCTGCCACTTCTTTGTGAGACTGTCCTTCGACAACAGAGAGCAATGCGGCCGTACGCAACTTGTATGGCAGGCGCGAAAATGCCTGCGCTGTCTTGAAGCGAATTTCCGCAGTGACGGCTGGATCGGCGGCCACCTCCGCGGGCAAGGTGGATAGCAGTTCGTCGTTCAATTCGGTCTGAGGCCGTTGCGCACGCAGCCAGTCCAGCGCCACCCGCCTGGCAATACGACGGGCCCAGGGTGCGAACTCCCGTGCGGCATCAAAGCGGGCGCGTGCCCGGTAGATGCGCCAGAAGGTTTCAACTGTCAGTTCTTCCGCCGTGGTCGGATTACGCACGATGCGCAAGATCCAGCCGTAGACGGCGCGCTGATGAAGCCGGAAGAGCGATTCGAATGCGTCCACATCGCCGTGCCGGAATTGGGCACAATCGGCATCGAGATCAGGGACCCTGTTCAGCACGTGTGAACTGTAGCTCATCCGATTGCCCCTTCTACTTGCTCTTACGTAAGAGGACGAAGCAAGGTTACACCTGCTTCCGGTTTCGCTATATTCTCCGGCGGTGAACTACCCCTAAATGCAGCGCTTACGAAACGGGATGATTTGCGTCAAATCCCTCATATAAACCGATTTGCTCAAGACAAGGTTGGCTTGACAGTGCTTTGACGAGACCCTTAGAGTCGGGTTCGACGGTCGCGCTGCGCACTCAGAGGTTTTGACCTGCATTGCAAGCTTGGCCGGATTGTGGGGGAGACGATGAAAAGCTTTGGATTGCGGTTGGCTGCTTTCGGCCTGGTGTGCTGTGCAGCCGCATGGAATGCAGGGGCGCAGGGTGCGCAGAAACCCGCGTACCTTGACCCCAGCCTGCCGGCCGAACAACGTGCCGCGGACTTGGTGAAGAAGATGACGCTGGAGGAAAAGGCGAGCCAACTGGTGAACCAGGCGCGCGCGATCCCCCGGCTGAACATACCCTCGTACGACTGGTGGAACGAGTCGCTGCACGGGGTAGCGACTAACGGAACAACCGAGTTCCCCGAGCCAGTGGGACTGGCCTCAACTTTTGATCCGGCTGCGATTCACGCAATGGGCGTGGTCATCGGCACCGAAGGCCGCATCAAGAATGCGCAAGCAGTTCGGGCCAACGGCGGTTACAGCAATATTTTTGAAGGCCTTGATTTCTGGGCTCCGAACATCAATATCTTCCGCGATCCGCGCTGGGGACGGGGGCAGGAAACTTACGGTGAAGATCCGTTCCTGACAGCGCGCATGGGCGTGGCATTCGTAAAGGGCATGCAGGGCGACGATCCGAAATATTTCCGCGTGATTTCTACGCCCAAGCATTACGCCGTGCACAGCGGGCCTGAGCCTACCCGGCACTTTGCCGATATTGACGTGAGCAAGCACGACGAACTCGACACCTATCTTCCTGCTTTCCGCGCCGCCGTTACTGAGGGTAAAGCGGAATCAGTGATGTGCGCATACAACGCGATTAACGGCGAGCCCGCCTGCGCCAACTCATTCCTGCTTGTCGATCAGCTTCGGCAGAAGTGGGGCTTCAAAGGCTATGTTGTGTCAGACTGCGGAGCGGTGCGCGATATCGCCAACGGCCACAAATTCAGGCCAACGCAGGCTGAATCTTCGGCCATTAGCGTGCAGCGCGGCATGGACAACGAGTGCATCGATTTTCGTGCCAAGGTTCTCGACGATCACGACTATCGCCCGTACATTGACGCAGTCAAGCAAGGCTATCTGAAAGAGAGCGAGATCGACACGGCTCTTGTTCGCCTCTTCACGGCGCGCATGAAGCTCGGCATGTTCGATCCGCCGGAAATGGTTCCGTACACCAAGATCGACGAAAAACAGCTCGACAGTGCGGAACACCGCGCCATGGCTCTCAAAATCGCCAATGAAGCCATGGTCCTGCTGAAGAATGACGGCGTGCTTCCAATTAAGACTTCAGGAACAAAGATCGCGGTAGTTGGTCCGCTGGCCAACCAGACGCGCGTTCTGCTTGGAAACTACACCGGCATTCCTACGCATACCGTTTCCATTCTTGAAGGCATGAAGAAGGAATTTGCCGGCGCAACCATCAATTACGTGCCCGGCACCGGGTTCCTGAGCAAAGAGACGCAGCCCGTACCGAATGCTCTGCTGACCACAGACGGTAAGCCCGGTGCGAAGGTTTCCTACCTGCATCACGACATTGTTTCAGAAGAGATCTCAACGTCTGACAAGAGCAATGCCCCGATCACCACCCGCACGGAGAAGGGCATCGACATTGCAGCTCAGCCGCTACCTGCTGAAGCCGCATCTGTACAGCCGCTTGCGATCCAGTGGGAAGCGACTCTGACGCCCAAAGAATCGGGCGACTACCTTCTGGGTGTGCAGACGGATGCCTACGTCCGCGTTATGCTCGACGGCAAGAATGTCGTCCGGTCCGGCTACCCACACGGGGTTGAGGATCTGACGGGACAGGTTCACCTTGAAGCCGGCCATCCCTACAAGGTGCTGGTGGAGTACCAGAAGACTTATGCCAACTCCACTCCGCACATGCACCTCATTTGGGGTAAGACGCCGCGCACCGTAGATCCAGCAGCCATAGAGGCCGCAAAGAAGGCTGACGTTGTGGTTGCCGTGGTTGGTATCACGAGCGAGCTAGAGGGCGAAGAGATGCCGGTAAACGAACCCGGCTTCATTGGTGGCGACCGTACCAGCATCGATCTGCCCAAGCCGGAGCAGGATCTGCTTGAAGCGCTGGCGACTGCGGGCAAACCTATGGTGGTCGTTCTCACCAACGGAAGCGCTCTGGCCGTGAATTGGGCTAAGGATCACTCCAATGCGATCCTTGAAGCCTGGTACCCGGGCGAAGAGGGTGGCAATGCGGTGGCGCAGACGCTCTCCGGCAAGAACAATCCCGCGGGCCGCCTGCCGGTGACCTTCTACACCGGGGTTGACCAGTTGCCGAACTTCGAAGACTACTCGATGAAGGGCCGCACGTATCGCTACTTTGAAAACACGCCGCTCTATCCCTTCGGTTATGGGCTCAGCTACACGACCTTCAAATACAGCGATATCAAAGTTCCCAACGAGGTCGCCGCAGGTAGCCCACTGGTTGCCGAGGCCACCATAACCAATGTCGGCAAAAGGGCCGGTGATGAAGTAGCTCAGCTTTACCTCACGTTCCCAAAAGTGGCGGGCGCGCCGCTGAAGGCATTGCGCGGATTCCAGCGTATTCATCTTGAGCCCGGTGCTTCGCAGTCGGTGAAGTTCGAGCTGAACCCGCGCGACATGAGCATGGTCACGGAGGCGGGCGATCCGATCGTCGCCGAGGGTGCTTACACGCTCTCGATTGGTGGTGGCCAGCCAGGAACCACGGCTCCGATCGTAACCGGCAAATTCAGCGTGCAGGGTACGCAGAAGCTGCCTGAATAACCGACAGGAAGCAAAAGAGGGGGCGCTTTCGCATGAGGAAAGCGCCCCTTTTACATTTGGCCAGCCTGGGTCGCAAATCAATCGGCGGGATGCACCGGCGGCTTCGGCATCATTTCTTTCATCTTCAGATACACCGCGTTCGTCCATCCAAAGCCAATCTCGTTGGTTTTGTATCCCGTCGAAATTGAAACCTTCTCGCTTCCGGTTGTCACGTTGTACTTCTCGCGAATGGTGCCATCTTCCGCAAAGCCCGCGTCCACCGTTGCCTCAAAATGCTGCGCAATACGTGTGGAGTCGGTGCGGAATCCGTATGCGTACAGGCCCGACACTGCGAGCCAGTTGGTGGGAGCCCAACCGTAAGGCTCGTCCCACTGCAGGCCGGAGTTGGTGTCGCTCATGGACAGTCCGCCTGGTCGCTCGAACACGTCCAGTTGCGATTCCATCTTTATGGCCTGATCGCGTGTTGCAATCCCAGCCCACAGCGGATACAGCGAAGTAATGTACGCGTAAGTGGAAGTGCGCGCATGCGTGAAATCGAAATCGGCGAATATGCCGTCCTTGGGCCTCCATTGGTACCGCTGCATGGCATTTGCGCGCATTTGCGCTCGACGGTCCCAATGTGCGGAATCCCGCGGATTGCCCAGCAGCATCGCAATATGCTGCAGGTCGCGCTCGTAACGATAAAGCAAGCTGTTCAGGCCCACCGGAGCGTAGTGATGTGTTGCTCCCGAAAACGGCCCGAAGCGATTCGACGGGTCGAACCCTGACTCACGCATGGCGCGATCGCCCTCATAGAAATCCCGCGTCAGCCGAAAGCCTCCGAACCACGCCTTCATACAGACCACGCTCTCACGCACATCGCAACTCGTGGTCTTCAATCGTGCTGCTTCGGCTGCGTCAGGATGTTGCGAGCCTTTCACCAGAAACGAATCGCCACCCTCATGCGGATGCCCGAGCAACCAGCGGATCACGTCCGCGTAATACGCGTCGTCATCGGCCATCTCCGGAACAGGCCCGCTGCCGTAGTCGAAATAACGTGCCAGCCCCGTCGATCCTGCTTTGTGCTCAGGCCGTTCCCACGTGCCGTGATCCTTTACGGCCAGCGTGTACGCATGGGCCAGCCATTCGCGAGCCTGCGCGCGCCCCGCCGGAGTAGCCGGAAAGCTGCGCGGATTCTCGTAGACCATGCGGATCATGGAGGTAAGAAACGGCGGCTGCGAACGCGTCAGATAATACGTCCGGTTGGCATTGAGCACGCTCCCATAGTGCTCCACTTCAAACAGAAAATTGTCCACAATGCCTTTCGCCAATGCCTGGCGGTGATCGGCCTCAAGTCCGAGCAGAATGAAGTAGCTGTCCCATCCGTACATTTCATTGAAGCGTCCGCCCGGCACCACATAAGGATTGGGCAGATAAAGCAAGCCCGGCGTTTGCAGCTCTTCTGGCCGAACGTCGCCCAGCTTTTCAATGCGTCGAGGCAGAGACACGATGTGCACCTTGCAGCTTTGTTCGAGCGCCTGCACTTTCAGAGGCGCCGCAAAATCCGCCGGCAAATACAGAATCGACTGTGCTCCAGCGGAGTCGCGCACCTTGACATCGGCGAGGGATTCACAACTCGTCATCGAACGTGTAAGTGAATCCCACGAGCGGTGAATGTATTGCAGCGTCGCATCAGGATTAACTGTGACCGACTCACGCGGCGCAACCGCTGTTTGCGCGCTCATTTGTGCGCCCGTTAAAACAAGTACGCACGCAATGGAGAATATTGCGAAACAACGGCGGGCTAATCTCATGCAGTCTCCCGGAAAAACACTGCGAACGATTCGGAGTGTAACTTACCGGATGCAGTTCTTGCATTGCGGGGAACACTTTGCAGTCTCGTGGTGTCTACATCAGCACAGTGGTTCTGACCGGGATGATTGGATGGCCGGCGGAGGCGACAACAATCGAGCGTTGTCGCGATGTTCATCCGCCGTGAGGCACGCCGTGCGAATCAATCGCGCCGCGCGAACCGGCAATTGCGCCTCCGAAACCTTCTGCCTCCTGATCGGCACAACTGAATTGCAGTTTGAGGAGGCAGGTTATGTTTGAAGACTCCACGTTCGAATCCAACAGCAGAATCCAGACTCGCAGCCGCGCGTGGATGCTTGCAACCTGCACGTTCAATGGTTCCATCCTGCTTGCGATGGTTCTCGTTCCGCTCATCTACCCCGCAGCGTTGCCGCAACTGGTAAGAAGTTTTCTAGTGGAAGCTCCGGCACCGCCGCAAGCGGCGCCTGAACCAGTCGAAGTCGCGATGTTCAAAAACTCGCCTACGCAAATTCAGGACGGACGGATCATCGCGCCCATACTGATTCCGAAGACGCCGTTTGTACCACTCACCCCGGAGGTCGCGAAGCCGGTCAACGTCGCAATTGTAGATTTTGGCGACAAACCCGGTGACAATTCCGTGTTTGGTTCTCAGACACAGCGCGCTGAAGTGCATCAGGCTGCAAGCGCCCCGGTGCGTATTTCCGGAATGGTGGTGGAGGGTTTGCTGATACACAAGACTCTGCCGATCTATCCGCCCATCGCACTCGCTTCGCGAACCGAGGGCACGGTGGTGCTTCAAGCCACCATCTCCCGCAGCGGAACTATTTCGAATCTGCACGTCATCAGTGGGGCCGTGATGCTGCAGCAGGCGGCCATCAACGCTGTACAGCAATGGCGCTATCGTCCATACCTGCTGAGCGGAGAGCCGGTCGAAGTGGAGACGACTGTCAACGTGGTGTTCAAGCTCAACTAGAGCGCAATCGTGTGGCACCGTTACGAATCGCTCATTCAGAATGAATATTTCGTGGAAGCGGTTTAGATTCCAGCCAGCGCGGGTGTGCTGAGAGGTGCTCTTCTGCTGGATGTTTCTCCGGCAACCTCTCCACTTTCGGACGTTGCTACCGGCACGTGCGCCAGTTCCCACGCCGAGCGGTCTTTCAGCAGTCGCGACACAAGAGCCGTGTGCATGGCATGTCCAGCACGTTCGGCAACCACGTGACCCTCGATACGGCGGCCGGCCAGCGCAAGGTCGCCGATCAGGTCGAGTACCTTGTGCCGCACATATTCATTATCAAACCGCAGGGGGCCGTTCTCAGGCCCTTTGGGTCCAAGGATAATTGCGTTCTCAGGTCCTGCACCGCGAATCAAACCCATATCGCGCAAGCGACTCTCATCGGCTTTATAGCCGAACGTTCGCGCGGCAGATATGTAGGCGCCGTATGTTTCAGTTGCCAGATCGACGCAGGTCTTCTGCCGTCCGATGGGCGCGGGGAAATCGATTGTGTACTCGATGCGATATCCCGAACCAGGGTAAAGGCCGATGAACTTGTCGCCTTCGCGCACTTCAACCGGATGCAGCACGCGAATGCTCTCGCGACGACGACGTTGCGTGCGGATGCCCACCTGCAGAAACGCATCAACATACGGCAGGGCGCTTCCATCTAATATCGGCAGTTCCAGGTTGTCGAGTTCCACGATGACGTTATCCACGCCCATACCAATCAGCGCGGACAGCAGGTGCTCTGTAGTGGAAATAAGTACGCCCTGACGCATCAAGCTGGTGGCGTAGCTCACCTTGGCGACATTGCGACTAATAGCAGGAATTTCAAAATTGTCCAGATCGGTACGGCGGAAAACGATACCAGAACCCGCAGGCGCTGGAAGCAGTCGCATTGTTACCGGTGCACCGGAATGCAGTCCCACCCCCGTAAATTCAATCGAAGCGGCGATGGTCTGTTCCATGTGTGCGGGTTGTGCCAAAACAAGTGCTCCTTGTGGAAGACTCCAATAGATTAGACGAGCGTTTGAATTTCGTCGTGTGTCGTATTTGCCACACCCTGAGCGCTTAAGTGACACAATCGGTTATAAATCCAAGCAGATGATTACTTTGGGTTACTTCCGAGTACATTGATTTAGCCGTTATAACCGAGGTTCCGGCGTTTCACGTGCCGGTTTTCCATGGACGCGCGAGCGGTGCTAAGAACTCAGTCGCAAAGAACCAGTAAACTCAAGAAAGTAAAGACCCGCAGCCTTTTCCGCGCGGCAGGGGATTTGTGAAGGAGAACAGCTCGTTCATGCTGGTTACGACGGAGCCTCCCATATCAATGCGTGCTTTGCTCGCCGGGGCTCGGCGCAAGGAAGCTTCACTCCTCGATCTGGCCCGCAAGCTGGTTTTGGCCGAGTCGCCCTCTGACCACAAGGCTGAGGTGGATGCGTGCGTGGCCTTAGCTGCTGATCGCGCACGTCAGATCGGTGGCCGCATCAAGATGCATCGACAGCGCGGGTATGGCGACCTGCTGGAAGCGCGATTTGGAGCGAAGACGCGCGCAGGCGAGAAAAAGCGCGTTCTTCTGCTCGGCCACCTTGATACGGTCTGGCCTCTTGGCACCCTCAAGTCCATGCCCTGCCGAGTGAAAGATGGGCGACTGTGGGGCCCGGGCGCATTCGACATGAAGACCGGCGCTGCGATGGCGCTGACCGCCCTTGAAATGCTGGTTGAAGCGGGCCTGCC
>Ga0070679_100000534_pt1 | contig 32328 bp, 29 predicted proteins | sample KBSC63BmetaG_FD_65652 | JGI IMG/M metagenome (GOLD analysis project Ga0070679, IMG submission 65652) | Corn rhizosphere microbial communities from Kellogg Biological Station, Michigan, USA - KBS C6-3B metaG | ecosystem: Host-associated > Plants > Roots > Rhizosphere | place: USA: Michigan... | reverse complement strand
GCCTGCATGTGCCTGCCCCCGCGCCGCAGGAGGCAGAGATCGAAGGCGACGAGGAACCGTCCTAGTACTCGGCCCATCCATGGGCCTCGCCCCTGCGGGGCCGCCGTCGCGGACGACGGCGTTCAAAACGGCTGGCCCATGTTGGGCATCGTGCCGTTTTAGTACTCGGCCCATCCATGGGCCTCGCCCCTGCGGGGCCGCCGTCGCGCACGACGGCGTTCAAAACGGCTGGCCCATGTTGGGCATCCTGCCGTTTTAGTACTCGGCCCATCCATGGGCCTCGCCCCTGCGGGGCCGCCGTCGCGGACGACGGCGTTCAAAACGGCATCGTGCCGTTTTAGTCGTCCCGTTCGCCGTTCAGCCGCTCCGGATCCGCGTAATTGGCTCGCAGCTGGCGATAGTCCCGCCGGCGCAGCGCGATGACACTGCCCCCGAGCAGCCCTGCCAGCCCCAGAAGGCCCAGCACGAGGCTGACGAGCCGGGAGGACAGCAGGTAGCTACCGGCCAGGGCAGCCAGCCCGCAGGCCATGTAAACCCACGGTAGGCCCTCGTACAGGGGACGTGAGAGTCTCATCTGCCGATCCTAACGGTCCGGGAACGTCCGGCCAAGTACAAGGCCGCGTTGCTATGCATCAAGCCATGCGCCCGGCCGCCTCCGCAGACCTCGACGCCCTCAGCGGGGGCGTCACAGGATTCGGGCGGCGCGCCGGCGCAGGGGCTGCTGCGGTCGGAGTGTAAAACGGCCCTGCCTCAGCGAGCGCTCTTCACTCCGGTCAGCTTGGCAACCAGGCGGCCGAGCAGCGAGGGCTTCCAGCCCTCGACCCGGAAATCCGTTTTCGCCGACCCGCGGCGGGTGACTTCGGTGAGCAGATCCGCCGGCAGCTTCAGCTGCGGCACTTCCACGGTCGCGGGCTCGGCGTGCATCTTCGGGTCCTCGGATTCGGATGAGTTCAAAGTGAATGCGGGGGAGCAAAGTACGGACCCGCGCGCGAGCGCGTCGTGCACACCGTCACAGCTTTGAGAGGGCCCTCGAGAGTTCCCGCGCGAGCGTCGCGCATGTGCGACGCAACGCGGACGCAACGTCAAACTTTCAGCTGATTATGTTTGACGACACGGGCGGCGGGGCTGCACGAGAAACTCGCTCACGCCCGCCGCCCGGTCGCACAACGGGCACGCGATTCCGTCGCGCTGCACTGAAGAATCTTCCGCTTCGTCCCGCGCTCGAGAGAATGAAGCGCGGACGAGCGCTTGGGCAGAGGGCATTTGTGCGCGGTTGTTGCAATTTCGCGCAGTTCGCCCGCGACCGCTAGCCGGTGCCGCCGACCGTCAATCCATCGATTCGCAGCGTCGGCTGTCCCACACCCACCGGAACGCTCTGTCCATCCTTGCCGCACGTGCCCACGCCGTCATCCAGCTTCAGGTCATTCCCCACCATGCTCACTCGCGTCAGCACGTCGGGCCCGTTGCCGATCAGCGTGGCTCCTTTCAGCGGCGCTCCCAGCTTGCCGTGATTGATCTCGTAGGCCTCGCTGGCGGAGAACACGAACTTTCCGGAAGTGATATCCACCTGGCCGCCACCGAAGTTGACAGCGTAGATCCCGCGCTCCACCGAACGGATGATCTCTTCGGGAGCGTGCGGACCCGGACGCATGTAGGTATTGGTCATGCGCGGAAGTGTCACGTGTGCAAAGGATTCGCGCCGGCCGTTACCTGTCGGGCGTGTGCCCATCAGACGTGCGTTCAGCTTGTCCTGCATATACCCGCGCAGCACACCGTTCTCGATCAGCGTGGTGCACTCGGTCGGCGTACCCTCGTCATCGACGTTCAGCGAGCCGCGACGCCGCGACAACGTGCCGTCGTCAACGACGGTGCACTCCGGCGCCGCCACTCGCTCACCGATCCGGTTGGCGAAGGCCGAGGTTCCCTTGCGGTTGAAGTCTCCCTCGAGGCCGTGGCCGATGGCTTCATGCAGCAGGATTCCCGGCCAACCCGGGCCCAACACCACCGTCATCGCTCCCGCGGGCGCAGGCTTCGCCTCCAGATTCACCAGCGCCTGGCGCGCCGCCTCGCGTCCGAGGGCGAGCGGCTTGTCTTCGGCGACCAGGTCCTCCAGCGAGAAGCGCCCGCCGGAGCCTGCGTAGCCCTGCTCCCGGCGGCCATCCTGCTCCACGAGCACGGAAACGTTGAAGCGCACCAGCGGCCGCACATCAGCCGAGAGTTGCCCGTCGCTGGTCGCGATCAGGATGACTTCGTGGACGGCGGTGACGCCTGCCGTCACCTGGACGATGCGGGGATCGAGGCGCCGCGTCTCGCGGTCGACGCGCTCGAGCCAGGCCACTTTCTGTTGGTCGCTCAGTGTAGTGAGCGGGTCTGCAGGCAGATAGAGCCGGTGACCCGCTCGCGCCTGCCACGCGCTGACACGCCGGTCGCCGCCGTGCGCAGCAATAGCACGAGCCGCGCGCGAAGCCTCTTCCAGCGCCGGCAGCACGATCTCGTCCGAGTAGGCAAATCCCGTCTTCTCTCCGGCCAGCGCGCGCACGCCCACGCCCTGCTCGATGCTCGCGCTGCCATCCTTGACGATGCCGTCCTCGAGCGACCAGGCCTCCTGGCGTGAGAGCTGGAAATACAGATCCGCAAAGTCCACCGAATGCTGCAGCACCTCCCCGAATATCCTGTCGAGGCGGCTGTCATCCAGGCCGCTGGGGCGCAGGATGAGCTCGCGTGCAACACCCAACGGATCGTCGGTGGCAGGAACATCTTTCATCTGAAGGCCTCGCTCATTCTGTGGCACGGGCGGTATCGGCGAAAATGCGATGCCGCAGTGCCGGGAAACTCTCTCGAACTTCCGCCTGCGCGGCAAGGTCCAGGTCCGCGACGACGCATCCGGTGCCCCGGGGCAACCGTCGCAGGATGCGACCCCAGTGGTCGACGATCATGCTGTCGCCGTAGGTCTCCCGCCCGTTGGCGTGAAACCCCGACTGCGCGGGGGCAATCACATAGCAGAGGTTCTCGATCGCACGCGCGCGCAGCAGCGTCTCCCAGTGCGCACGCCCGGTTGGTGCAGTGAACGCAGAAGGTACTGAGAGTATCCGTGCACCCGCGGCACTCAGAGCACGAAACAACTCGGGGAAGCGGATGTCATAGCATACGGACAACCCAAGGCGTCCCGCGGGAGTATCCACGACCTGGGGGCGTGACCCAGGAGCTACGTGAGCGGACTCGCGATAGCTCTCCTTGCGCGCCGGAAGGTCGACATCGAACAAGTGGATCTTGTCGTAGCGCGCCGCAGGAGTGCCGTCAGACCGATACACGAGGCTGGCGGCGGCGACCCGCCCGTCCGGTCCCGCACGCAGCGGGATCGTGCCGCCCACGATCCACATCTGCAGCTGCAACGCGGTCCGCGACAGAAAATCCTGAATCGGTCCGGCTCCCTGGGACTCCGCTATGGCGCGCTTGTCGGCATCCGCCAGGCCCATGAACGCGAAGTTCTCAGGCAGAACGGCGAGTTTCACCCCGAGCCGGGCCGCCTCTTCCAGGAGCGTGCGCGCCTGCTCGAGATTGGCCTGCACGTCCGCCCCGGAAGTCATTTGCAGCGCGGCAGCTTTCATCGCTCACTCGGCATCCGACACCACGACCGGATCATCCCAAGATCCCTGCAGATGCAACAGCGCGCGCGGGCGTGCTTGGCCCGTCGCCGCAAACAGGTCGCGAAGCGTCAGCCACGCCGCGGCCACTCGCGGTGTCGGCGCGAACCGGCGCACAGCTGCAGGCAACCGCTCCTCGCCTTTCAAGACCCACACCTCCTGGTCATAGTCCTTCGCCAGCAACCCCATCCGGCCCCGCATCAGTATCTCCGCGTCGCCATCGAAATGCAGGTCGGACGTCGAGGCCTCCCCGTCAGCCAGCTCAAAGTCGGCATCCAGCCGCGTGAACCTCAGGTCATGCGCCGGCCCCTTGCCCTCCTGCAGCGGCTGCATGGCATCCACCAGCGCCGGCACGGCGAGCAACGCGAACGGCTGGCCCATTACGGGCTGGCCCATTGCGGGCTGGCCCATTACGGGCTGGCCCATGGCCCGCCGGCCCGTCTGGGGCTGGCCGGTCTGCGGTCCGCTCGCCGAGGGCGGCTCGTCGGCGAACTCGGCCTCACGGGTCTGGCCGTCGGCGAGCTTCAGGCTCAGGCGGCCCCGCAGCGTCGCGGGCCACGGCTTCTGCGAGGCCGGCTGCCACTGCAGCTCGCCGCTCACCGCTGCCCTGGCAGCGGAGACATCGGGGCGAAACCCGAAGTCCGCAAGGGTCGCCGCGGCATCACTGCTCTCCAGAGTGAACCGGGCACGGCAGGTGGTCATCGACGACTCGCACTGCAAGGAGCCGGTCCCGTCGTGCGTGCCGCCGGAGATACGCACGTCATCCAGATCCAGGCCGGCGCGCGCAACGAGGGTTGCCGTGACGTGCCCGATGTGCCTGCCCTCCCACATGAGATCGTCGACTGAGACGCTGGCGGAGCCGCCGACGGCGGCCAGCACGGCGGCGAGCTGCCCCTGCCCGGTGGCCGCGGGGACGATCAAGCGTGTCAGGTGCAGCTCGGCGGGCTCCGAGCCGGCGCTCCCCGCGGCAGGCCAATGAGCGACGCCTGCGAGGCGCTCGGAGTCGAGATTCAGCTCCACGCCGGAGTCAGTGCGCTCGCCGGTGAGCATGACCTCCGGAAAGCTGCGTCCCGCGGCCACCATTTCTGTGGCGACCAGTTGCGCCTGAAAGTGCGGCGCACGCGGATCCAGGCGCGCCTGCTGCCACAGGGCGAGGTACGACGGCAGATCCAGGCGGTTGACCCGTCCCTGAATGAAAACGACGGGGTCCGCAGGAAGCGCCGGCACGCCCGACCCGAAGGTCACGGCGCCGCGTTCCACCTTCCAGCCCGTATCCGTACGCGTGAGCGCGAGAACGCTCCTGAGGCGGTCTGCGAGGCTTACGCGCAATTGCGCGACGGACTCGGTCCCTGACAGGTCCAGATGCAGCGGCAATGCGCCGTCGGCTGCTTTCTCCAGCGGCTCGGGCAACTCGCTGCCAACCCCGACGAGGGTGGAATCGGCGCGCACTCGCCATCGGGCGGGCTGTGCTCCCGTTGCGGGGGAGAACGTCAGGTCACCGGCCCAGTCGGCGCTGCCTGCGAGCCGCCCGCGTGGATCGATTGCTGCAAGCGCTGCCAACTGCTGCGCAGCCATGCTCCCGCGCGCCTGCATCGTCAGAGCCTCCTGGCCGTGATCGAGCCGCTCGTCGAGCGTGAGTGTCACGGGGCCGCCGAGCCACGTTCCCGTCAACGTCGAGCGCTGCAGACGTCCCCCGTCGAACGCAAGCGCGCCCGTCAGGTCCTCGATCGGTACGGCAGCGGATGCCCAGTTCAACCGTGCGCCCTGCAGCGAAGCGACGACGCGCGCTTTCGGGTTGCCCTCGGCAGGCACCGTGATGTTGAAATCCAAGCGAGCATTGCCTTGCAGACCGATGCTCTGCGCGCGCGGGGCGTATTCGTCGAGCCCCGGATGCGATTGCAGCCACGCGGTCGCCTCCTCCATGCGGCTCGTGACCTGCCCGCTGGCGTGCATGCCACCCTCCCCTGTCGAGCGCCATTCCGCAGTGGCGTCCGAGAGTTGGAACGGTCCGGCCTGACCGGCATCCACCTGGGCCCGAACCAGTGAGCCGCGCCACTCGAGGCGGGCACGCACACCGCTCGCATCGGGCCAGCGCTCGCCGCCCGACAGGGAAGCGTCCTGCAGCGTCAACGCGCCCGTGAACGATCCGCCCTCGCTTCCGTAAGGCAGCCGATCGAGCGGCCCGCGCATTTCGAACTCGGCGCGCTCGACCCGGCCGCCGGTCAGCGACACCTGGCCCAGTACGTGTGAAACGGCGGTTCCCAGTGCGGCCTGCAGCAAGGAGACGTCGGCGGCAGTGAGCTTGCCCCGAGCCGCCAGCTCCGGCTCCACCCCTCCGGTCAGCGAACCGGAGAGCTCCAGCCGCGTAGATTCATGGCGCAGCTCCATTCTCTCGGTCGCAATGCGCCAGCCGCCGGCCCCCAGGCGAGTCATGCGCAATCGCGAGGCAACACGCACGTGCTCGAGGGGTTGTTGGGGGGCGCCCGCCAGCTGCAAGCGCGCTGTGTCCGATTGCACGCCGGCCTCGATCTCATTCTCGTTGCCCGAGACTCGCGCCGTCATGCCCGTGAGCACGAATCCGCCGGAGGGTGCAGCAACCGAGACGTCCGTCAGTCGGGCCGAGGCCTGCAGTCTTCGGCCGGGCTCGCGGCGATCGTCCCAGTTGAAGCTCACCTCGCGTGCCGTCCCTCCCAACTGCATCCCCCCGAGATCGAGATCGGGTGCCAGCCACAGCCCGAGGGCTGCGACCGAGTGCACCGGAGCGCCCTCGAGTTTGCCGCGCATCCAGCCGTCACCGACATCGGCCGTCAACACGGCCCGGTCGGCCGCTGCCGTGTCCTCTGGCGCGCCCAACTGCAGCTCATCGACGTTCAGGCGCCAGTAGGACAGATGGTGTGTCAACCACCACCGCCCTCGCACCCGATCCACATCGAGCTTGCGATCCGGGGACGCATTCGGGGAGCCGAGTGCGACACCTCCCGCGTACACGCTTCCTTGCGCTTTCTCGATGCGGCCGCGAGTGAAGTCCAGATCGACGTTGACATCGCCCCCGCCCGCCACGGGCACATAGCGGGCCAGCTCGGGAACGACGCCGCCCAGGTCCCGCCACCCGGCGAATGCCAGCCGGCCGCCCTCGAATCGCAGCGACCCGGACCAGGTCTGCGGCCGATCGAGTCCCCCATCGAGCCGCAGGACGACTCGGGCCGTGCGCCCCAGACGCTCGGGGAGGAATACCAGCGCAAACACGTTCCACTCATCCCCCGCACGCCGCACCGAGGCTCGCCGGATCTGCAGAACGAGCGGCTCGGTGGATCCGCCTGGATCGGGGAGCCGCAGCGAACCGCCTTCGATGTCGATGCGGCCGTCACGCCAGCGTTGCAGCAGGCGCGCGCGCTCGACGGCAGGCGGCGCGCGCGAGCTTGCGGCGACTGAGACAGCGTGCGGGCCGTGCGCGGCGGCGCCGAGGGGTGAGCTGGCGACCGCCCGGGTCGTCGCCGTTTCCGAGCCGACCCGTTGCAGATCGATATCCGGAGCGACGAGGGAGATGCGGCCCGCTTCCAGATGCCCGCTTCGCATGGTCCGCCAGGCGTCGAACCCGACCGTCACCTCCGGGGCGCGCAGCAGCACATGAGGCCGGCCAGGCTCGCCGAGCTCGACGTTGCGGAACACGGCCTCGGGGCCATACCAGCCCCACCGCACGCCCAGCTGACTGAAGCGCACATCCAGCCCCGTCTGCGACTGCAGCAGCCGCTCGAGCGTCGCCCGGTGCTCAGGAACACGTGCCAGCGCCAGCTGATAGGCGAGGACGACGACGATCAACAGCGCCGCCGCCGAGCAGAGGCCAATCAGTGTGACGCGCGCCCAGCCCCCACGCTGTATCGCCGGGTTTGGCCCGTTAAACGAGCACCACATCGTACTGATCGACTCCGTAGAGCGCTTCCACCTGCAGGCGGACGGGTCGGCCTACCTGCGCCTCGAGCTCAGCCATCGTGGCGGACTCTTCATCGAGGAGACGCTCGACCACGTCCTGATGGGCGAGTATCAGCAGCTCGCGGCTGGCGAACTGCCGGCTTTGTCGCACAATCTCCCGAAATATCTCGTTGCACACAGTCTCGGGGGTCTTTACGAAGCCGCGTCCCTCGCAGCTTGGACACGGCTCGCACAGCAGATGTTCCAGGCTCTCGCGAGTGCGCTTACGGGTCATCTCCACCAGCCCCAGCGGCGACAGGCTCACGATGTGCGTCTGCGCACGATCGCCGTTGAGTGCACGCTCGAGCGCGGCGAGCACCTGTCGGCGATGGGGCTCATCATGCATGTCGATGAAGTCGATGATGATGATGCCGCCGAGGTTGCGCAGGCGCAGCTGCCGCGCAATCGTGACCGCCGCCTCGAGGTTGGTGCGGAAGATCGTCTCCTCGAGATTGCGGTGACCGACATAGGCTCCGGTGTTGACGTCGATGGTGGTCATCGACTCCGTCTGATCGATGACCAGATGCCCGCCGGATTTCAGCGTCACCTTGCGATCGAGCGCTTTGCCGATCTCCTCCTCGATGCCGTGCAGGTCGAAGATCGGCCGCGGCCCAGGGTAGAGCTCGATGCGCGTGGCCGCGTCAGGCATGAAAGCCGCCGCGAAGGCCACCATGTCAGCATGCTCCCGCGGTGAATCCACGAGCACCCGGCTCACACCTCTGGAGAGCTCATCGCGCAGAACCCGGAGGGCCAGCGGGAGATCCTCGTGGACGATCGCTCCTGACTGCGTCTCAAGCGCTCGAACACGTACGTGATTCCACAGTTTGTCGAGATAGGCCATGTCCTCACGCAGGCTCTCGACGGACACACCCTGCGCCGCGGTACGCAGAATGTATCCGCCTGGCGCCTCCGCAGTGATGAGGGAGGCAACGGCAGCCTTCAGACGCTGGCGCTCCTCCTCATCATCGATGCGCGCGGAGACGCCAATGCCTTCACCGCGCGGCATGTACACGAGGTAACGCGATGGCAGCGCCACGAACGTCGTGAGCCGGGCGCCTTTGGTGCCGATGGGGTCCTTGATGACCTGCACCAGGATGTCATCTCCCGGATTCACCAGGCGCCGGATGTCCTCTGCCAGAGACAGTGGCGCAGGCAGCACGACGGTGGCGTCATGAGGAGGCACGTTCGCGATATCGGCGGCGTGCAGGAATGCCGTGCGCTCCAGGCCAATATCGACGAAAGCGGCCTGCATGCCTGGCAGCACGCGCGAGACGCGTCCCTTGTAAACGTTGCTCACCAGCCCGCGACGGCTGGTGCGCTCGACGTAGATCTCCTGCAGGACGTCATTCTCGATGATGGCAGCACGGGTCTCGCGCGGGGCGATGTTGACGAGGATTTCGATCGTCACCGCGACGCTCCGTACCAACACGGGACCCCGGCGGCGCGCAACAGCTCGGCAGTCTCGTACAGAGGCAGGCCCATCACGCCCGAGTAGCTCCCGCTCAGCCACTCGATGAATACGGCGCCGCGCCCCTGGATCGCGTAGCTGCCCGCTTTGTCGTGCGGCTCCCCGGTCTCCCAGTAAGCTGCGCATTCTTCAGCAGACAGTGGGCGAAATCGCACTTCGCTCGCGCTGACACTGACGGAGAGCTCCTGGCCGGCGGACAAAGCCACTGCAGTCAACACGGAGTGGGTGCGACCAGACAGGCGGCCAAGCATCGCCAGCCCGTCGGCGCGGCCTGTGGGCTTCCCGAAAATCACCTCATCCAGCACGACGGTCGTATCCGCCGCCAGTACGGGCAGCCTCTCGCCCTTGCCGCGTACCGCAAGCGCCTTCTCGCGCGCCATGCGAATGACGTATTCGCGCGCGCCCTCCTCGGGCCTGACCGTTTCGTCGATATGAGCGCCTGTGACCGTGTGCGGCACGCCGATCTGACTCAGCAGCTCTTGCCGCCGAGGCGATACGGACGCGAGGCAAAGAACCGGTTCGGACACGGTACGCATCAGTCGCGATGATACGGATGATTCGCCAACACGCCATGTGCACGATAGAGCTGCTCGGCGAGCACGACCCGCACCAGTGCGTGCGGGAATGTGAGCCGGGAGAGCGCCCAGCGGAGATTGCCGCGTGCCAGCACTTCCGCGGCAAGCCCGTCCGGACCCCCTATCAGGAACGCCAGATCGCGCCCCTCCTGCATGCGCGTCCCGAGCCAGGCTGCCAGCTCCCGAGTCGTCATTTCGGAGCCGCGTTCGTCCAGGACGACCACGTAGTCATCCTTGCGCACCGCAGCCAGGAGACGCTGACCTTCGGTGCGAATCGCACTCTCGCTCGCGCGTCCCCCGCTCCGCGATCCCGGCTCGATCTGCGTCAGGGCCACTTTCAGGCTCGACCCGAGACGGGTGATGTAATCGTCGTAGGCTTCGCACACCCACTCGGGCATGCGCGAACCGACTGCGAGTACGCGTACGCGCAACGTCAGGTCGACGTACGCCGCCGGCGCGCGGTTGGAGCCGCTTGCGCCGCCTCGGCCGGGTCGGATTCCCAGAGCCGCTCGAGACTGTAGAACTCGCGCACGCGCGGCAGCATCACGTGCACCACGATGTCCTGCAGGTCCACGAGAACCCACTCGCCATCGCGCGCCCCCTCCTTGCCCAGCGGACGGAAGCCCGCTGCCTTGCACTTCTCGACGACCCGGTCGGCGATCGAGCGGACGTGTCTGTCGGAGTTGCCGGAGGCGATGATGATGGTGTCGGCGATATCGGTCAGACCTCGCACATCCAGCACCTTCACGTTCACGGCTTTCATGTCATCGAGCGCGACCGTCACGATGGCTTGCAACGGCGAGGCGCGCTCAGAGGAGCGGCGCGGGCGTGTACGCTTGGTCATGTGCTAAGAGTGCTCTCCTGCTGCGGGCGAGGGCTCGCCGAGGCTCAGCCGCGTTTGCGCGCCAGCATAGCACCTCGTCTCGCGGATGATCTGCCGGACACGGTCGGGCACCAGATACAGCGGATCGCGGCCTGCAACCAGCAGCTGACGCAGCTCCGTAGAGGAAATCTCGAGCTGTGTCCCGGCGTGCACGTACACACGGCCGCAAGGCTTCTCGTGCAGCTCTCTGATGGATCCCGTGCCGTGATCGACCATCACCGCTCCGAGCGGGCCGCTGGTGGGAGCCTTCCAGCCCGGCCGGTGCGCGACGACGATGTGCGCGAGCCCGAGCAGCTCACGCCACCGGTGCCAGTGCGGCAGGCCCAGGAAGGCGTCCATGCCGAGCAGCAAACACAAGGAGCGACCCGGGTATTCCGCGCGGATCTCGGTGAGCGTGTCGACGGAGTACGACACGCCGGTACGGCGGACTTCCCGGTCGTCCACGACGAACGCCGGCTGATCCGCCACAGCCGCTTTCACCATCGCCACGCGCAACTCCGCCGGCGCGTTGAGCTGTTCCCGATGCGCAGGATTGCCGGTGGGCACGAACCGAACCTCGGCGAGACGCAACTCCTGCCACAGCTCGAATGCCGTACGCAGATGGCCGACGTGGATGGGATCGAAAGCGCCGCCGAAGAGACCGATGGGTTGCATGACCGCCGCCTGGATGATTGGACAGAAGGCTCGCGCCTTGCCGTCCCTGCTGCCTATTTGAGCATGCTTTGAGGCGCGGGGACTGCAGGGATTGCACAGATGTCCGTCGCCAGAAGCGCGATCTCGTCCCAGGCGTTGCCGATGAGACGGCCCTTGACCATCCGGTCGGCGCGCGCGGCCCGCACGGCAAGAGCCGCGAAGGACAGGCGCGGCGCGCGGCGGACACCCTTGTCCAGCGCGGCAGCTTGGCGCTGCCACGCGCGGGGCCTGAATCCGCCCGGGGAGGCAATCGCACTCCAGATGTCGCGCATGGCCTTGGTGAGCGACCAGAGTGCCAGGGTCGGCTCGACTCCTTCCGCCCTCAGGCCACCGAGCACTCGCAGGGCGCGCGACGCATCCCCGGCAAGCACGGCCTCTCCAAGCTGAAAGACATCGAAGCGTGCGCTGTCGGCAACGCTCTCGAGCACGGTCTGTGCATCCGCACGGCCCCCTGGCGCCAGCAATCTGAGCTTCTCGAGCTCCTGGCTGGCCGCGAGCAGGTTGCCCTCGGTGCGTTCCGCCAGCAGCTCGAGCGCCTCGTCGCTGACTTCGAGCTTCATCCGGCGGGATCGGGCGCGCAGCCAGCCCACGAGGCGATCGGGCTCCACGGGCCACACTTGCACCCAGCCGCCGCGGCTCTCGAGCGTGCGCACCCAGTCGGCCGCCTGCGCATCGCGGTCCAGCCGCGGCGTGAGAATCAGGAACAGGGTGTCGGGGTCCTCACGCGAGAGCAGATCCGCGAGCGTGGAGTTGCCGCTGGTGCCGGGTTTACCGGTCGGCAGTCGAATCTCTACCAGGCGTCGGGATCCAAAGAGCGACAGCGTGCCGGTGGCCGCGCGCACCTCGTTCCAGTCCGCACCGCGCTCCATGAAGTGCACGTCCCGCTCGGTGAATCCGCCCGCTCGGGCCTTGGCGCGAATGGCGTCGGCGGCCTCGCCCGTCAACAGCGGATCGTCCCCCGAGATGAGGTAGGCAGGAGCCAGCGACTGCTCCAGGTGTGTCAGCAGGGAATCCGGGGTCAGCTTCAAGGTCACTCCACGGCGTGCCCGGACGCGCCGTCCGGGGAGGTCGAATTATCGCCGAATGTGCAGCCCGTCGCATTCCACAGACATCCCCTACTTTGGGGATGGAGCCGGTCGCGATAGGATTTCCACACCATGCGCCTGTGCCTGACACTTCTGGCCACCCTCCTCACGCTGCCGGTTCTCGCCGGTCAGCCTGCGGACTCGCTCGGCCCTGCGAAGGCCCGGCCGCACGGCACCCGCGTAAAGCTCACGGTCCCGGGGACTCAGGTGCTGGATGTGGACTGGAAGCAACTGCTGCCGCCGGGGGAGCGCAAGCACTACAGCCCGCTGCCTCCACCGCCGGTGCACGACTACCGCGGCGAGGCCGGACCGCCTGCGGTACAGGTGCCGGACTTCAAGGCCAACAAGTCCCTCGATGGCGCCACCGTCCGCCTGCCGGGTTTCATCATTCCGCTGGATGCGCGCCGCGACGGTGTGCTCGACGAATTCCTGCTGGTGCCCTACTTCGGCGCTTGCATCCACGTGCCGCCGCCCCCGCCCAATCAACTCGTGTATGTCAGGATGGCGCGACGCACGACCCTGCAGTCTCCGTATGACGCCTACTGGATCACCGGCAAGCTGCACTTGCAGACCACGACGACCCATCTCGGCTCGGCTGCCTACGAGCTGCGCGCCGAGAAGATTGAGCTCTACCAGTACTGAGCCTCACTGATGCCCGCTGCCAAGCGCCCCGCGCGCCGAACGTCCCCGCGGTCGGGGAAACTGCGCCAGCTGTACCCTGCGATCAGGCCCTACCGCCACGGATATCTGCGGGTGTCGGAGGTGCACGAGCTGTATTTCGAGGAGAGCGGCAACCCTCGCGGCAAGCCCGCCGTATTTCTCCACGGCGGGCCCGGCGCCGGCACCGATGCGCGCATGCGCAGCTTTTTCGATCCGAAGCGCTACCGCATCGTGCTGTTCGACCAGCGCGGCTGCGGCAAGAGCCGCCCGCACTCCAGCCTGATCGACAACACGACCTGGCACCTGGTGGAGGATATCGAGCGCCTGCGCGAGCATCTGCAGATCGAGCAATGGCTCGTCTTCGGCGGCTCCTGGGGCTCGACTCTGGCGTTGGCGTATGCAGAGACTCATCCGCACCGCGTGGCTCAACTGGTCCTGCGCGGCATTTTCCTGCTGCGGCGCTGGGAGCTCGATTGGTTCTATCAGAATCCCGGGGGCGCCGCCGCGCTCTACCCGGACCTGTGGGAGCAATACGTCGAGCCGATCCCGGTCTCCGAGCGGTCGGACATGATGCGGGCCTACTACTCGCGCCTGACCAGTCAGGATCCGGCTGAGCTGGCCGGTGCCGCCCGCGCCTGGTCGATCTGGGAAGGAGCGACCAGCTTCCTGCGCATGAACCCCGGCTATGTCTCCAAGTTCGATCAGGACGCCTACGCCGCGGCGTTCGCACGCATCGAGTGCCACTACTTCGTCAACGGCGGCTTCCTGCGCAGCGACAACCAACTCATCGAAGAGGTCGGCCGCATCCGCCACATTCCCGCCGTCATCGTGCAGGGGCGTTATGACGTGGTGTGTCCGATGAAGAGTGCGTGGGATCTGCATCGCGCCTGGCCGGAGGCCACGTTGCACATCTCGGCTGACGCAGGGCACTCGGCGTTCGAGCCCGGCAACCTGCATGAGCTCATCAAGGCCACCGATCGGTTCTCGCAGACGCGCTAGAGAGTTGCGACCACGCACCGCCGCCGACGCCGGGACGCGGTCAGCGCAGCCGCTCCGCCAGCACAGGCGCCCCCGTCACCGCAGGCGGCCAGTCAAAGCCCCACTGGCATCGATCACGGTATGCTCGAGCAGCCATTGGCGCGCGTCCGCGGCGTCATTGTCGAACCAGGCACGGGTGCTCCCGAGCCGGAAGCTGTAGCCCCATTCGTCCATGTCGGCGCATAGCCGCTCGCGACCGACGTTTGGAATCTGGTCCGCCAACAGCACCTGCAGATAGCACACGGCCGACTCTTCCAGGTCGTCGCCGCCGGCGTCGCGATCCAGGCCCGCGCGCCGCTCCGGCGTCATGCAGATGTAGTGACTGGCCTCGTGCAGCACGGAGTGGACCGGAGTGTCCAGGCGGGCATACAGCCAATCCGCCTTCAGCCCCGCCTCGCTGTCACCCCAGTACGAGCCGGGAATCAGCTCCTCCGGAGCGATCAGGACCAACTCCAGGCCGTAGCGGCTCAGCAGCGTCGCCACCGACACCCGATCCACCGCACTTATTCTCAACACAACCACGCCCCCGGTGCGCCGCCCCGGGGGGCCACGCGATCCAATCGCTCCGCCGCGTAAATCGCCGGCCTTCGCAAGCTCACAGGCGCGCCAGTCTCCGCATGACGATGTCGGCGAGGTCCTTTGCCATCGCCTCACGCAGCACCGCCTCCTCGTGCTCCTTCGCCAGCAGCAGCCGCTCATCGAAGCTGTAGCTGCGCGTAGAGGCGACCTCCTGATTCGCAAGCAGCGTCGTTGCGCCGGCTTCCACGGAGAACTGCACCGTGTAGGTCACCTCGTACTCGGTCGGGCGATTGGCTGCCGAGACGGACAGAACCCGCCGTGTCACTTCGTCCTTGCCGATGCTGACGATCGCGGTGGCACTGGGTTTGTCATCCGTCAGATGAGCGCCGGAGATGAGCATGGCCTTGCGCAGGCTCTGCACGAAATCACTGCGCGGATCCTGTGCTTGCACGTAGGTGGCTTTGAGGACAGGCGGCAGCGGCGTATGTCCCTCCAGATGGAACCCGCAGCCGCTCAGCAGCAGCGCGATCGCGCAGAGAGCCCGAGACGGTCTCATTCTGTTCAGTCAACCACGATGTTGATCAGTTTGCCCTTGACGAGAATCACCTTGCGCACGGGCTTGCCCTCGACAAAGCGTCTCACCTGCTCGTCTCCCAGCGCGGCGGCCTTGACCCTCTCTTCGTCCGCCGCGGCGGGTACCGTAATTCTGCCACGCAGCTTGCCGTTCACCTGGACGACCAACTCCAGCTCGTCCTGCCGCAGCGCCTGCTCGTCCGGCTGAGGCAGCGGCGCGTCCAGCAGGTCGCCGAACTGCTTTCCGTACCCGAGCTCTCCCCACAGCACGTGGGTGATGTGGGGAGCGATCGGATACAGAGCGCTGAGCAGGATTCTCGTGCCTTCACGCAGCAGCGCGCCGGAACCGGCCGATCCCTTCGCCCCCTCGAGGGCAATGAGCATTTTCATCGCGCCCGAGACGACCGTGTTGTAGTGCATGCGCTGGTAGTCGAACAGGACCTGATGCAGCAGGCTGTGAATCTCGCGACGAATCTTCTTCGATGTGCCATCGAGTGTCGCCTGCACCAGCTCCGGCGAGCTTGCGATCCGCTCGCGCTGCTCCCAGGCGAACGACCAGAGACGCTTCAGAAAACGGTGTACACCCTCGGCACCGGCGTCCGACCACGGAGCGCTTTGATCCGGAGGTCCCGCAAACATCACGAAGGCGCGAGCCGTGTCGGCACCGAAGCGATCGATGAAGGTGCGGGGCTCCACGACGTTATTCTTGCTCTTGGACATCTTCTCGATGCCGCCGTAGATGACCGGTTTGCCATCCGCTATCGCGACGGCACTGGTCGGGGAGCCACGCTCGTCGAACTCCTGCTCGACCTCGGCCGGGTAGAACCAGCGCTTCTTCCCGGCGGCGTCCTCCCGGTAATAGCAGTGCGCCAGCAGCATCCCTTGCGTGAATAGCCGTTTGAACGGCTCGCCGAACTTGATCAGCCCCATGTCGCGCATGGCCTTGGTCCAGAAGCGCGCATACAGCAGGTGCAGGACGGCGTGCTCGATGCCCCCGATGTATTGGTCCATCGGCATCCAGTAGTCCGCACGCTCATCCACCATGGTCGCCGCATCAGGGCAGCAGTAGCGCATGAAGTACCACGATGAATCGACAAACGTATCCATGGTGTCGGTTTCCCGGCGGGCCGGCTTGCCGCATTCGGGGCAAGTGCACGCGAGGAAGCGCTCGTCCTTGTTCAACGGATTGCCGCTGCCGTCGGGCACGAGATCCTCCGGCAGGAGCACGGGAAGATCTTTCTCGGGGACCGGGACGACTCCGCACCCCTGGCAGTGGATGACCGGGATCGGCGTACCCCAGTACCGCTGGCGCGAAATGCCCCAGTCCCGCAAGCGCCATTGCACCTTCTTCTGGCCGAGCCCGAGCGCTTGCAGGTCGCGGGCGATGGCATCGATGGCGTCCTGGCTGCTCAGGCCATCGTACTTGCCCGAGCTCACGAGCCGCAGCTCGCCGAGCTTCTCGCCGTACCACTCCTTCCAGGTCGTGGGATCGAACTCCGAAGTGGGGTGCGCGAGAACCTGTCTGACGGGGAGCCGGTGCTTGCGTGCGAAAGCAAAGTCGCGCTCATCGTGAGCGGGGACGCCCATGACTGCGCCCTCGCCATAACTCAGCAGCACGTAGTTGCCGATCCAGACTTCGAGTTGAGCGCCGCTGAGCGGGTGCTTCACGAAGAAGCCGGTGGGAACTCCTTTCTTCTCCGCCGTCGCGAGCTCGCTGGCGGACACGCCGCCAACTCTGCACTCCTCGATGAACCGCGTCAGGGCCGCATTCCCGCTCGCCAGATCCAACGCGAGAGGATGTTCCGGCGCGATGGCCACGAATGTGACGCCCATGATGGTGTCAGCACGAGTGGTGAACACCCACAACAGCCGGCGCTCCCCGCCACGCTCGTACGGGAATCCGAACCGGACACCCTCGCTGCGCCCGATCCAGTTCTCCTGCATGGTGCGCACCTGATGCGGCCAGCCCTCGAGGCCGCCATGCACCTGCTCGAGCAACTCGTCCGCATAGCGGGTAATCGCCAGGTAGTAGCCCGGTATCTCGCGCTTCTCCACGAGCGCGCCGGATCGCCAACCCCGTCCATCCTCAACCTGCTCGTTGGCGAGCACCGTCTGATCCACCGGATCCCAGTTGACGACCTGAGTCTTGCGATAGGCAATGCCCGACTTCAGCATCCGCAGGAACAGCCACTGGTTCCATCGATAGTAGTCCGGATCGCAGGTCGAGACTTCGCGTGACCAGTCGAACGCGAATCCCATTGGCGCGAACTGCGCCTTCATGTCGGCGATGTTGGCTTTGGTCCACGCAGCAGGCGCGACGCGCTTGTCGATCGCTGCGTTTTCGGCCGGTAAGCCAAACGCGTCCCAACCCATCGGCGTCATGACGTTGTAGCCGGACGAGCGCATGAAGCGATACACGACATCGTTCAGCGTGTAGTTGCGCATGTGTCCCATGTGCAGCTTGCCGCTGGGGTAAGGGAGCATCGAGCACACATAGAACTTCCCCTTCGGGAAGCGGGCGTCATGCTCGCTGGCGCGGTAGGCGTCCAGTTCGCGCCAGTGCCGTTGGGCCGCGGCCGCGACGGCAGCGGGGTCGTAGATCTCGTCCATCGATGTCAGAAAAGCGCTGGAAACTCAGGTGCTTGCGGACCCGCGGCAGGATACACGAAAGGACCACGCCAGAGGTGCGCGGCACGCAGCGCACCGGCAGCCGCGCCAGCGGGTGCCCCAGACCGACGATGAGCACGCGACTGCCTTCGCAACCGGCGGGACCTCTGGCGCTCCCGGGCCTGCTGCCTCGCGATCAGGGGACCTTCAGAGGGACGAAGATCTGCGCGTCATCGCGTTGAATGAGCAGCGCGACATTCTTGCCCGCCGCCTTGGAGGCATCCTGCAGCTCCTTCAACGTCTTCACGCGCTTGCCGTTCACGCCCAGGATGATGTCGCCCGACTGCACGCCCGCGGCGGCGGCCGCCCCGGTCACGTCCTCCACGACCAGCGTGCCTTGCGTGTCGGCCTGCTCCTTCTCCTGCGGCTCCAGCGGGCGCACGCTCAGTCCGAGCGCGTCGGGCTGATTGGGCGTGCGGTTGCCCTGGCGACCGCTCGACTTGGCCTGTTGCGGCACCTGCTCCTTCAGCTCCGCCACCTTCACCGGGATCGTGCGCTGCCTGCCGTCGCGCCATACCTGCAGGGAGGCATCGACTCCCGGCTTCATGGCCGCGATCGTGCCGGACAACTCTCCGTAGCGCTCGATCGCACGCCCGTTGACGCCCAGGATCACGTCCCCGGCAACCACGCCGGCCTTGGCCGCCGGCCCGTCGCTCTCGACCATGCTCACCAGCGCCCCGCGCGGGCGGTCGAGCCCGAAGGACTGAGCCAGCTGCGCGTTGACGTCCTGGATGGTCACGCCGATGCGGCCGCGCACCACGTGGCCGGTCTTGACCAACTGCTCCTCGACGTTGCGCGCCACATCGATCGGAATCGCGAACGACACGCCCATGTAGCCGCCGGTGCGGCTGAAGATCTGCGAGTTGATGCCGATCACCTCGCCGTACAGGTTGAACAGCGGACCGCCGGAGTTGCCGGGGTTCACCGCCACGTCGGTCTGGATGAACGGCACGTAGTTGTCGCTCGGCAGGGAGCGGGCCGTGGCGCTGATGATGCCGGCCGTGGCGCTGTTCTCGAAGCCGAACGGCGAGCCGATGGCAAGCACCCACTGTCCCGGGTGGATCTTCGCCGGGTCGCCCAGCTTCACGGTCGGCAGGTTGGAGGCGTTGATCTTGATCACCGCCACATCCGTACGCTCATCCGCGCCGATGACCTTGGCCGTGAATTCACGCCGGTCGGTCAGGCGCACGGTCACTTCGTCTGCGTTCTCCACCACGTGTGTGTTGGTCAGGATGTAGCCATCCGCGCTGACGATGAATCCGGAGCCCGCGCCGCGCACCGGCGGCTGATTGCCGTGCGGGCTGCCGCCCTCCGGGCCCGGGATGCCGAAGCGGCGGAAGAAATCGAAGAAGGGGTCGTTCGGGGAGAGGCCGCCCTGTCCTTGTTGCGCCTTCTCCACGACCTCGACGTTCACCACCGCAGGCCCGTAACGGTCGACCAGTGGCGAGAAGTCGGGCAGATTCTTGACCAGGGGCTCGGGACTGGCAGCCGCGGATGAGCCGCGCGCGGAGGGGGTCTGCGCGCTGAGGTCACTCGAGCAGGCGCCCAGTGCGATCGAGACGCACAGCAGGGATACAGCCCGGCGGGTGGGACGCGAAACACTCATGCTTGACTCCGAAACGCGGCCCAAAGGCCGCAGTGAGACTGGGGTTCCGTTCACTCGATTCTCAAAGACTCGTTGACTGACGGGCGCTTGGCGTGGCTGCAGCACTTGGTGTGCCCGTCGGCAGGTCCCCACCGGGACCCCCGGCGGTGGCACCCAGTCCCCTAGGTTGCCGCACCCCAACGCCATACGCCAGCAGAACGAGAGCAAGGCCGATGACCGCGAAATTGCCCACGCGGGCGTAGGGTGGCAGCCCGGTCCTCGGGGTCACCGTCGATTCGAGCACATAGGGGGTGAATTCAGGAGCGCGTGCGACGACTTCGCCGTGGGGGCCGATCACAGCGGAAACACCGTCGTTCGCGGCGCGGATGAGGAATCGCCGCGCCTCCTCAGCCCGCATCCGCGAAATCTGGAAGTGCTGGTAGCGCGCGCTGGAATGCGCGAACCAGCCATCGTTGGTGACGTTCACCAGCGCATCGGCTTGGGGCAATACGCCGAGCATCGCGCTCCCGTAGGCGTCTTCGTAACAAATCGTGGCGCCGACCATGAGTCCGCCCACAGGTAGTGGTGGCTGGTCCGAGGCGCCGCGCGTGAAATCCGAGTAGGGCAGGCTCATCAGCCGCAGCCAGGCGCGCACGAAGTGAGGCACGGGGAAGAATTCCGCAAAGGGCACCAGGTGCCGCTTGTCGTACCAGCTCACCCGCTCATCCAGCGCCAGCACCGAATTGAAGTACTGGTTGCCCTCGTCGGAGGCCCGCACCACGCCGAACAGGAGGCCCGAGCCGTGACTGCGCGCCTGCCGGTACAGGTCCTTGATCCAGGGGACGATATCGTTGGCCAGAGCCGGCGGCGCCGACTCCGGCATGACGATCAGGCGCCGGCCCAGGCCGCGTATCATCAGGTCGTGATAGCGCCGCATGATGGCTTCGCGATTTTTGAGGACCCATTTCTCGTCCTGCGAAATCGAGCCCTGCAGCACCGCAACGGTCACCGGCGATCCCGAGGGGTGCGTCCACTCCACGCCCTGGAGAGCCGCACCCGTGATCCACGGCAGCACCAGTACCGCGCCGGCAATCACGCGCTGGCGGCCGCGGCCTAGAACCAGAGCGGCCAGCGCTCCGGCACAAACCAGGAGCAAGGCACTGATCCCGTACACCCCGGCGATGGGGGCGTAGCCGGCCAGCCAGGTGTCGGTTTGCGAGTAGCCCAATGACAGCCATGGGAACCCTGAGGGAAACCAGCCGCGCAGCCACTCGATGAGCACCCAGGCGGCCGGAATGCCGAGCAACCAGCGTACAAGCCCTTCCTGGGGCAGCCATCGGGCCACGCAGTAGCCGACCAGTGAGTGGTAGAGCCCCATGATGACCACGAGGGAGATCATCAGGAGCACGGCGAGCCAGATTGGCGCCTGCCCGAACAGATGGATACTGATGTACAGCCAGTAAGTGCCTGCGGCGAACGTGGCGGCGTTGAACCAGAAGCCGAGCCACGCCGCCTGTCGTGGCGTCGTCCCCTGCCACAACCAGATCAGGACGGCGGGGCAGAGCATGGCCAGAGGCCACCAGCCGAACGGAGCGTAGGCGCAGCCAAGGAGTGCGCCGGCGCCCACGGCCGCCGCGTAGCGGGAAACCGCAAGCCTCACTGACTACCGCCGGGCGCTCGCTCTTCCGGGGGCAGGACATCATGCGGGGTGACGATACGCAGCGTCTCGATGCGCCGGCGGTCGGCCCGCATGACCCGAAACTCGAAGCCATCGATGGAAGCGGTCTCGCCACGGCGCGGCAGCCGTCCAAGCTGTTTCATCAACAGGCCCGCGACGGTGTCGAAACCCTCCTCCTCGGACAGATGCGCATTGAAGTACTCGTTGAACTCCTCGATGCGCGTCACTCCGCGAACGGTGAACTGCCGCTCCGTATCCCTGCGGATGTTGTGATCGTCCTCGACGTCGAACTCGTCGTCGATCTCGCCGACGATCTGCTCGATGACATCCTCGATCGTGACCAGGCCGGAGACACCGCCGTACTCGTCCACGACGATCGCCATGTGGTTGCGGTTGCGGCGAAAATCCTTCAGCAGCACGTTGAGCCGTTTCGACTCGGGGACGAACACCGCCGGCCGCATGTACTCGCGGATGTCGAAACGCTCAGCGCGCGCCTCGCCGGCACACAGCCGCAGCAGGTCCTTGGCGAGCAGGATGCCGACGATGTCGTCGCGGTCCTCATCCAGCACCGGGAAGCGCGAGTGGCCGGACTCGATGACCGTGGGCAGGATCTGTGAGGCCGGATCGTTGCGCCGCACGAAGATCATCTGTATCCGCGGGATCATGATGTCGCGCACCTGCAGGTGCGCGACATCCAGCACGCCCTCGAGCATCGTCAGGGCATCCGTGTCCAGCAGGCCGCGATCGCTGGCCATCCGCAGGATGCCCAGCAGCTCCTCACGGTCCTGCGGCTCCTGGGAGAAGCTCTGGGTGAGTCGCTTGAGCCAGCGCCCGGTCGAGTTGGGGGACTCCTTGGCCATCAGGAACTCCGATAGGGATTGGCGAAGCCCAACCGCCGCAGCACGCTGATCTCGCGCTGCTCCATGCGAGAGGCTTCCGCTTCACGCTCGTGATCGTAACCGATCAGGTGCAACACACCGTGCACGACGAGGTGTGCCCAGTGCGACCGGAGGGTTTTCTTCTGCTCGCGGGCTTCCGAGCGCAACACCTGCGGGCAGATCACCAGATCTCCCAGGGGGCGCGCCTCTCCCACCGGTGTGCCCGGCAGAGGTGCGACCGGAAAGGACAGCACGTTGGTGGGCTTGTCCTTGCCGCGATACCGCGAATTCAGGCGCCGGCTCTCCACCGGTCCGACGACTCTGACGCCCATCTCGCGTCCGGCAGCGCGGCGGCCGAGCGTCGCGCTCGCCCACTTGGCAATCTCAGCACGCGGCGGCGCCCAGGCCAGCACCCGGCGTTGCAGATCCACTCGAATCCCGTTCGAGTCCGAGCTCACGAGGAGCCACTCCGGCCGTCGCCGCTGCGGGCTTCATAGGCTTGCACGATGCGTTGCACGAGGGGATGGCGCACGACGTCGTGTGCGTCGAAGAACGTGAACGCCACTCCCTCGACACCGCGCAGCACATTGATGACATGACTGAGACCCGACTGCTTGCCGGCTGGAAGGTCCGTCTGCGTGACGTCGCCCGTCACGACGGCCTTCGAGCCGAAGCCGATGCGCGTCAGGAACATCTTCATCTGCTCGACGGTCGTGTTCTGCGCCTCATCGAGAATAATGAAGGAATCGTTGAGCGAGCGGCCACGCATGAAGGCGAGCGGCGCGACCTCGATGACGTTGCGCTCGATGAACCGCGCGACGCGATCGAAGCCCATCATCTCGTACAGCGCGTCGTACATCGGACGCAGGTACGGATCGACTTTCTGTGTCAGGTCCCCCGGCAGGAAACCCAGGCGCTCGCCGGCTTCCACGGCCGGCCGCACCAGCACGATGCGCCGCACGCTGTCGGCTGTGAGGGATTCCACGGCGCAGGCGACGGCGAGGTAGGTCTTTCCCGTGCCTGCAGGTCCAATCCCGAAGGTCAGGTCGCGGGCTCGGATGTGCGCCAGATAGTCCCGCTGATGCGTTCCGCGCGCCCGGATGCCGCCGCGCGGGACTCTGACTGCATGCTCACCCGGAGCGGGCTCCCCGGGCCTCGCCTCCAGGCCGCCGGATTCGCGCTCACGCAGCGCCAGATGCACCAGCTCCGGCGTCACTTCCTCGGTTTTCGCCAGATCGAACAGATCGCGCAAGGTGTCTTCGGCGCTCGCTGCGCGCGTGCCGCTGATACGAAAGGTGTCCCCGCGACGGCGGATCTGCACGTCGAGGCGCGATTCGAGTAGCCGCAGATTCTCATCGAGCGGGCCGCACAGATTCGCGAGCCGTGCGTTATCCGACGGCTCGAGCTCGAATTCGCGCAAGGCTTCCGCTGCCGAGGCCACTGATTCAGGCACTCGCGCCTACCTGCGACACCACACGCTCCGAGCACTCAATGACGCCGGTAGTGTGTAGCCTGCCGCGCAGGCTATGGGGCCTCGCTTCCGTCACCAGAACCTCGGCAAAGCTGCCGATGAGAGAGGAGGGTCCGGCGAAATTGACCCATCGGTTGTTCTCCGTTCGACCGGCGAGCTCGCGCTCGTCCTTCTTCGCGTGGCGCTCGACCAGCACGCGCTGCACGCTGCCGACCATTGCCGCGCTGATCGCACGGGACTGAGCCTCGATTTGCTCCTGCAGACGCACGAGCCGCTCCTGTTTGACCTCCGCTGTCACATCATCCGGGAGCGAGGCCGCGGGCGTGCCCGGACGACGGCTGTAGAGAAAGCTGAACGAGAGATCGAACCCGACATCCCGAACCAGCGCCAGGGTCGCTGCGAAGTCGCGGTCGCTCTCTCCGGGAAAGCCGACGATGAAATCCGAGGTGATGCTGATGTCCGGCCGCACTGCACGCAGCTTGCGCACTTTCGCCTTGAATTCCAACGTCGTGTAGCCGCGCTTCATCAGGGCCAGAACGCGGTCCGAGCCGCTCTGCACCGGCAGGTGCAGATGGTTCGCCAGCTTCGGCACGCTCGCAAACGCTTCTATCAGGCTGTCGGAGAACTCCAGGGGGTGCGAGGTGGTGAAGCGGATTCGCTCGATGGTGGGAACGGCTGCTACGTGGTGAATCAGAGTGGCCAGGTCGACGACGGCGCCGTCCGCCATCGCTCCTGCATAGGCATTCACGTTCTGCCCCAGCAGAGTGATCTCCCGAACACGCTGCGAGGCCAGCTGCCGCACCTCTTCCAACACCGAATCAAACGGGCGGCTCACTTCGTCACCGCGCGTATAGGGCACGATGCAGAAGCTGCAGTACTTGCTGCAGCCTTCCATGATCGAGACGAACGCGGTCGCACCCTCGGCGCGCGGCGCCGGCAGGTGATCGAACTTCTCAATCTCGGGGAAACTGACATCGACGACAGGGCGTCCCGTGCGGTGCAGCTCGGCGATCATCTCCGGGAGCCGGTGCAGGGTCTGCGGCCCGAACACCAGATCCACGAATGGAGCGCGCTCGGTGATGGCCTCGCCTTCCTGGCTGGCGACGCACCCGCCGACGCCGATCACCACGTGGGGCCGCTCGGACTTGATCCGGCGCCACTCCCCCAGCAGGGAGAACACCTTCTCCTGCGCCTTCTCGCGCACCGAGCAGGTATTCATCAACAGCACATCCGCCTGCTCGGGGTCCTCGGTCGCGGTGTAGCCCGCTCCGGCGGCCAGCACGTCCGCCATCCGTGCGGAGTCGTACTCGTTCATCTGGCAGCCGAAGGTTTTGATGAGGTAGCGGCGGGACATAGCGGCGAGCGTGCGATTCTACGGCCTTTTGAGGCCTGCACCCTAAGGGTCGCCGCCGGCGGCTGCCACCGCGTCCAAAACCTGATTTAAATCAACGCGTTTCAGAAGGGGATGTCGTCGTCGAAATCCTCGCCGCCGCCGCCGCCTGAGGGGGCCTGATCCGGATACGGGGCACCGCCCCCTCCGCCGCCCCCGCCACCCATGCCGCCGCCGGCTGCGCCGCCCGCCGGGCCTGCCCCCGCGCCTGCCCCGCCACCGCGGCCGCCGAGCATCTGCAGCTCGTTGCCGACGATCTCCGTCGAGTACCGCTCGTTGCCCTGCTTGTCCTGCCACTTGCGTGTGCGCAGGCTGCCCTCAATGTAGACCTGCGAGCCCTTGCGGAGGTACTCCGAGGCAATCTCCGCAAGGCGCCCGAACAGCGCCACGCGGTGCCACTCGGTGCGCTCCTGCTGCTCCCCGGTCTGCTTGTCCCGCCAGCTCTCGCTCGTGGCGATGCGCAGGTTGGCCACCGTGCTGCCCGAGGGCATGGCGCGGGTTTCGGGATCGGCGCCGAGATTGCCGATGAGGATGACTTTATTGACTCCGCGCGCCATGGGATTCGTGCCTTCGATGTCCAGCGGGGCCTTCCATTCTAGTGGAGCGCCCCTGAAGCACAACGCGCAAAAGCGCGCGTAGCGCGTAGACTCGATCGGTTTTCCGCCTCAAACGCCGACCTATGCCAGAAATTCGCGTCCGTGGGGCGCGCACCCACAACCTGAAAGGCATCGACCTGGACCTGCCGCGCGACCGGCTGATCGTGGTCACGGGCCTGTCCGGGTCGGGCAAGTCATCGCTCGCTTTCGACACCCTGTACGCGGAAGGACAGCGCCGCTATGTCGAGTCGCTGTCGGCCTATGCTCGACAGTTCCTGTCGATGATGGACAAGCCGGACGTCGACAGCATCGAGGGACTCTCTCCCGCGATCGCGATCGAGCAGAAGGCCGCCTCCCACAACCCGCGCTCCACTGTCGGTACGGTGACGGAGATCTACGACTACCTGCGCCTGCTCTACGCCCGCGCAGGCATCCCGAGATGTCCGGATCACCTCATCGACCTCACGGCACAGACCGTGAGCCAGATGGTCGACCAGGTGCTGCGTCTGCCCGAGGGCAGCGCCGTGGTGCTGCTCGCACCGCTCGTCAGCGAGCGTAAGGGCGAGCACGCCGAAGTCCTCGAAGATCTCGCTGCACAGGGTTTTGTGCGCGTGCGCATCGACGGCCGCATTCATGAGATGGATGCGCTTCCGAAGCTGGACCCGAAACGCAAGCACACGATCGAGGCCGTCGTCGACCGCACACGCATCCGGGCGGACTGCGGGCAACGGCTCGCCGAGTCGCTCGAGACCGCGCTGCGTCTCTCGGGTGGCCTGGCGCGGCTGTCGTTCCTCGACGAGCCGGCACGCGAAGAAATCGTGTTCTCCAGCCGCCATGCCTGCCCCGTCTGCGGCTACAGCGTTCCGCCGCTCGAGCCGAAGCTGTTCTCTTTCAACAACCCGGCCGGTGCGTGTCCCGCCTGCGACGGGCTGGGCGTGAAGCATTTCTTCGATCCCCAACGGGTCGTCGTGCATCCGGACCTGTCGCTCGCCAGCGGCGCCATCCGCGGCTGGGATCGCCGCAACGTCCACTACTTCCAGCTCATTCAGTCACTCGCTCGGCACTACGACTTCGACATCGAGACGCCCTGGAACGAGCTCCCGGGGAGCGTGCAGAAGGTGCTGCTCAACGGCAGCGGCGAGCAGGTCATCGAGTTCCGCTACAGCGAAGGCAAGGGGCCCGTGTCGCGCAAGCGGCATCCCTTCGAAGGGATCTTGCCCAACCTGGAGCGGCGTTACCGCGAGACCGAATCCGTCACGGTGCGCGAGGAGCTCGCAAAGTATCTTGGCCTGCGCCCCTGTCCGGAGTGTGGGGGGACGCGCCTCAGTCGGGCCGCTCGCTTTGTGTTCGTCGCCGGGCGCAGTCTGCCCGAAGCCGCGCATCTGACGGTCGGCAAGGCGCTCGAGTTCTTCCGCACCTTGAATCTCAGCGGCTGGCGCGGCGAGGTCGCAGCCAAAATCGTCAAGGACGTCGCCGACCGTCTGCGCTTCCTGGTGGACGTCGGCCTCGACTACCTGACACTGGATCGCAGCGCGGAGACCCTCTCCGGGGGCGAAGCGCAGCGCATCCGCCTCGCCAGCCAGGTCGGCTCCGGACTCACCGGCGTCATGTACATCCTGGATGAGCCCTCGATCGGACTGCATCAGCGCGATAACCGGCGCCTGCTCGGAACTCTCAAAGCGCTGCGCGACATCGGCAACACGGTGATCGTCGTCGAGCACGACGAGGAAGCCATTCTCGAGGCCGACCATGTGGTCGATCTGGGTCCGGGAGCCGGCATTCACGGCGGCCGGATCGTGGCGCAGGGCACGCCGCGGGAGATCCTCGCCAACCCGGCTTCGATCACCGGCCAGTACTTGAGCGGCAAGCTTGCCATTCCCCTGCCGAAACGGCGTGTGCCGTTCGATCCGGACAAGCTGATCCGGATCATCGGCGCCTCGGGCAACAACCTGCGCAACGTGACCGCCGAGATCCCGGTCGGACTGTTCACCTGTATCACCGGCGTCTCCGGCTCGGGCAAGTCGACTCTCACTGTCGACACGCTGTTCGGTCATGCGGCCGCCCGCCTCAACGGCGCGGTGGTGGACGCCGCTGCCTGCGAGCGCATCGACGGCCTGGAGCAGATCGATCGCATCATCGACATCGACCAGAGCCCGATCGGACGCACGCCGCGCTCCAACCCGGCGACCTACACCGGGCTGTTCGCGCCGTTGCGGGAGTTGTTTGCCGCCGTACCGGAGGCCCGGGCGCGCGGCTACGACGCAGGACGATTCAGCTTCAACGTCAAAGGGGGACGCTGCGAGGCCTGCCAGGGCGATGGCGTGCTGAAGGTGGAAATGCATTTTCTTCCGGACGTGTACGTGCCGTGCGATGTCTGCAAGGGGCAGCGTTACAACCGGGAGACGCTGGAGATCCGCTATCGCGGCAAGAACGTGTACGAGGTACTCGACATGACGGTTGAGGACGCGCTGCGGTTCTTCCAGAACGTGCCGGCGATCGCAGGCAAGCTGCAGACACTCACCGACGTCGGCCTGACCTATGTGCGCCTGGGACAGAACGCGACGACCCTCTCCGGAGGAGAGGCTCAGCGGGTGAAGCTCGCGCGCGAGCTGGCCAAGCGCTCCACCGGACGCACGCTGTACATCCTCGATGAGCCCACGACGGGGCTGCATTTCCACGATGTCGCACAACTGCTGGAGGTGCTGCACCGCCTGCGCGACGAAGGCAACACCATCGTGGTCATCGAGCACAACCTGGATGTCATCAAGACCGCGGACTGGGTCATCGACCTGGGGCCGGAGGGCGGCGAAGGCGGCGGGGAGATCATTGCCAGCGGGACTCCCGAGCGCGTGGCGGCCGACCCCCGCTCGGCCACCGGGGAGTACCTGCGCCCCCTGCTGGGAGCGGTGAAGGATCGGCGCCGCAGCTCCACCGGGTGAGCGAGATTACTGCGGGGCCGCGTGGATGATGCCTCCGTCGCCGCCGAACGGATCGTCCTCGGCGTCCTGCGCCTTCAATTGCGCCATCACCTTGTCGTTCTCGCGTCGAGTCTCGTAATTCAGGATGAATATCCGGAACCACCCCTCACTGGATGATCCGCAGCTGCTGATCCTCCGGGAGCTGGGCCGCCTCCCCCACAGTGGGCGGCGCCGGGGCGGGGGCTCGGGCGGCCTGGGACAGGGGCGTCGCGGTGCGGGCGCCACAGCTGGCGAGCACGGCACTCAACAGGAAAATTCCCCAGGAGCGGCGTTTCCGGATGAGGTACCTCATGGCAGGGCCCCTCGATTTCTTGTTGCCGGACTGCCTGAATGCTACACCCCTCGACGCAGGCACGGCCAAGAGCGGGGCCAGGTGTGGAAACGGACGGACAGTCACACTCCTGCCTCATTGGCATTGCAAATGCGAACTGTTCTCATATACTGGGGAGCATGGACGCGTTCGCAGCTCCGAGCGGTCTGGCGCTGGACCCCGGTTACGTCAGTTTGAGTGCCCTCTCGCCTGGCACCGCCGGTACCGTGGTGGGCGTGGGGCGAGCGGGGGCACCTGCCTCCGGGTCCCTGAGCACGCTCGAGCGCCGCCTGCTGGAGCTGGGCTTCGTCAGTGGCGAGCAGTTCGAGATCCTCGCCGAGGCTCGCCCGGGCCGCGATCCCTTCGTCGTTCGCATCGGCAGCACGACCTTCGCGCTGCGCCGCCGGGAGGCCGAATCGGTCTGGGTGGAGCTCGCCCGGCCGGCCTCGCCATGAGCTCTCCAGCGCCCGTGCCGGCCGATCCTGAGGCCGCCACGGCCGCCCCAGCTTCGAGCCCCTCCGGCCCCCCTCTGAAGGCCTCCGCCGCCCTTCCGGACCACGGCGGCGCTGGCGGAGCGCAATCCTTGCGAGGCCTCCATGGGCAAACCCCTGCAGCCATCGCCGCGGGCGCCCCCAATTTGTCCCTGATCGGCGTCCCCAATTGCGGCAAGACTGCTCTGTTCAACCGCCTGACCGGCAGCCGCCAGAAGGTCGCGAACTATCCGGGCGTGACCGTCGAGCGCAAGGAGGGCCGCTTCATCGGCCCTCACAGCGGGCGCGTCTACCGGGTCGTGGACCTGCCGGGTGCCTACAGCCTGGAAGCCACGTCCCTGGATGAAGCGATCGCGCGAGACGTGGTGCTGGGCCGGCATGCCGCGGAGCCCGGACCGGACCTGCTGATCTGCGTCGTCGATGCGACCAATCTGCGCCTGAATCTGCGCCTGGTGCTGGAGCTCAAACGCATCGGCCGGCCGATGATCGTCGCCTTGAACATGAGCGACGTCGCCCAGCAACGCGGCTACGCGGTCGATCGGCAGGTGCTGCAGAAGGCTCTCGGGGTCCCGGTCGTGGAGACGGTTGCCGTGCGTCCCGGCGGGGAGCGCGAGCTGCTGGAAGCGATCGACCGGTATGTGTTCGCCGAGCGGCCGGGTCGCATCGAGGCGCCCCCCACCGCAACGGCCGCGGACATCGAGGCGACGCAGCGCGAGGTCCGCCGCATCCTGGCCGAGATGTCGTATCGGGTGCCGCCCCGCCAGGCGCTGTTGTCGCGCCTGGATGCGATCGTCCTGCACCCGATTGCAGGTCCTGCGCTGCTGGCGGTGGTGCTGTTCCTGATGTTCCAGGCGGTGTTCAGCTGGGCGCAGCTGCCCATGAACGCCATCGACTCCGGTGTGGGCGCGTTGCGGGGATGGCTCGAAGGGTCGATGCAGCCGGGTCCGCTGCGCGGCCTGCTCGCCGATGGAGTCGTCGCGGGCACCGGCTCGGTGCTGGTGTTTCTGCCGCAGATCCTGCTGCTGTTCCTGTTCATCCTGACACTCGAGGACTCCGGCTATCTGCCGCGCGCGGCCTTCCTGCTCGATCGTCTCATGGGCAAGGTAGGTCTCTCCGGCCGTGCATTCATCCCGCTGCTCTCGAGCTTCGCGTGCGCCATCCCGGGAATCATGGCCGCGCGCACCATACCGTCCAATCGCGATCGCCTCGCGACGATCATGATCGCACCGCTCATGACATGCTCGGCGCGCTTGCCGGTCTACGCGTTGCTGATCGGCGCCTTCATTCCGCAGCGCTCGCTGGGGCCGTTCAACTTGCGCGGGCTGGTGTTGTTTGCACTGTACGGCGCAGGCGTGCTGAGTGCGCTGTTGGTCGCGCTAGTGCTGAAGCGCACGGTAATGCGCGGAGAGTTCCGGCCGTTGCTGCTGGAGCTGCCGGAGTACCGCTTGCCGAATCTGCGCAACCTCGCGCTCGGCTTGTGGGAGCGCGGACGCATCTTCGTCGGCCGCGTCGGCACCATCATCCTCACGCTCATGGTCGTGTTGTGGTTTCTGGCGAGTTTCCCCAGGCCGCCTGCAGGGGCAAGCGGCCCCGCGATTCAGTACAGCATCGCCGGCATGCTCGGGCACGCCCTCGGCATCGTTTTCGCGCCGATCGGATTCAACTGGCAGATCTCCATCGCGCTGGTGCCCGGGCTGGCGGCCCGTGAAGTAGCCGTCAGCGCGCTTGGCACCGTCTACGCGATGTCCTCCAGCGGTGATGTTGCCAGCGCTTTATCTCCGGTGATCGCCAGCACGTGGAGTCTCGCGACCGGCCTGTCGCTGCTGGCCTGGTACGTTTTCGCGCCGCAATGCCTTTCGACGCTCGCGGTCGTCCGCCGCGAGACCAACTCGTGGCGCTACCCGCTGATCATGGCGGGATACCTGTTTGCAATGGCCTACGCGGGCGCGTTTGTGACTTACCACGTGGCCCTTGCGCTTGGAGGCGGCTGAGCATGGCAGCCCTTCAGAGCATCATGGTGGCGCTGATCGTCAGCGTGTGCGCCATCTACAGCGCCTGGCGACTCACTTCGGCGCGGTTCCATTTACGCGTGATCGAGCTGTTGGGCGCCTTTGGCGGTGGCGATGCACGACCGGATGGCTGGATCGGCCGCCTGCGCAGTCGCGAGCTGTCAAAGCTGGGCGGCAGTTGCGGAGCGTGCTCGAGCAACGCGAAGATCAAAGCGCACGGTCCGGACCGGACTGGAACACCTGGCGTACCTCACCGTTGAGCAGCCTCTCCTGATACTTGCCGTGCGTGTAGGCCGCAACGACCCGACGCCAGAAGCTGACTGCGGAGGTATTGCGCTGGAACTCGGAGATTTCCCAGCGTCCGGCGAAGCGATTGAGGATCAACTGAACGGCCACGCGCCCAATCCCTAACCGGCGTCGCGTGCGCGCGATGAAAAACTCCGCCATCCGATAATCGATCTGCGGCTGTGCGGGCAGCGCGGAGCCGCGCGCAACCATGGCGAAGCCCACGTGCTCCGGTCCTTGCACGATGACCAGCGGGAAGGCATTCCGGTCGCCGAACCAGCGCGCAATCTGATCCGGCTCGCGGTGCCCGACCTCGCCGAGGGCGGGAAACAGGCCGGTGGCGTTCAGCGGGGTGAGATCGTCGAGATAGTCGCGGTAGACGCCCTGGATCCACAGCCGATCCCGTTCGGAGGAGCGCGCATCTCTCACACTGACGATCATGGGAGGGAAGTCTCCTGCCATGGCCTTGAACGGTCCATGAACGGGAGCCCGAGTTGGGCGACAGTCCCTGCCCCATATGCGCAAAAGCGCGAGGCCCGGGCAGGGGGTCCCCGCCCGGGCCTCGCGCATCTATCAGCTCAGGCCAGTAATCCTAAGGACGGATTACTTGCTCGCCGGAGCTTCGCCGGCCGGAGCAGCCGGAGCGGCCGCAGGAGCGGCGGCATCGCCAGCCGGAGCAGCCGCAGGAGCGGCGGCATCGCCAGCCGGAGCAGCCGCAGGAGCGGCCGCATCGGCGGCCGGGGCGGCGGCCGGAGGCGGAGAGGCGGCTGCGGGCTCGGTGCTGGCGGCTTCCTGCTTCGCGCAGGCCGTCAGCATCAGCGCCGCAACGAGTGCGCTAAGAGCAAGTTTGGTTTTCATCGATCGGTACCCCGAAGAGAAGCAA
>Ga0070679_100000531_pt1 | contig 32408 bp, 36 predicted proteins | sample KBSC63BmetaG_FD_65652 | JGI IMG/M metagenome (GOLD analysis project Ga0070679, IMG submission 65652) | Corn rhizosphere microbial communities from Kellogg Biological Station, Michigan, USA - KBS C6-3B metaG | ecosystem: Host-associated > Plants > Roots > Rhizosphere | place: USA: Michigan... | reverse complement strand
ATTCTTTAACAATTTTTGGTAGCATTATTGAAATGGGAAAGGAAAATTTTATTGAATGAATAAAAAGTTCTTTTTAAGATTTTCCATAGTAAGTGCTTTTGCATTATATAGTTGCAGTAAAAAATCGCATCCTGCTAAAACAAATACAATAACAGTAACAAGCACTTCAAATTCGTCAGCCACTAAAATTGATTCAGCGGCAATAGCAACGAAGAGCATCGCTAAAAGAAAAACCAAAACAGTTGTTCCCAAAGTAATAGTTGTGAATGACGATGCTGCGCATAAAAGTGTGGACGGAAGATATTATTATGATATGCTTGGCCATAGGTATTGGCGCAATAATAAAGACGGGAAATATTACCTGTTTAATAAATCAATGTATAACGATCCTGATTTTAAAAAACCTCAGTAAACGCAAGGGAGTATTGGGAATTCCTCAATCGTGCAGGCACAATATCCTGCAGAATTTCTGCCTTGTAACCATATTGTTTTAGCAAGTGAAGTATGCAATCACTTTCTATATAATTTCCTTTGCATTCTACTCTTAACACTTTATCGCAATCTTCCAAATCAAAGTTAGCACGGTAATCAATGAAAGTGCTGTGAATTGCGTCCAGTAAATCTTTTGCCTGTTCACAATTTTCTACATTGGTTTTAAAAACTTCTACCATAACATATTATTTAAATTGCGTGTATGCGTAACTGTTATAATACTGCCGGAGGCCTTTATTGAAATTAAAATTCCTTGCTAAATAGCAAATTAGTCAGTAACCTCGTCAAAACCTGCGCCAAAAACGTTCTTCAAACGCTTCTTTCTGGTAAGACGTTTTAAAAAGAACAATATTTTAAATGTTCACAATATTATCTGGCAAATTATTTAAGAGTGTATGCATATTATATTCTTAATTTTCAAAAAGAAGTTTTTCTTCGTTATGAAATTTAATATCGTTATCTATAGTTTTAGAAATTTTAGTTTTTCCAATCAGCAAAATAATCAATGCCACAGCCGAAGAAATGGTCATGATAAGAGATACAGCCAAACTTCCTTTCATGTTCAGCATTCCAACTCCGGAAGATATTAATCCGCCAATACCAATTTGTATAAAACCTAACAACGCTGAAGCACTTCCTGCATTTTTAGAGAACGGCGAAAGTGCTATTGCTGCTGCGTTTGGGTAACCAAGGCCGGCGCATGAAAGCGTAACAAAAAGAAAAATAATATTAGCCCATAGCCCGTACCAGCCATTTAAAACACCTAGTAAGTAAAAACATGAAAATGTTAGCTGGATGATAGCTGTTACCTCATAAATTTGCCGGTTAGAATATTTGCGGCTTAGTAAATGATTCAACTGGCTGCTACCTATAAACCCAATAGAAAGTAATGCAAAAATACCACCGTATTCATTGGCACTTACATGAAAACCATCCATAAATATGGCGGGAGAACCGGCCACATATACAAACAAACCTGAAAAAGAAAATGTACCGGCTAATGCAAAAACATAAAATTTAGGCTCCCATAAAATTTGTTTAAACCCCTTAACAATGGGTTTCGGTTTTAACGAGATTGTCTTATCCGGAGCGTGGCCTTGTGGTAAAAAAAAGAAAACAACCGCTATCATTATTGATGCTATTATTGCCAGCATACCAAAAACAAAACGCCATCCAAAAGCTGTAACAATAAAACCTCCTATAGTAGGCGCCAGCATTGGTGACACGCCAACAATTAAAAAAAGAAATGAAAGAACTGACGAAGTTTTCTCTACCGGGAAGAAGTCGCGAACCATAGCAATGGCAGCCACCGAAGCAACACAGCCGCTCAGGGCTTGTACAAAGCGCATTATCAAAAAACTATCAATAGAATTGCTAACCCCACATACGATACTTGCTAACACATATAAGCCCAACCCGATATAAAGAGGCCGCTTTCTTCCAAACCGATCTAACAGTGGCCCATACACGATTTCGCCAAGGGCAAAACCAAGAAAATAGGTTGAAACAGATAAAGCAACTTTATTGATGTCTGTATTAAAGTCATTTACAATTTTAGGAAATGCAGGCAGATACATATCAATGGAGATCGGTGTAATTGTTTCCAATGCACCCAATATAAGAATAAGGAGAAAAGTTTGCCGTTTACTTCTGTTATCAATTCTGTTCATCAGCTTCATTTACGAACCAATTTAAGACATGTTTATGCGATGTGTTCAAAACCGCTTACATAGCTGATTTCAGCCTCCTTATTTTATGATAAAAAATATAAGACACAATTAATAAAGCCAGCGAAACCAAAGGCTGAAAAGAATTGGGAACAGGCCCATCTACCGAGACGTATGCAATAGTTGCTGAAATATAATCGACACCCATGGCAGCATAGGTCCATTCTTTTAGCCGCGGCCACACAGGTATTATAATGAGCAGGCCTCCAATTATATGGCCTATGCTTAACTCCCAGCGAAACCATTCCGGCACGCCAAGATGATGCATAGCATCAATTGCTATTTTGCTGTTGATAAAAAAAGCGCCTGACAGGAGAAATAACGATAGCAATCCTGTGCTTATCCAGTAAATAATTTTTGCTGTTTTTAAGCTTTTATTTTTTGTTATCGTTCCCATAATTTTATTTTTGATTTTTACTGTAATTAAACATCCAGGGTTTGCCATACTTGTCTGTAACTGCACCAAAAGTATCGCCCCAAAATTGTTCTTTCAAAGGATCATCAACAGTGCCGCCCTCAGAGAGTTTCGTAAACATGGATAGTATTTCTTCTGCACTGCTGCAATTAACGCAAATGCCTACCAGGTTGCCGTTTACAGGTTTACCCCTGTGCATATCGCTTCCCATAATAGTGATACCATCTTTTACTAAAGTGGAATGAAGTATTTGCTCCTTATCAAAACCAGGAGGCATTTGGTCTGCAACGGGAGATTCGCCAACTGATTGCAATTCCAGATCGCCGCCCCCAAGGCATTCTTTATAAAAGTTCATTGCTTCACGGCATTTACCGGCAAAGCCTAAATACACATTTATTGATTTCATTTTTATTATTTATTGTGAGAAATAAATTTGTAAGCATCATCAGTTCCTCTTCGCAAAGCAATGAGGACTAAAGCTCCGACAAGGAATTATTTTACCTAATGCAGCATTTTTCTGAAAGTGGTTATTCTTCCACCCGCATCATTTTTAAACCTCTTCTGATTTTTTTCAATTGGTGAATATGCCGCTGTGTATGATACAAAACAAAATACAAGAGTTCGAGCTTTGTAACTTCGCCAAATATAGGAAGGGCAATGATTTCAGCCAGGTTAACCTTATTGCGCATCTCTTTCAATCTGTCAATTGAACTCTTAAGAATTCTCAATACGTCTTCCTTATCATATATTCTTTCTTCCGGAACAATAAATTCGGGCGACTTAAATTTTGTTTCAAAATCCAGAAATATTTTTTTAATGTTGGGCTCTCCGGCATCCGGACTTCTTTCTGCAGGATTACCATCCATCGCCATTCCCTGCGCAATTGCTTTATTTGATTTTGTAACATGTGTGGCTAATTGCGCAGCTGTCCAGCTATCTCTATAAGGAACTGTGTTTATAGCATCCCTCTTAGTTATAGAAATCAATTCCAATAATTCTATCCATGTTTCATCAAGCGATGCAAACAATTCTTTTGTGTTTATAGAGGTTGCTGTCATAATCATTTTGTTTGAAGTACAGATAAAATATTGCCTGCCGGATCTTTAAACCATGCAATCTGCGGCCCCTGGGGATTTCTGCTTATCCCTTTGTTATCAGTATGCAACTCTTTATATTGTTCAAACACTATTCCTTTAGCCGTTAATTCATCAACTGTTTTATCGATGTCATCCACAGGAAAATTTAAAACAGTATAAGTTGCCGGTTCATGATTTGGTTTCGGGTACACGAGAACGTTAGTTCCATTCTCAAAATGCAATTCTATTAACCCCATCGGGTTGTCTTTCACTTCAAGCCCAAGTGTTTCGCTATAAAATTGCTTTGCCTTTTGCAAATCATTTACTGAAAATCCGCTGAATGCTTTTGAATGTTTTAACATGATATTTATTTATAGGTTAAAAATTTAGTATTACGATTCTTTCATTTTAACAAGACACATCATTTCATTGTTGTCCTTGTACCATTCAACTGCAGGCTTTGTTTTGTCGACACGCTGATCCTGCATTATTTCATTAAATACATCCTTAATGCAATCTGTTTTCTCGCGCCAGTTAAAAACAGTAGCTGATGCGTATCTTCCCTTTTCGATTGTTAACTTTTCATAATTATAATTTTCGCTTTCACCTTTAAACTTTTCCGCAGCCACTGCATGGTAAACCATCTTACCATTTGTAAATTCACTAATGCCGTAATAATCGCGGGCTCCTGCGCAATCTCCCGTCTTTTTTATTAATTCATCAAAAGCATCGCTGATGCCGGAAGGGAATGAGCTGACGTGGATTCCAAAAACTTTCACATCATTTTCGAAATTATATTCTTCCATAACAAATGATTTAATTACAATACAAACCTACAATTCGCTATTAAAATAATTCGGGTGGTAATGCGGCAATCTAAGGGGTTGATTGCGACAGAAACAATCTTTACATTTGTATATAATCTTATAAATTAAACCGGTTATGAAACATGTCTCAATTCTTATTCTTAAGGGCCATACAAGCGTTGTAAACATCGAGGGTTCGCATCAAATTTTTAATGATGTGAATAATATTTTAAAAAATATGAACAAGCCTCCCCTGTTCAAAGTAGAACTGGTAGGACTTTCAAAAGAAAACAGCCAGCGCAACGGTTTGTTTAAAATTGATGCAGATGTATTAATTGATGATGTAAAAAAAACAGACCTGATAATTATCCCCGCTATTCACAGCGATCCAAAAACAATGACGCAAGCCAACGCACCATTTATTCCCTGGATTATAAAACAATACAATGCAGGCGCCGAAGTAGCAAGCCTCTGCATAGCTTCATTTTTTCTTGCAGCAACCGGTTTACTAGATGGTAAACAATGTGCAACGCACTGGGCTTCGGCCAACGATTTCAGAAATATTTTCCCTGACGTGAATCTTGTTGACGATAAAATAATGACTGAAGAAGATGGAATTTATACAAGCGGCGGAGCTTATTCATTTACAAACCTGCTTGTATACATTATTGAAAAATATGCAGGCCGTGATGTTGCGGTTATGATTGCTAAAATGTTCATGATAGACATCGATCGCATCAGCCAATCGCCGTTTATAATTTTTGAAGGACAAAAAACACACGCAGATGAGCCGATAAAACAGGCACAGCAATATATTGAAAATAACTTTGAAGAAAAGATAACCGTTGACCAGCTCGCATCTATGTTTGCTTTGGGAAGACGAAATATGGAGCGGCGTTTTAAGAAAGCAACAGCAAACACAGTTACGGAATATATACAGCGTGTAAAAATTGAAGCGGCAAAAAAGAATCTCGAAAAGGGAAGAAAGAATGTGAATGAGGTAATGTATGAAGTTGGCTATAACGACACAAAAGCATTCCGCAATGTGTTTAAAAGAATCACAGGTTTATCGCCTGTTGAATACAGGAGCAAGTACAATAAGGAAGCTGTTGCATGAATATTATAATGCAATTTTCTACGCAGAAACGGTTGAATTCATCTTTAAATTGTTTTTTATTGCTGCTTTGTTTAGCTCATCAGCCGGACGAATATATTTTATACTGCCTTTGGAATTAAGAATAATGCTCGTAGGAAAATTAAAAATTAAAATATCTTCATAAAAAATAATCATTAAGCATGCGAAGATCCAGCAATGGTTCTGCTAATCATGCATGGGCAAGAAAGGAGTTTTCCAAAGAAACAATTATTGATTTAAAAATAAATTATGAGAATATTAATTGACATGGATGATGTTATCGCTGATGCTGTTGAGCGTTTCCTGGAATGGTATGAACGGGATTTTGGGATACGCTATACTAAAGAAGACTTGAAGGGCACAAAGCTGCATTTTATAGTTCCGGAAGAACATAGAAAAATTGTTAAGGATTATCCGCACCATCCTGATTTTTTTAAAGACCTGCCTGTTATGGAAAATAGTAAAGAAGTTGTTGAAGAATTAAACAACAGGTTTGAAGTATATATCGCTTCGGCAGCTATGGAATTTCCTTATTCGCTGCCACATAAAAATAATTGGCTTGATGAGCATTTCCCATTTATTCACTGGAAGAGAAGAATTTTTTGCGGCGATAAAAGTGTTTTAAAAGGTGATGTTTTGATTGATGATCATGATTTCAATTTATCAGTTTTCAACGGGCGGCCTATCATGTTTTCAGCATCTCACAATTTAAATGAAACAAAATATGAGAGGCTTGATAACTGGCTGGATGCGGAAAAATTATTTGATTTGAAATAACCGTATAATACCCTTTTAGTTTTCATCATTGTTATACCATACTTACATTGTTTCTTTGCATTATTTAATGCTTAATAATGAATGATTTTCTTGCGGCACGAATGCAAATGGCTTTTTCGCTTGGCTTTCATATCATATTTGCATGCATCGGTATGACAATGCCTGTATTAATGGCCTTCAGCGAATGGCGCTGGCTTCGCACCGGCAAAACAGTTTTTCTTGATATTACAAAGGCATGGTCAAGAGGTGTTGCTATATTTTTTGCAGTAGGCGCTGTTTCCGGAACGGTACTTTCATTTGAACTTGGATTATTATGGCCAACATTCATGCAGCATGCCGGCCCCATTATAGGTATGCCATTTTCATGGGAGGGAACTGCATTTTTTGTGGAAGCGATAGCGTTAGGTATCTTCTTATATGGGTGGAACAAACTTAATAAATGGGTGCACTGGGCTTCCGGTGTTATAGTGGGTATATCCGGTGTAATGTCAGGAATTTTTGTGGTGTCGGCAAATGCATGGATGAACAGCCCGTCAGGTTTCGATTGGGTGAATGGGAAAGCTATTAATATTGATCCTGTAAAAGCGATGTTTAATGCAGCCTGGCTTGAGCAATCGATACACATGATATTGGCCGCATTCATTTCCACATCATTTGCTGTAGCAGGTGTGCATGCTTATTTAATTTTAAGAAAAGGCGCTAATGCATTTCATACGCAAGCTGTAAAAACAGCATTAATTTTTGGTTCAGTTGCTGCAATACTTCAACCCTTTAGCGGAGACTTTTCTGCAAAAGATATTGCAAAAAGACAGCCTGCAAAGCTTGCCGCATTAGAAGCATTATATAAAACAAGCAAGCCTGCTGAACTTATTATTGGCGGCATACCCAATGATAAAGAAGAAAAAGTAAATTATGCTTTGCATATTCCCGGAGGTTTAAGTTTTTTAACGCATGGCAATTTTAAAGCAGAAGTAACCGGCCTGGACAAGTTTCCAAAGCGGGACAGGCCACCTGTATTAATAACCCATATAGCTTTTCAAATTATGGTAGCATCAGGTATTTTACTGGCGTTCATCTCTGTTTTATATTTAGTATTTAGCATAAATTGGCGGCATATTTTATTAAAAAAATGGTGGATTGTATTAGTTGCATGCGCTACTCCGTTTGGTTTCCTGGCCGTTGAAGCAGGATGGACCGTTACGGAAACAGGGCGCCAGCCATGGATTATTTATGGCATTATGCGCACGGAAGACGCTGTGTCACCAATGCCGGGCCTGCATTACTCATTTTATATAATTACAGCCGTGTATATATTGCTTTCATTGATAATTATATGGCTTATGAAAAGGCAGATTAGCTCTATTTCGCAATATTATAACAGCGCAAACGAAACATAATGCTTACTATAATTATAATTATTTTAGGAGCTTCATTTTTATTATATACATTATTAGGTGGCGCTGATTTTGGGGCGGGAATAATAGAAAGCTTTGCCGGTAAAAGAGAAGAAGTAACAATTTCAAAAGCAATGGCGCCGGTATGGGAAGCTAATCATGTATGGCTTATACTTGCGGTAGTAATATTGTTTACAGCGTTTCCCTTGGTGTATTCATCGTTATCTACAGTGTTGCACATTCCATTAATGATGGTTTTACTTGGTATTATATGCAGGGGTTCGGCATTTACATTCAGACATTATGATATAGTAATTGATAAATCTCACAAATATTATACTTTACTTTTCAGGGTATCAAGTTTCGTTACCCCAATTTTTCTTGGAATAATACTTGGAGCCATGATGCTTGGCAGAATAACATTTGATACCACAAAAGGATTTTATGAAGTATTTGTTGCGCCTTGGCTTAATTTATTTTGCATTGTAATGGGCATTTTTTCTGCATGCCTTTTCGCATACCTGTCAGCGTTATTTCTTGTAGGCGAAACAACAATTGAAAGAGAAAGAAAAATGTATGTCCGTTTTTCAAAACGTTTTATGCTATTAACAATGCTTATGGGCCTGCTGGTTTTTATAGCTGCATCAATTGAAGGGCATGATTTATTAAGCGACTTTTTACATTCTGTTACAAGCCTTATCACTTTAATACTTGCAACTTTTTTATGCCCTGTTATCTGGCATTTCTTAAATAAACAAAAAAATAAAACTATATATCTGAGAATAGGAGCAGGCTTACAAGTAAGCCTTATTCTTATCGGATGGTTCTATATACAGTTTCCTGTTTTAATTAAAATGAAAAGTGGCTCTTCACTTACTTTTTTTAATACGCAGGCACCGGAAAGTACCTTACAACAGTTATTGATCGCCTTGCTCGCGGGATTAATATTAATAATACCCGGGTTTATTTATTTGTTTAAAGTTTTTAAAATAAAAAGTAATTCACAATAACAGTTTGACTATAATTCTCAGCATAATTAATTTTATAAAAACCTAGCTTTAATTTCAACCGGTAACAGAATAATATCGTTAATAAATAGCTTACTTCTAATTCCCTAACTTCACAGTATAATCCTTTTTATCTTCAATCAAATACACCTTATATGAAAAGAATTTTTACAATTTTGCTTTCAGCGGGTTTTATATTTTTTACTCCTTCACTAAAAGCACAGGTAATTTTTCTTCAAACTTTTGATAACATTCCAGGGCCTACTGCCGGTGGTCCGGGAACTTATAATTTCCCCGCAGGGTGGGTGTTGGCCGATGTTGATAATAATATACCGGCAATACCAGATGGAACTAATGCATGGGCAACTAATGCGTGGGTAAGGGTAGAAAATGGATCCGGGGACACCTTGGCTCTTTCTACTTCATATTACAATCCTCCCGGCCAGGCAGATGACTGGATGTGGACTCCGCCAATAAACATTACTGCGGGTAATTATACCAAATTGAGCTGGGATGCATTGGCATTAGATGAGGATTTTCCAGATGGCTATGAAGTTCGTATAATGACGGTTGCACCAACCGGATCAAAAGGAAATATTGGAAATATGGTAAGCGCATCTACTTTGCTTCTTAATGTTCCCAACGAAAATGCTAACTGGATAAACAGGAGTATTGATATTTCTTCCTATAATGGAAGTAAAGTCTATATAGGTTTTAGAAATCATTCTGATGACGAATTTGTATTAGCTATCAACAATGTAAAGGTTGAAAAATTAGCCTCGCTGCCAGTGAATTTAGTGTCATTTACCGGTATAAAAACTGCTGCCGGAAACAACTTAGTGTGGCAAACTGCAGAACAAAATGGGATACAGGAATATAATGTTGAAAGAAGCAGCGATGGAACACACTTTAATAATATTGGTTCGGTAAAAGCGAATAATGAAAGCAGCTTCACTTACCAGTTTAATGATGCATCGCCTGCCGCTGGTACAAACTTTTACAGGTTAAAAATTGTGGATTATAACGGCGAAACCTATAGCGAAATAATACGCATAACTAACACAAATAAGAACATGTTTACATTATCGCCCAATCCTGCCACCGATAGGATAATCCTTCAATCCAGTAACAGCGATATTTTAAATACGAAAGCAAAGCTTACGACTATTGATGGTAAAATATTGAAGGAGATTCAAATTACCCAATTGCCCTATTCAATTGATGTAAGCAAGTTTGCTAAGGGAATGTACCTGCTGCAACTTGAAAATAAAGGCGTTTGGAAAATCGTAAAAGAGTAAAGAATTAATTAATTATTATTAAAAAACCGGCAACGATATGATGCCGGTTTTTTGTTGAACTTAAACCTCTCGATAATATTTTTTTAAATCGCTTAAGGTTATAATCTTTTCACTCTCATATTCTTGAAACGAACCACATCGCCATGGCCCAAAAAGCCAATGTGCCCGGTTTTGCGCAGAAGCCCCGGATGGTCCTTATGGTCCATGGTGCCGTTTTTTGAAGCCGCCTTAATATCGCCATCTAAAATAACAGTGCCGTTCAGTGTTACTTTTATTTTGTTTCCATTGGCAACAATTTCTTCTTTGTTCCATTCGCCGGTTGGTAATAAGAAACCTCTCTTTGCAGGAATAACTCCATATACTGAGCCGTGATATTGATAAGGATGCAAGTCTTTATAGATCGGCGCTTCATTGTCAAGAACCTGTATTTCCATACCAACATATGCAGCGTCGCCTTCCAGCGGGGCACGAATACCAATGCCATTATTAGCGCCGGGTGTTAATTGAAATTCAAAGCGATAAATAAAATTGCCGAACTCATCGTTAGTATATAAATTTCCGACATTCCTATCGTGTGGGCTCACTTCCACTACTCCATCTTTTACAATATAGCCAGTTTTATTTCCGGTCCACTGATCCAAATTAGTACCATCAAATAAAGAAATAAAGCCCTGCTTTTTTTCTTCGTCGCTCAAGCTGTAAGGCTCTGTGGGTGGCAGCTCTCTTAAATAAATATTTCTATACGCCACATAAGTGCCATGGGCCTGCAATTCTATTTGCTCTTTGGGAAAGATTGGGATATTGCGATCCCAATAGTTCTCCAATGGAATGTTATCAGTAACCAATATGCCATTTAAATAAACAGTTACTTTTTCTCCTTTCATAATTATATGGAAACGGTTCCATTCGCCAACCTTATTATCTGCAACCACCAATGGCTTGCTTTCATGTTTCTGGTTGTTGTACAATCCGCCGGAACCAACCTGTGCGCCAACATCTCTCCTGCTCGTATCCCATATTTGTACTTGAGGTGTTCCTCTTAAATAAATGCCTGCATCTCCTTTTTCTGTAATCTTCCAATCCACATACATTTCAATGTCTCCGTATTTTTTTGTTGTCGCTAAATTTTCGCCATGCCCTGTGAAAACCAATAGGCCATCTTTCACTATCCAGTCACCTTCCGTTTTTTCGTTGGCTGAATCTTCAGCAGCCTGTAAAGCGGATTCAGTCATTTTCGATCTTTTGATAGGATTACCAACTAAAGCTTTCCAGCCAGTAAGGTCAATACCATTGAATAAATTCACAAAGCCATAATCATAAGGCATTTTCACAAGGCGTGCCTGTAACTGGTTTACAAGCACAGCACTATCTTCACCCTTAATAAGAGGTAAGGCTGTTTCAAGCGCCTGCCTTACAACAGGACCTTTTATATTTTCATCTGCCAATGCAAGGCGGGTTACAATTAAAGCAGCCTGGCCGGCTACATCTGCGTCCTGCAATGATTTACTTACAAACATAAAACTGCTGAAGCCTGGAATACGTGCAGCTTTCGACAAAATATTTTCTTTGTCCAGTGAATTTTTAGCTGCATCCATTTCATCCTGTAATGCCAATAACTGTTGAACGCCGTTTGATGAAGATTCCGATGCTGGTTTATAATCCGGCAATTTTGGTAAGGATGCATTTGCCAGATTAACGATTGAACTATCCGTCAATAATTTTAACTGTGCCTGAATGAATAATTTTGCATATTCGCTTTTGGATGAGGACGAATATTTTTTTAACAGAGCTATTAATTTATTTTTTTTATTTACATCCGAAGCAGAAGCATTTACATACGCATTCATAGCGTAAGTAACTTTTACTTTTAAGGAATCATCATCCAACATTTTCATGAACGCTTTCCATTCCCGCTTACTCCATGTATCTATGCCCGTTAGCGCTGCATCAGCTTCCCCTGTATGCTGGTAAGGGAATGCCTGGATGACTTCTAATACTTTATCCTGCCCCTTTTGTGCCTTAACAGGAGAGCTTACAAAAAGAGTAAACATTTCAATCAATAAAAAGAAAATATATTTCTTCATAAAATTATTTTAGCTGGTATTTGGTTTTCATTTTTTAAATATGCCATGGCCCACGCATCGGTGGATTGATCATGTAATTGGCTTCGTTATCATTAATAAATAGCTGCGTTTCGGGGTCAAAATGCAAAGTTCTTCCAAGTTCTAATGCAATTTTGCCCATATTAATAATAGTGCAGCTTCTGAACCCGTTCATTTCATTCAATGCAAATGTCTTCCTGTATTTAACTGAATCCAAAAAGTCAGTAACCTGCGGCTTTGGGTCCGGCATCATGGCCAGTTTTTCTTTTAGATTTGGAATGTCTGATTTGAACCCTGCAAATAATTTTCCCTTCGGCCCTTGAATGTAAGCAGCATCAGGGTCTTTTGCTTCTCCATCCAAAATAATTTTGCAGCCATCTTCGTAAGTAAAAGTTAGTTTTCTGAAAGTACCTACTGCATCCCAATTTTGCTGCTCAGCATCTACTTCTACCATAATTGGGCTGGTGTGATCTTTTCCTAAAAAATATTGGATTGGGTCAATATAATGTTGCCCCATATCGCCCAACCCGCCGCCATCATAATCCCAATATCCTCTGAAAGTCTGATGCACCCTGTGCGGATTGTATGGCTTGTATGGCGCAGGGCCAAGCCACCTGTCGTAATCGAGTTCAGGAGGAACAGGTAGTGTTGGCAAATTCGTTTTTCCAACCCAGTAAAACTTCCAGTCGAATCCTGTAGTCTTGCTAACCGTAACGGTTAAAGGCCAACCGAGCAAGCCTGATTCTACTAATTTTTTTATCGGCCGCACAGTGGTATTCATCCCATAAAAATTATCTTTAAACCTAAACCATGTGTTCAACCTGAACATACGCTTATTTTGCTGTACTGCTTCGATTACACGCTTACCTTCACCAATAGTTCTCGTCATTGGCTTCTCACACCAAATATCTTTACCCACATTGGCAGCATCAATAGATATAAGCCCATGCCAGTGAGGAGGCGTTGCTATGTGCACAATATCTACCTCAGGCAAAGCAATAAGTTCGCGATGATCATGAAATGTTTTCACACCTCCGCCCACCATTTTAGCTACATCGCTCAAATGGTTTTTGTCCACGTCGCAAATTGCCACGACCCGAGTGCCTGCGTAAGGAATGTGCCCACGACCCATGCCACCTACGCCTATAATGCCTTTGGTGAGCTGATCGCTTGGCGCTAAAAAGCCCCTGCCTAATACATGCCTGGGGATAATAGAAATGCCTGCAACAATAGCAGCAGAATTTTTTATAAACCTGCGCCTGCTGTTCTTTTCCAAAGATTTCATTTTATAAGGTTTAATATTCATAAATCATTTTCTGTTATTAGTATTCGATTATACCTGTTATTGGTTATTTAACCTTCATGGGTGGCAACATATCTTCTTGCAATCGGCGTATTGCTTCAAATATACGATTGCGAAAATCATTGGCAATGAAATAAATTTGTTTTTTTAAACTGTTTTTAAAAGTTATAATTATTAACTAACGTAGAAGGATAATCGAAAACTTGTATTAGGAGAAGAGAGAAAGCTTTGTCAATTTAATTTGCTTGAACTGCTAAATGAATAATAAAAAAGGAAGCAAAAATTTTTGTTCGTAAGAGCAAGTAAACGGTACTCTATTTATTTTAATTTAACACTTAGGTATAAACAAAAATAAATTAATTGAATAACACAATAGCCACGAAATTAACATCTGATAAATCCAGCCAGGCACTTCGAAAAAATTTATGTCTCTCCAAAAAATAGGCGTGTGAATGCAAAAAAATCTTTATCCTGTGTATTTATGTTGCACCTTTGTTTAATCAACCCATAATAATTTCTTCATGAATTTTAATCTTAGCAAAATTCCGGTGCGTATGCCCAGGCCACGTACTAACGGCCTTACTATTATCAGTGATAAAGGACTCAGCGTTGCAGATACAAAAAATCTTTTATCGGTTGCAGGCCCATACATAGATATGGTAAAGCTTGCTTTTGGAACCGCTATTGTAACCTCCCTGATAAGAGAAAAAATTGAACTATATCAGGCTTATAGCATCCCTGTTTATTTCGGTGGTCTGTTGTTTGAAGCCTTCGTAATCCGCGATCAGGTGACAGATTTTATCAAATTAACTGAGGCATACAAGATAGACTGGATCGAAGTTTCTGACGGTACTATCGATATCACTCATCGTCAAAAATGTGATTACATCAGGCAATTTTGTAAAACTGCTACTGTTATCAGCGAGGTTGGTTCCGGCGATAAAGACAGGGTGCACGTAACGCCGCCATATAAGTGGATAGAAATTATGCAGGCAGAGCTTGATGCCGGTTCTAAATATGTAGTTGCAGAAGCAAAAGAATCTGGCACTGCAGGTATCTATAGGGATTCAGGTGAAGTGCGTGAAGGGCTGGTAGCAGAAATACTCAACAAAATTGCGGCGGAACGCATTATTTGGGAGGCGCCAAAAAAAGATCAGCAATTATATTTTATTAAACTTTTAGGCTGTAATGCCAACCTTGCCAATATATCGCCTGCAGAAGTAATTGCGCTCGAAGCAATGCGGGTGGGCCTTAGAGCCGACAGCTTTGATTTTTTCCTTTGAGAAGATTAATTGACCGCAGCCCGGAATCCGCTAAAGTCTTTGCAAGCGCTGAGGATGAATAAGAACAAGTAAGAATCACATTGCAGTGATCCTTACTTCAGAGGTCCCGAGCGGATTCGTTGCGGGCTCATAACCTATTCATTTACAAGGATCCATTTTTTTTAGTCGAGGTTCAGTCGAGTAATTCAACAATTAACCAATACGAAGCTTACACTGATCGTACTCTATTACAAATTTATTATTTTTTTAAAATTAATTTATTACTAAAGTAAACAATTCGGAAGAGTATCAAAATTTAAGGTCGAGAACATTGTATTTGTCGCAAATTCTTTCACTAATGTTTTAAAGATCGTATTGTTTTGGTATTGAATTTTTACTCCGCAAATTTAAAAGTACTGCTGAGCGGTACGCAGAGATATCTTTGCAGCAATATTATCGCAACATGCACATAAAGAACTCAACAAAGCTATTATTAAAGTATTGCATAGGTTACTAAGCCGTATGCAGGCTGTAATCATTACGGGCTTACCTTACCAGGAAGGAATTGTAAAATAAATTATTAACGAATCAAGCTCACTAAAAGCATGTACGAAAACAGACTGCAAAACATCGGGAGTAGCATTGCCTAAAGGTAAAGGACTACAACGCCATGCAGGCAGCTGTTTTTATTCTAGCTAATACTGATGCTGGCAGCTTCCTGAAACATGAAGACTACAAATAGGATGCTGAGCTGATTATTAAAAAAAAATGTTCCGCTACGTCTTTGAATGATTGTATCAGCTTTTACAACATAACTCAGCGGTAACAATTACAATCATTCAAGCCGCAGCGTTTTAAAAACATTATGTAGTAATTTTATAAATATTGACCTCTCTTAGAATCGCTTTACATAGGAACCGCGTGTTAGTGGTAGTTAGTCGAAGTCAGCATGGTCACTTTTCTATCAGGCAATATCCAAATAGGAAATCCTTCATAAAAAGAAGCATAGTCAAAATCGCCATCATTGTATTTTACAAAGCTGTATTGAAACACCAAAGGATTATTGCTTTTAGAGTAAGCTCAGCTAAGTGCTCACTTAATTCTTCAAACATGTCACCTAAATGGTCATTTGACATGTCCGTCGTTTTTGTTTGATTAGTCATAACAGCTAATAATCGTTTCCAAGAATAGCCGAATTCGTGATAGAACAAAGCGTAAGCTATTTTTCTAAATACTCTGTCGAAACGTGGTCTGTCAATCTGGAATGCCTTTGCTCCATCCTTGTAATCGGATACATCTTTTAGACTGTCAATGATTGGACGTACAAGTCCTTGGTGTCGTTGGAAAGACCGTAACGACTTATCAAAAAAATGGTCAATAGAAGTTCGATTATTTTCTGTAGAAGCGGTGATTATGTTTCGTGCATATTCATCGTCCATAGATGTTGCTTCATTATGGGTAGAGCATGAAGGAACAGTAATGAAATTGTTTCGGTGTCCTTTAGGAAAAAGGATTGAGGTGGTATGTGTTCTTTTGAAGTGCTGTCATTGTCGCACATGTAACATTTTGCCATAGGCGAATTTAATTGCCACTAACGGTTCAGCATTTATGAAGGCATGGCAATAGCGATTATAAAATGGATTGCAACCTTTATCGCTCGTTTCAGTTCAGCAGGCGAAGACGATGAGGTAGCTAGCGCACAGGTAGCTCACACTTCGTCGCCGATATACTCGGACACTTCATGCCGAAAAGATCTGGCTCAGGAGGATTGAGACTTATAGAATTTTGATGTCTGTGTTTAAAGAAATACAGGGTCAAACCAGAAGGCAATCTTCACGGCTTATGACACTCCTGAACATCAATCGTTGCCAAGTGTTTTAAAATGATAAAGGCTGCTTAGTTGTAAACATGCGGGGGATAAACATTTTATTAATAAAATACCATTATAACTCTCTATTCGCTGCAGCAGATAATTCACTTCCTGGTTCGCATATTTATCATGGGCATCATCCACTTTAGTTCGTTTTCCAAATAAGGCATCAGCTTCATCAAAGAATAATATCCAATCTTTTTCTTCAGCTCTTTTGAATACTTCGTCCAGATTCTTTTCCGTCTCACCAATATATTTAGTGGTTAGTTGTGACAGGTCAATCCGATAGATGTCCTTTTTATACATTGAGGAAAGAATCAATGGAATGTTTTGATTCATGTCGCCGTCCCTGTTGTTCAGCAATAATCTTAGGGGCATTCGATTTTCTACCAGCGATACGCCCGCATTATTCTTTATGGAAATTAATTTTTTAGTGACGGTTTCGGAAACAATTGAAGAAGGCGGCGCCAAAGGAATTTTAATGATATTGCTGTAGGACTCTTGCATAGTTTTATTACTAAGATCATTTTTTTAAAATTGCCCGGACGAGGCTACTGGTTTTTGACTTTTCATGATTTAAAGGTGCAATCGTAGGCTTGATAGGCGCTATAAAAGTATATCAAAAATGGGATAACGGCGATCATGATACCGGGAAGGCTTCCTTCTTCAAATAATATGAGGTTGGCCGTTCAGCCTTTCATAATCATCGATAGCCTTTTTTATAGCGGAATTAAATGTGGCTTCTCCATGTCGCAACCACTTATCTTCGCCGTCATTAAGCCAGTTTCCTGTCTTTGTTTTTAAAAGGCGGTATTCACTTATATCATAAACGGGTTCTACCTCTACTATGTACGCAATTTTTTCTTCAGTGTTCAATTTGCCTTGCGGAAAAAAAAGATCCATAAATTTCTTTTATCCTTTTTCCTTATTCCTGTTTTTACATTGCCTTGCCTGTCGTTTGGCAATTTGATGAAATATTGCGCCATTATTTTTATTTTTTTATGAATAAGCTTAACTGCTAAAATGAAAATTAGGAAATGAAGAACAGAACCAGGTTACGGTTTTGCTGAATGGTAATAAATAAGGATTGCAGGAAGTTCGCAACCAGTAATAATTTACAGTTCATTGGGGCCAGATGAAGCGCCTTTTGCATACAAGGATATCGAACAGGTAATGCAAAGCCAGAAAGCTTTGGTAGATGTTGTTGGAAAGTTCACACCCAAAATTGTGAAGATGTGTGGTGCCGAAAACAACAGAACAAGAAAACCCAGTAGGCATGATGTGGTTGAAGGTGAATAATTTTAATACCAGATCTGTAACTGTAATCGTTGGTATTGTTCTAAAAGTCTAACTTTTTATGTATTACTCAGTGCATTGTCTCCTTCGTTAAAATGTTTTCTAACGCTGTTTTAATGTCTGGATATTTAAAAGTATATCCTGCCTGAAGAAGTTTTTCAGGAATAACCCAACGGCTTTTTAAAATAAGTTCAGGTTCAGTTTTAATAAAGTATGCGCCCACTTTAAGTAGAAACTTTGGTGAGGGAAGATGAATTAACGGTTTTAAAATGTTACGAATTGCTTTCATAAATGCATCATTGGTAATTGGTTTGGGAGAGGCACAATTGTAAATACCCGATATGTTTTTATTTTCTATTGTAAATTGAATGACCTGAAAAAGATCTTCTATATGCACCCAACTAAACATTTGTTTACCGTTTCCCTGCCGTCCACCTAATCCATATCTTACCAGGTTAATAAAAGGCCTCATTACACCGCCGTTCTTTCCTATCGTTATCGCAATTCTTAATGCCACTTTCCTTGTGTTGTCGCTGCCTTTTTCAAAAAATGCTTTTTCCCAGGCTTTTGCTACTTCCACGGAAAATCCTGTGCCGATCTCACCGCTGTCTTCATCCATTGCCTTATCTTCTGAATGCCTGTAAATTGTGGCGGTACTTGAGTTAATCCAAAGTTTCGGTGGGCATTTGCAATTATCAACAATGGATTGAAGTCTTTTCGTGGTTTCCACACGGGAGTTGACGATAAGCAATTTGTTTTTTTCGTTATAGCGACAATCAACACTTTTTCCTGCCAGGTTAATTAATGCTTCTGCACCTTCCAAGGCTTCTGTCAACGCTTTTTCATTATTCCAGTTAATATGATTTAAATCTCTAGAAATAATCAAAACTTCATAACCTTTCTGGTTAAATCTTTTATTTAGGTACTTGCCAATGAAACCTGTACCGCCAGCTATCACAATTTTCTTTATCATAAAATCTTCTTTTACAGTTAATGGCATTTATACAGTTTGTGTCGGTGTTCTCTTTTCTTTTGCCATCCTTTTTCCCCTGAAGAACAAATACATGTTTATGAAAAGCATTGCGCCAAGATAAATACTAAAGCCCCCCACTTTTTGACTTAATACTTCAATGGTTGATTGCGTAGTATTTAATTGCTGGCTGATTGTAAGTATCAATAATGCAAAGCCCAAATTCAAAAGATAAAATCCAATTTTAAAAAGTGTGTTGGTAGCTTTCGCAATTTCTTCTCTTCCATTGAATATGTCCTTCATATATACAATACTATTTTTAAAAAGATTGTTAGACACATAAAAAGTTAGGAGGATAACGATAGGCAAATAAATGCTATAGGCAACAACAATTAAATCTTTCATGATTTTCTGTTTTTTGATGTTATTGATTGAAAATTTCTTTTTGAGAGAAAATAGATAAGAGACATATTTAAGTAATGGGTAGTAGCAAGGATAATGACTAATGTACCTGCTTTTACAGCAATGGAAGCAATCATTGTGTCAACTCCTGATATTCTTTTCCAAAAGCTAAACTGAACAACTGAATAACCAATATTAAATAAATAGTATGCCATCAACAAGAGGTTATTAGTGGTATCTGTGAGCATTTCATTATTATTAAATAAGCGGAGAATAAATACTCTTCCATTACGATGAAATAGCTTTCCCACATAATAAATAATGTACACTGTAATGCAGCCATAAATTAAATAGGAAATAAGATTGTAGTTCATCTACATAACCATTTTTAAAAGTTTTATAAGAAGCTCTCCACGGTTAGAACTGAAAACTTTGTCTGCTAATGTGCTAAGTTGACCAGTAAATGATTGAATATCATTAATAGTTCTATGGAACTCTTTCCCCTCGGCTGTTTTATTCGATTTTGTTTCTTCTTTCAACTCCCTGAGCACATTCATTACCGGATCTATTTCCTTTTGTTTGCGCATCATAGCGATTTTTACCGCCCATTTCCAAACATCCTTTTCTGCTATGAAATATTCTTTCCTGTCCCCGGCAATTACTTTTTTATAAATGATTCCGTAATCCAATAATTGCCTCAGGCTCATATTTGCATTTCCGCGGGAGATGGTCAGCGATTCCATAATTTCATCCGTTGAAATTGGATCAGTAGACGCTAATAACAAAGCGTGTACCTGTGCTACAGATCTGTTAATACCCCATTCGCTACCCAGCAAGCCCCAAGTGTCAATAAACTTTTGTTTTGATATTTGTAATTCCATGGTTGTAATTTAAAAACAAAAGTAATATAAGTTATTGAACTTTCAAAATATATTGAAACTTTAATAACTTATTCAACACGGAAATTTTATCTCTACTTAGATAATGATAGGAATGTTGGATGGAGTTTATTTAGATGGCAGAATTTGTTGTGCATTTTCTTTGCAAAATTACATGCTCCTGAATGGCAGGGCTGTTCGTTCTCGAACAAATAGCATTGCTTTCTTTATGCTTACTTTTATTTTCTCTTAATCTTTGTGCCCATTCAGTTGTTTCTAGTCGCTTGCTGTTCTTTCACAATGAAGACACTGCATATCTATTAAAGTCAAAATTAGTATTTATAAAAAATCAGTATTTATGCTGATAGGCTTCAATGATAAGGGGAGTTATGGGACTGCCATAGAATTTTTGAATGCATATAATCACCTGCATCATGAAATATCAATTCACATTCCTCTCAGTATAAATTCTCTTTTCACTTATTTTTAATGACTTGTTTTTTTCAATTTAGCCGGAAATAAATAGGATGAAAAAAGAAACTATAATTATTACAATCGTTCTGATTGCTATTTCCAAAATTTCCTTTGGCCAGGTAAATGAACCCAACAAATCGCATGGGCACTACATTTACCATAACACCATATTTGCCATCAACAATAGCTTTATTAGTGACGCCGATAGAAATATTTCCGGCCTGAATATTCAATATCCATTTAAGCCGGAACATCTTTTAATAACCGGCGCTGAATTAAAAATCAGCATTGCTCAATTAAATGACCAAGACAGCATATATGGCAGATATTTTATGTCACTGCTCATAAGAGATACCGCAGCAGCGGATTCCAATCTCTTCAAATTAAATAATTTGCAATTGAGGGTAACAGAAAATAATAAAATAATAAATGACTGGAATGATGTTCTAAATTATCCCGCATTCCTTGATTCATCCATTGCTCTAAAAAACAATCCAGCTCATTTTAAAAAAAGTTACCGGGTGTTTAATGACTCTCTAAATGTAAACGATAGCCTGCAAATAGAATTCAGGAACAAAAATAATTTGCAGTCACTTACTTCTTATTCTTTAAAAAGGATTGAATCGCCGATTGCGCCATTTCTGGCTATGATGCTTCACGACTCTTCCACGACAGAAAGCGCAGCCGCGTTCATTCAAAAAGCTATTGCTTTAAAGGATAAAGAGATGAAAAGAATCAATACATTTTATGCTGATTGGCCGGCGCCTTTCGGAGAGGGAAATAATAATGAAAGATATTTTCTGTCATCCAAACTGGCTTTTTATTTTAGAAACCCCATGCCAATTTTCCAGATTCTTCTCTTGAATACAAACTTACCGGAGGCGATGACAATGATACTTCGTGGCACAAAAGCGGACACCTGATAATCATTCCCAGGTTGCAATCAAACAGTCATTACGTATTATCAGTGCGCTATATTAATCACCCGGAAATTGTTTGGAAAAAAACTTTTTATGTGCCACCAAATTGGTATCAGACAAATACGTTTTATTTAATTGCTGGTTTTGCTGCTGCTTTATTGTTGTTGTTTTTTTTGTTTCTTTTATATCGCCAAAGGTTAAAAAAAGAAAAAGAGCGCAAAGCCAAACTCAACCTAGAACTGCGTTCTATCAGGTCGCAGCTCAATCCGCATTTTGTCTTTAATGCTTTGGGTTCGATACAAGGCCTTATTAATACCAATGAAATTAATAAAGCCAATCAATATCTTTCAGAATTCAGTAATCTTTTAAGAGATTCTTTAAAGAACAGTGACAAAGATTTTGTTCCCCTGGAAAGTGAGCTGAAAATGATTAAAAGCTACCTGAGGCTTGAGCAATTAAGATTTGGTTTCGAATATAAAATCAATGTGGATAATTCACTCAACACCAGTGAAATTCAAATTCCTTCTTTGCTCATCCAGCCATTAATTGAAAATGCAGTGAAGCATGGAATAGCAGGAATGAGAGAAAATGGAAAAATAACAATTGATTTTTCAAAGAAAAATAAAACGGTGTACATTCAGATTAATGATAATGGAAAAGGTTTTGATTTGAATGATGACAGCACAGGATATGGTTTAAAATTGACACGCGAAAGAATACATTTACTAAATCAAACCCATAAAGAAGAATTTATAGCGATGGACATAAAAAGTGTAAAAGAACAGGGGAGCAATGCATTTTTATCTTTTAAAAATTATTTGGAAACATAATGATAAACGCAGTAATTATTGATGATGAACAAAATAACCTTGACAACTTAAAAAGCTTGCTGCGCTTACATTGCATCGAAGTAAAAATTTCCGCAACGGCGTCTAATGCCAAAGAGGGAAAGAAAATTATTTTAAATTATAACCCGGATTTGGTTTTCCTCGATATTCAGATGCCCGGAGAAAATGGTTTTGAATTATTACAGTCACTCTCTAACTATTCGTTCGATGTAATTTTTGTAACCGCTTTTGATCAATACGGAATTAAAGCCGTAAAATTTGCTGCTATTGATTATTTATTGAAGCCCATAAATGTAGATGAATTAAACGTTGCCGTAAAAAAAGTGATTGATAAAAAGGAGAAAGGCAAGCAAAATAATCAATTGGAAAACCTAATGCAATTGCTGAAAGAAAATCAAAAAGAACATCGAATCGCATTGCCTTCAGCGCATGAAATCAGGTATGCAAAACCATCAGATATTATCCAATGTGAATCATCAAACAACTATACTACTTTTCATTTTGTTTCAGGAGAAAAATTATTAATCTCCAAACCCATTTATTTTTACGAAGAAATGCTGCAAGACTATGATTTCATTCGCTGCCATCAATCGCACCTCGTAAATAAAAAATTTATCAGCAGCTTTATCAAAGAGGATAGCGGCTATTTATTATTGGAAGATAGAACAAGACTGCCTGTTTCAAAATCTAAAAGAGAAAAAATAAAAGAATGGCTTTCGAAAAAATAAAGAAATTAATCCTAATAACCCATTGACATGAAGTTAGCAACAAAAGTTGATAAGAATTTCGTTAGCCCGAACCGAAGATGCCCAAAGAACTAAAGACAAGGGAATGCACGTCAGACCTGCTATTAGCAATATAGTTGTTGTGTGAATTTTATTTTAATTCTTATAGCAAATATTCCAGTCAAGCTTCTTCAACTCCTCTTCAGAAAATTCATTTTTTTGTGTGTACATGTTTTTATCCCAGATTTCTTTCCAGGTATAGTCTCCTGATGTCAATATATAGGCTGGAAAAAAATATATTTCCAATTTCTTTTTACGTGTTCGTTCGATTACTCCTTCCCAAGTCGTATTAAAAGTCATTAAATGTTTATTAGAGTTGCCAGCCAGAAAATGTACACCTCCAAAAGACTCATTTGTTGGGTCATACTTAGCAAGGGTTTTTAAAAGACTGTCATTTTCGATTTTTGATAATCCATTGTCTGTATTACTTGTAGGAAAATAATTAGGCTCAGTTAAAATTATAAAAGCAATCGAATCTTTACTGTTATTCCAAACCTGTAATTTGTTGTCCGAAAAGTCACAGCTATAAATAGTCAGTGTAATTGAAATAAAGCAGTAGTAAAAATATGTTTTGTTAAGTTTCATGATTTAAACTGTCGCGGATGTATTTCACACAACGTTTACGCATTGGCGATGGCTGGGCATTCAATGAATTTTCAGCCGGAACAAAAGTACAGTAAACGAACAAATAGTTGAGATTACGATTCATAGCTCAATAGAGAACTTTTAGCTCGGAACTACAGCCCAATAGCGCACAGAATGTTGATGGTTTGCACTTCTGGCCAGCTTTCGCCAAGTCTCCATGTAACCTAAAATAAAACTGTTGAGGAAGTAAGAAAGTAGTCAAATTAAATTCGCTACTGAAACTAAAATGGTTATTCTTAAGGTCATGATTGAAAATGAAGACTGTCGTTTCGCCTTGCACCTAACGTTGAGGGCTTGCTGCAGGTGGGATATTTTTAACTGTCTGCCTGCCACTGCAGCTTGGCCTTGTTTTGTTAATGGAGTTAAGAACATTTGCTCGGCTTTGTTTGTCGAGTTTGAACCACTGCTGATAATGGTACATAGCTGATGTTTTAATATCCAGCCTCACTTGCAGCAATGCTTTTGTTGCCTGCCGTGTTGCCCAACTACTGCTTTGGGTAAGGAAAAATAGTCTTTGTGACTGTGTTTCCCTGAACTGTTTTTGAAGCAACTACCTGATCGGGTGCTATTGACTTTTCTACCCAGTCAACAATCAAAGTAATCCAATCTACGTTGTCACAGCCCCTACCGCCTCCACAATGCAAAACTCCCGGAAGGAGAAACAGTCTTGCATACAACGGTGCGTCCTTGTCGCCTTTCAATATTCCCTCATAATGTTCAATCGTTGCATATGCAGAAAGAGCCGGATCATTCCACCCATGGTAGAAGATAATTTTCCCATTGCGTTTTTTGAACTCACTATAGTCAGTACGAGTGGCATCCAAATAAGATGAAGCATATGCCGTCTGCCCAGCAAAGCTTTTGAAGTCATACTTCGAATAATCCCAAGTGGAATCGTTGAAGACGAGATATTTGAAAATATTGGTTGCAAACATATAATGTAAGCTGGGACCATTTGGTATTTCCGAACCTGTTCCAGTAATCCATGTATCCCACGAGCCCATTTCAGCTTCCAAGCCAAACGGGAATCCCGGATAAATTTCTTTTCCATCTACTACCAAAGGAGCGAAAACCGCCTTAATTGCGGCGAGCTGTTGTTTCGTAAAGCATCCCCTTCCTGCTTGTCCAACAGGGCACACCGGCAATTTTGAGAAATCGAATTTGCATTTGCGAGGGTCGTTAATAATACTGTCCGCAGAACCGTCGATCTCGTCACATTGCTTCAGCACCTCGGCTTGCAAAAGTTTGAGGTTGTCATTTGTGATTAGCGGCTTCAGGTCATTTGGATTCGAATAATTGTTTTTACTGTCTTGGATAAATTTTGCTGCAAAAGCCGGCCATGAAATTGCTGGCGCTCCCGCCACGATCCCATCGAAATCTTCCGGGTAATATTGAGCCTCAACCATTGCCTGTCCGCCACCACGGGAACAACCGGCAAAGTATGATTTAGTTGGTGCAGCACAATAATAATTTTGCATGATGAGTTTAGATACCACAGCGGTACGATGTATGGCCAGCCTTCCGAAATTCAACTGGCGTTCCATATTATTATAAGCCCATTTTGCATCATCGCCTCCTTCATGTCCCGCGTCAGTGCCTGCGGTCGCAAAGCCGTCGTTCACCTTGTCGCGGAATGAGTTTTGAATGCTACCGACAAAACCACCTCCTCCTGACATCAGGAAACGACCGTTGCTTTCATCCGGTAACAAGAGTTCAAAATTTATTTCCTTGCTTATCCTGCCAAGCACACGACAGAAAGGTTTGTTTATAATGACAGTTGGATTCCATGGTTCACTCGGAGTTTTGATCGTGTCTGAAACTTTAGCTTCAACAAGCAAAATGGTAACATCCGGAAGCTGAATGTTCTTTAGCTCCTCGCAAGGCTTACAAAATTTTACACTTTGTGCTAAAGCAGCGCTAATAAAAAACGTGAGTGCAAAACAGATACTAACATTTCTCATATGATGATTTGTTTTCCTAATGTGCGATTGTTGTGTCGTCGAATAGTAACCTGCCTGTGGACAGTCAGCCGAAAACTTTTGCAACGGTTGAGGTTTGCCTAACATTGCAGGCAACGTTAGGGCTTGATGCTGTGCTGGAATTTATATCGTTCAGCCCGCAACGTTAGCCCAATTGAAAAACTATAGTTGAAGATAGGTACAAATGCTGAACAATGAAAGTCCTGCCCGAACTGTAGTTGATAGCATTACAAAAGCTGACGACATGCAGGTCAGCGAGCATCGAAGCAAGCCCCATGTAGCAGCAGTTTTGCGTCAGAAATAAACACTGTCATAATTCTATTTAGTCGAATCGTCAGGGAAGGAAATATCATACTTGTTCGTAAACTCTTCATCTGCTTCTTTGGAAGCGCTTTGAATTTTGTTAATCCTTTCTTCTAACTGCCCATCTACTATTTTAAAAAGCTCCTCTTTTTTATTTGTATCGTTGCTTTCAAGAATGTTAATTGTCTTGGCAAACTGGTTATTATAAAGTGAATCAAATAATTGATTTTCATCTAATACCTTTTGTCTCAAATTAATTTCGTTATCAACTTCTATAGTATTTTTTATATGCTCGTAACTCACTCGATTAGCCTCCTTCGCTTTGGCTAATAGGTCTCGTAGTTGCTTAGTGTCAATTACCGCGTTACTGTTTTGTTGCAGACTTTGCAGGTCTTCGGTCAATTTATTTACAAATGCTTGCTGCGAAGCTTTAATTTGAAAATTAGTATAGTCATGAATGGTTTTAGCAAACTGCTTAATTTTTCCACTGTCAGTCTTTTGTTGGCATGAAAATAAAAAGATAAGTAAACTTGATAAAAGTATAAAGGGTTTCATAAAAAGATAAGTTTGATTAATTGCTGCTTACGATAGGGTACTGGCATTTGAAATACGTCTGCTGGAACTATCGTTGATTTATAATTTGTAGATGAAGATAACAACAAAGGCTGATTTACTTCTGCTGCGCTGGAACTGTTGCTGATAGCTAACTGTAGCCGATTGTTACTACGTCAGCCAGTATATTGCAAAACCCCGTGTAAGCTGCCGTTGAAGTTTGCATTAATTCTCTTTATATTTTCTCGCTTAAAATGTTTTCCAATTCGGTAGCAGAAATGTCTTTTGTCTGATTAATTTTCCAGCCGTTACTATTTACAAATGAAACATAAAAAGTCTTTATGTTGTCATCTTGAACTATATAAATCATCAGGCTACCTTTTTGGTTTATTTCAGTGTTGGATGAATACCAAACAAACATTCCGTTTTTTGTATAGGCAGAAATTCTATTATGAATGTTCTCGTTACTTTCTTTCTTTTTGTAAAGATTTTTTTCAAACAATTTATTGTGTGTCGGCTCTATTCTAAAAAATAATTCGGATAAGACACGATTGGGGTTAAAAGGAGGAACAGTAATTTTTTCTCTCCATTCATTATTAAGTGACGAATCAATCAGTCCACCGCCACCACGAAATTCAACAACAGATTTTCCAGAATAGTTAAGCCATTTATGGTCAAACCAGTTTTTTATTCTTATTAAACAGACTTCATTTATTTCCTTCTTGTCGATAAGTTTACCGATAATTTTATTTAAGTCTATAATGAAATCGTTAGCATCTCCTGATTCAATTTTTATTTCTTGGTCTTGGTTCACTTGAATAATTAAGGAATTGTTCTAATGGCAGCTTACGTTCAAGGCTTGGCGAATTGCGGGTAATAGCATTTCGTCTGCCGGAACTATTGTTGATTTTTTATTTAAAGTTCAAGATAAAATTTTTTGTTGAGCAAATTTTCGTCGCGCTGACAACTGCAGCACAATAGTAAAACAGAAGTTGATGTTGCGTGATGTCAAGCCCGCATTTTGCCAAGTCTCTATGTAACCTAAAATAAAACTGTTGAGGCAGTTAAGAAAGTAGTCAAATTAAATTCGCTACAGTAACTTTTAATTATCATTATCAAAACCTCAACAGTCATGAATAAAGTTAATTCAAATTTCAACGGACAAACAATTTTCGTAGGCATGGATATTCATAAATCCAGCTGGAACCTTGGTATTCATCTGAACGACATGTTTGTAAAAAATGTACATCAAAAACCAAATCCTCACATTATGGCCAGCTATTTAAAGCAACATTATCCGGGCGCTCATTACAAAGCTGTGTATGAAGCCGGCAAGTTTGGTTTTTGGATACAGCGCCAGTTAACAGCACTCGGGATAGAATGCCTGGTCGTTAATCCTGCCGACATTCCCAAATCGCAAAAAGACACTTTACAAAAAACTGATCCTCGTGATGCACGTAATCTATCCATGCGTTTAGAGTCTGGCGTATTGCACAGCATCTTCATTCCAGGCGAACAGCAGGAAGCCGATCGCTTGTTCTTCCGTCATCGCAAAAGAATATGGAAAGACCTTTGTCGTTGCAAAAATCGCATTAAAGGAATGCTCGCCTTCAGTGGAATCGATATTCCCGAACAATACGATAATGCAAGCTGGAGCCATAATTTTATTAATTGGTTAAAAGCCATCGATTGCAAACAACACAGCCGCAGAAGAGCTCTCGATTATATGATAATGCAAGTGGAATATTTAAGAAAAGAACTTTTATCCATCAGCAATGAACTTCGCAAAATGATGCGTGAAAAGCGCTACAATACTAACTACTATTTATTGCGCACCATTCCGGGAATAGGTCCACTAACGGCAGCGAGTATCCTGGTAGAAATAGGTGATGTAAAACGCTTTGAAACATTCTATCATCTCAACAGCTTTGTCGGATTATTGCCCATGGAACATAGCAGCGGGCAAACAGAAAATAAGTTACGCCTAACCGTTAGAAAGCACCGGCAGTTGAGAAGTGATCTTGTCGAAAGCGCCTGGACCGCCAGGCGAACTGATCCTGCCATGGCTCTTTACTTCCAGGAGCAAATAAAACGAAAAGATAGTAAGATCGTAATCGTAAAGATTGCCAGGAAACTTCTTAACCGAATACGCTTTGTACTGCTCAATCAACAGCCTTATGAAATGGGAATTGTAAAATAATCACAGAACCCTGACTACTAAACATTCGGTGTAACAGATTTACTGCGCCAAGGCTGTAGCAGGGTTCTTTAAAAAAAATAAACAATATTTAATCACCAACATGCCATTAAAAAACAATCAGCAGGCAGACTACTAAACAAAAGTTGTTATCGTGTACATAATCAAAAAGCGAAGTATTTTCTTTCGCCAAGACTGTAGCGCCTGTTTTTACGCCACCCTAAACCAATATAACAGTAACGGCTAAGCGTAAAAAAATCAAAAAAATTAAAACAGAGAACTGTAGCGTGTGCGGCCACCGAAAGCTAAGCTGCAAAAAACACTGACTACTCATAGGATGCTAAGTATGTTGATTTTTAAAAAAATTATTAAATTTATGATAACGAAAAAAATCTTGCGAAGGGGAAAGGTTCAATTCCTTTGAATCTTTCTCTTTCAAAAGAAATTGATAAATACTCTACCATATTAACTTTCTCAAGAAAACTTAGGTACATAGGATACTTTTGTTGGCTGTAGTTTTTGTCCTTCGGGAACCTTGCTAATTACAATTGGAGTCATCAACAACATCGCCAAAAAAAACTTCCAAACAATCTTTTTTTGTCATTTTATCGTATTCAGTTTTTGCTCCATTTTTATATTTACAGCAAATTGTTTCTTCATGCTGTCCATGGTAAGTCCCTGATTTGATTTCTTGAAGAATTTTGTTTTTTAAATCTTCGTTTTTTAGAATAATATTATTCTCTTGATTTGAAGTCATAACAGAATATTTTAGAGTTCAATTAAGAATTGTTTTGAAAGGTTTCAAATAAAGTTATTCTAAACTTGTTCATGATATACTGCACCATTCCCAAAACAAGCTCGGTGTACCCAAATTGTCCATTGCCCATTATTACTTCCAGGATCTGCTTCACGACGGTAATAAATATCCTGCCCATCACTGCTTATCTGCCAACTTGTATTGATGGCTAACACTTTGCTACCCAAAGATTGATTTGCTTCTGGTGGAAGTGAGTTACCTATCACGGCTTCTACCTTTACACTGGGAGACCACGTATTGTTGTCTAAATAAACTGTATCAAGCGGCATAAAAATTATTTTAATTATTATTTATTAAAAGTTGCCAATAATATTAATCTCATAGATATAAATCTTCTCGTTTTCATTGTCATCTACTTCAATGTAACAATACCTGTTTTTACTCGGTAAATAGATAATATGACTAAAAAGAGTTTTACTTTTCTTATATGGGATCATATAGAAATTTGCAAAGTTTTTTGTAACGAAATATACGCCAGCAGTCTTTAGAAAATATAAATTTCCTATTTCATTAATATTTTGTGAGCCATAAGTCGTGAAGAACGGTGGATTTTTTTGAATAAGGATATTACCATTTTCCACATCAATAGAAACGTACTCTAGGTCTTCGCTTTGTGAATAGTCAATTGAGGTTGCATTAGATGGCACTTTGTATGTGCCTGCAATTTGAAATAAACATGAATTATAGGGATCTGCAATTTGATATAAACTCCGACTTGATGCATCTGCGATAGGAACAGTAGTCCCATGATTTAAATCAGTTTCAAAAAGAAAAATATAAGCATTTAAGCTGGCGGTTTGCTTAGGGTCTAAAGAGGGAGCTCCACAAGCAAATAGAAACCTGTTCCCTGCAATTTTCGTAATATAGAACTTAGAATAATTAAATAATCCTCCAAAAGGTCTTACCGACGATGTCCTGAAAAATTCAGTTTTTTGCTTTTGTAATAAGTCATACCTATAAATGACATCTTCAGTAGGAGCTGTATTATTTGTTGTCCTAGCTTGTCTGTAAAGATTATCATCTAATATAAAAATTACGGATGTATCGGCATATAATATTCTAGTAAACCCATCAAAAGCACCAAAAGGATTATTTATAGTAAACTGTAATGTGCCACCTTTACTTTGATTATATCCATAAATTTTAGTCTCGTCATGAGTGATAATAAATTTATCACACTTTCCATTTTGATAACTGTAGCACATATCTATATTTCCTATTGTTTTTTGGGGCGTTTTTTTCTCTACCGTAAAATCATGATAATCATTAAAAGTGTAAACACTATCATAAATGAAAGGTGAAATAGACGAGTATAATGTCCCATTCAAATAAAGGTCATACTCTTTAGATAATTTTTCCACTGAGTCAACGAGCTTCAATGAAATGTAAGTTTTTTGAGTATTGTCTGTCAAGTCACTAATTGTATTATTAACCTTTGACGAACTATTATTCTTGGAAGTATCTTGGCATGACAAAATAAATAATGAGACTAGTCCAGCTATAAATTTATTCATGTTAATTCTTTGAGCATTTAGGTTCGTCCATAAAAATTACAGCCAACGGTAGGGCTTGCTGCTGTGCTGGAATTCAATGCTCGTCCAGCCCGACCGTCAGCCCAATAGAATTATTTAAAGTTCAAAATACGAACAAAAGTTGAAAAGAAATCCGTCAGCCAAAACTGCTGCCGATAGCGAACAAAAAGATGAGAATTTATTCGTCTGCCAGCATAGAAGCAAGCCCCTTGTTGGTGGCATAGTTTCATTTTTTATAAATCTTAAACAATAAACTTGAAATTGTTATGCCTATAGAATAATATAAAGTTATAACGATTGATTCAACCCCTTCTCCCATAATTTGAAAAGTTATAAAAGCTCCAAGTATGGCAATAATATTTAAAACAGTCTTGATTCTTAATGAGGAATATAATTTTCTAGTCAACGATTTAAAATAAAGGTGGTAAATTAAAAATGTCGGTAACGAAAAAAGTAACCCAAAAAAAATAAATAAACGAAGGGCACCGTAGCCATCTATAATTTCAGAGTCAATGAGGTGTGAATAGTCAAAAAGAAAATTTAAAGCCGGTCCAATAATTATTACAGTCACTACCCAAGTTTCTATAGTGTAAAACTTATTTACCTTACCTAATTCAGTTAAATTTTTAATTGTACTCTCTTCAATCAAAATAAAATGCAGTTATTAAAAATGATGTTCACCATGATATGATTCTTGTAAAAATAAGTTCTTGCGATATATTGCCACCAACGTTTGTATTTATGTATTACACGACACTCGCCAATTTTATAAATCCTTCATTTTCAAATACAAATCGTTTCGTTTTTTGTATTGTCGGGGTGCGTCAATGCAACTACCAGTCTAAAGTAAAGCTTTTATTAAGATCGTCCAAAACGTTTGGAATATTTACTAATGTTTCTCTTTTTACATGCAAATATTTTTCGGTGGTTTTGATGCTAAAATGCCCTAGCAAATCTTTTATATATCTTATATCTATTCCTTTTTCCAGCAAGTGAGTTGCAAAACTGTGGCGCAAGCTATGAATTCCCAAATCTTTATTAATGCTGGCTTTTTCTTTGGCCTCATGAAATATCTTTTGAGCACTTCTCGCACTATATTGCTCACCTGGCTTTAACGGATTCTCAAATAGATAGACTTTTGGAGCC
>Ga0070679_100000530_pt1 | contig 32442 bp, 31 predicted proteins | sample KBSC63BmetaG_FD_65652 | JGI IMG/M metagenome (GOLD analysis project Ga0070679, IMG submission 65652) | Corn rhizosphere microbial communities from Kellogg Biological Station, Michigan, USA - KBS C6-3B metaG | ecosystem: Host-associated > Plants > Roots > Rhizosphere | place: USA: Michigan... | reverse complement strand
ATCGCAGCGCCTGCAATTACGGTTACTGCGAAGCGAATTAGTAACTCGTTTTCTGCAGTCGATATCTTCGCCGCGATCACGCTTACAACTCTCATCACCGACGATGATTTATCTTCTAAGGCCGACATAGCGGCATTCGACCATGTGTCGATATCGCATATCACCACATTCGATTGAATCGAGTATTTTTACACTGGCAATCGTTGCTGTCCGCAAGACTACAGACACGTGATCACGCTCCGTCATATCGTCGTCGGGTGACAGGCGTGTCGCGGCGATCGCTGCGGCAGCTCGCCGCACCGAACGTCGCCGGACACGCGGCGAGATGGAGGAACCGGATGTTTTCGCAAACGCCCGTCGCTACCTCGAACCTGATCGCCGTCAATCGCTTCGTGCGCAAGCACTTCGTGCACCTCATCTCGCTGCTCGCGCTGCTCGCGTTTCTCACGCCGGGCGTCTCGCAGAAGGTGCGCGCTCACCGCGCCGGGCCGCTCGATGCGTCGAGCCTCTCCTTGTTCCTCATGATGCTGTCGGCCGCGATCCAGTGCGGCTTCCGCGCCTTCCGCGCGGTGGTGGCGCGGCCCAAGCCGCTGCTCGTGTGCCTGGTGCAGTTCTTCGTCGTCCTGCCGGTGGCCTGCTGGGTCGTCGGTCAGCTGTGCGTGCCGCTGCTCGGCCGCGAGCTCGGCGAGCCGATCCAGATCGGCATCGACCTCGTGATGCTGATGCCGGTGGCGGCGACGGCGACGATCTGGGTGCGCGACACCAAGGGCGACATCGAGCTGCTCGTCAGCCTCGTCATCATCACGATGTCGCTCGGCACGCTGATCGCGCCGACGTACCTCTACTTCATGAGCGACCTGACGGCGAACTCGATCGTCATCCCGCGCGTGCTCATCCTGAAGAACCTGGCCCTCGGCGTGTTCACGCCGCTCGTCATCGGCATGACGCTCAACAAGGTGCTGCGCACACGCCTGCCGCGCGTGCAGCCCTACTTCTCGTTCGCCGGCAACGTCGGCCTCTTCATGGCGGTGTTCCTCAACGTCGGCACCGCCTCGCCGCTGCTTCGTCATCTGTCGCTGCACCAGGTCGCGTTCGCCATCCTCATCGTGCTCGCGGTCAACGCCACCAACTTCGTGCTCGGCTCGGCGGTGGGCCGCGTCGTCGGCCTCGGCCGCGATCACCAGGTGACCTGCGAGTTCTCGAGCGGCATGCGCTCGAACGGCACCGCGCTCGTCGTCGGGCTGGCGTCGTTCCCCAACACGCCGCTCGTGACCGTGCCGGCCGCCATCTACATCATCTTCCAGCACCTCCTCGCCGGCATCGTGCGCTCGCGGCTGGTGAAGCGCCTCGGCGACGGCGAAACGGCGGTGACGGCGGCTCCGGCGACGGCCGCGACCACCACCGGCGCCGCGCGCGCAGCGTGATGCCGGGCGGCGAGCAGGGAACGTCGCGCGCGATCGGACGCGCGCTCCTCCTCGTGGCGCTCGTCGCGACGGGCGCCGGCGCGGTCAACGCCGACGCGCAGGAGCCGCAGGCGCCCAAGGAGCCGGCCGCGGTTCCCCCCGGCGGCGGCGACGAGGCGCTGCGCCGCGAGCTCGAGGAGCTGCGTACGCGCCAGCGCTGGCTCGAGCGGCGCCTCACCGCCGCCGAGAAGGCCGCCGCCGACACCAAGGCCGCCAACGAGGCGCGCGCCGCCGAGGAGATGCGCCGCGCGTCCGACGAGGCGCGCCTGGCCGCGCAGGTGCAGGCGGCGGCCCATCCGCCCGACGCGGGCTCCGAAGAGGGCCCGGTGCGCCTCCACTTCGGCCGCCACGGCTTCTCCTTCGGCACCGCCGACGGCAAGAACACGCTGCACATCGGCCTGGTGCTGCACGTCGACGGGCGCGCCTACTTCACCGATCGGCTGCCCATCTCCGACACCTTCCTCATCCGCCGCGCGCGCCCGGACATCGCCGGCACGCTGTTCGGCATCGTCGACTATCGCCTGCTCACCGACTTCGGGCAGGGCACGCCCCAGATCCTCGACGCGTACATCGAGCTGCACCCGGTCCCGTGGCTCAAGCTGCGCGCCGGCCGCTGGCGCGTGCCCATCGGCCTCGAGTGGCTGCAGTCCGATTCGACCATCGTGCTCGTCGAGCGCTCGCTCGCGAGCGACCTCATCCCGCTGCGCGATCTCGGCGTCATGCTCAACGGCGCCGTCGGCGGCGGCACCTTCGAGTATCAGATCGGCGTGTTCAACGGCGCGCCCGACAGCGGCAACGGCCCCGACTTCGATCCGCAGTCGTCGAAGGACTACGTGGGCCGCGTCTTCTTCCACCCGCTGCGTCCGTCGCATCGCGAGGTGCTGAGCAACCTCGGGCTCGGCGTCGCCGGCAGCTACGGCACCAGCGCCGGCGCCGCCGCCTCGGCGCTGCCGAGCTACAAGTCGATCGGCCAGCAGGTGATCTTCAGCTACATCGCCCCCGGCCCGGCGATGCCGGGCGCCCTCGCCGCCGCCGGCGTCCTGCCCGGCAGCAATCGCTGGCGCGTCTCGCCGCAGCTCTACTGGTACCTCGGCCCCGTCGGCATCCTCGCCGAGTACATGCTCTCGTCGCAGAGCGTGCAGCGCAACGGCGAGACCGCCGATCTGCAGAACCGCGCCTGGAACCTCACGACCTCGTTCGTGCTCACGCTCGAGCACGCCTCCTACGAGGGCGTCGTCCCGCGCCACCCGGTCGACTTCCGCCATCCGCACTTCGGCGCCATCGAGGTCGCCTTCCGCTACTCGGAGCTACGCATCGACCCGCAGGCGTTCCCCGACTTCGCCGATCCGTCGCTGTCGGTGAAGCAGGCGCGCGAGCTCTCCGGCGGCTTCAACTGGTACCTGACGGAGCACGTGCGCTTCATGCTCTCGTTCAGCCACACCGACTTCTTGCAGGGCGCGCCGCTCGGCGGCAACCGCGAGCCGGAGAACGCGCTCCTCGGCCGACTGCAGATCAAGCTGTAGGGGGATTAGAAGCTGACGAAGTAGACGCCGGGCGACGACGCCTTCGGTGCATTGACGAAGAGCGCGCGCTTCACGACCGGGCCGACCTCGCTCACGCCGGTGAGCAGCGGCTTGGCCGGCTTCATCGTCGGCGTCGCCACCGGCACGAACTCGAGCGCGCCGACGTAGTTGTCGACCGTGGAGTCGAACGCCGAGCCGCCCACGTAGACGAGGTTGCTGAAGTCGTCCGAGATCTGGTACTGCCCGAGCCGCGCGTTCGGGTCGATCATCGTCGTCCCGCTCGTCGTGGTCAGCTCGAGCCCGCCCGAGATGTTGCGAACCGCGTCGATCAGCTGCTGGCTCATGCTCTCCGTCGCGCCGGTCAGATGCGCGCTGACCCACATCGCCGAGCCCGAGCCGGCGCCGGGCGGTGTCTGGATGCTGAGGAAGCCGATCGGCACCTTCGTCCCGAGCGCGGTGGCGCCCGAGCCGTCGCGCGCGCTCTTGAAGGCGTCGCCGGTGGCGCCGGTCATGTCGACGTTCGCCAGGTAGAGGAGCACGCCGTCCGGCAGCGGATGCACGTCGCCGAGCGACGCCGCGTCGGCGACCTTCGACGGCGCCGCCCCCGCGCTGACCGACAGGTGCATGAGCGTGCCCTGGCTGTCCTGCGAATCGACGTGCTGGAAGTAGTAGGCGTCGGCGCCGTCGTCGGAGATGTAGACCGGCGAGTTGGGATCGGCCACCGCGGTCGCCGCGGCCACGTCGAGGATCGCCTTGCCATCGATCCCGACGACGTGGAACGAGCCGTCGCTGCCCACGTAGGCCACCGGCCCGCTGCCACCGACGGCGAAGTTGAGCGTGTCCGACGCGATCTTGGTGCCCGTCGCCGGGCGCGCCGTCGCGTCCCACGCGAACAGCTCGCGCGTGTCGGCGCGCTGGTACACGAGCGTCTTGTTGTCGCCCGTCGGCGTGTAGTTGCCGGTGCGCTCGTCGATCTGCGTCGACGTCGGCGAGCCGCTCGTCAGGTCGGTCCAGAACAGCGTCTGCACGCCGGCGCCGCCGGAGATGCCGCCGTTGCCGCCGACGGCGTCCTGAAACACCATGACGTCGTTCGGCAGCACCAGCTCGAGATAGTGGAAGGCGCCGTTGTCGCGCGAGAACACGTCGGTGCCGGTGGTCATGTCGATCACGTGCAGGTCGGGCGTCGCGCCCTGGCCGACGATGTAGAAGCGCCCCGACGGCGACTGGAAGCCCTGCTGGAGCAGCGGCGCCGCGATCTTCGGTGACTTCGGATCGGACGTGATCCCGACCGTCTGCATCCCGGTGGCGAAGACCATCTTGGGCGGCGCCGTCGGGTTGGTCACGTCGACCCACTGCAAGTTGGCGTCGGTGGGATCCGAGTTCTGCTGCACGAACAGGAGCCCCTTGCCGTCGGCGGAGAAGCCGAAGGTGCCGATGTTGATGCCGGTGGCGATCTTGGTGTCCTTGCCGGCGGCGTCGGCGATGTGCAGCTCGCCGCTGGTGCCGTAGCTCGGGCCGGCGTTCAGGATATAGGCGACGTGCGACGCCCCGTCGGTGGCGATGCCGTAGGTCGAGGTTCCGCTGGCGCTCACCTTCTTGGTGCCGTCCTTGCCGCCGCTCGAGCACGCGGTGACGCTCACGGCCACCGCCATCATCATTAGTATGCGCATGGTCCTCACGGCAGGTTCGAGATCAGGTTGACGACGTTCGGCGTGCCGAGCCCGGTGGCCAGGTCGTAGCCGGGGCCCGCCAGATAGCCCGCCGAAGCATCGTCGGGTCCGCCGTTGTCGCCCGTGATCACGTCGTTGAACGCGTTGGTTCCGGCGACCGCGTAGAGCTTGGTGAGCGCGTCGGTGATGCCGCCACCGCCCTTGCCCTGATCGACGAGCGCCCAGGCACCGGCGAAGATCGGCGCGGCGACGCTGGTCCCATAGACCGGACCGACGATCCTTCCCTGGTAGCCGATGTTCGCGCCACCGCCGCCGGCGAGCGCCGCCACGTCCGGCGTATCGCGCGCGTTGTCGGCGGGCGTCTTGCCCATCTGATAGGCCGGCTTGGGAAACACCTCCGAGGGCGCGCCACCGCCGGCGCCGACGCCCGTCGTGTTCTGGTTCCACACGATCTCGACGCCGCCGTTGCCCACCATGGTGCCGCCGACGCCGACGACGAACGGGCTCGAGGTCGGCCAGCCGGCGGTGATGTGCTTGTTGCCGGAGCCGTCGCGGCAGCCGTCGGTGCCGCTATCGCCCGAGGCGAAGAACCACTGCTGCCCTTCGGCCTGCGCCTGCTCCATGAGCGTGTCGAGCACCGGCATCTCCTGCGAGGCGCCGCGCTCGCAGCCGCCGTAGCTGACCGAGACGGTATGCGCCTTGGGCAGCTGGTTCACGATGTAGGAGATCCCGTCGGTGAAGAGGCCAGGCGCGTTGGTGGCGGTGAGGACGTGCACGACGTTGGCCAGCGGCGCCATCGACAGCACCATCTCGGCGTCGAGGATGTTCTCGATCTGCTCGTTTTGCGCGCTGGTGACGTCGTCGCGGTTCGGTCCGCCGAGGAACGTCTGCGAATAGCTCGCGGCGCTGGCGACGCCGTACGGCTTGTAGTGCGACATGAACGTGCCCACGTCGGCGGTGGGATCGGGTGCCAGCCCCGCGCCGAGGATGGCGACGGTCTCGCCCATGCCCGGGTTGGCGTAGGTCATCGTGTTGTAGAGCGTGTGCATGGCGTCGGGCGTGATGACCGCGCCGGCCGAGAGATCGGGCCACGCCAGGTGCGACTGCCAGTTGCCGCTGCCGCTCAGGCCGACGACGCCGTTGACCACGCCGACGAGCTCGTTGGCGACCGTGATCGGCCCCGAAGCGGCGAAGAAGGTGCCGCCCGCGTCGGAGTATTGGTGCAGCTCGACGCCGAACAGCGACTCGACGGCGCCCGCCGAGCCGAGGCCCGACACCGTCGTGCGCCCGGCGTTGGCGCGCGTGACGATGATGCCGTGCTGCTCCATCCACGACATGACGCGCGCGTAATCCTGGCGCTTGGCCGCGTACAGATCGGCGAAGTCGTCGGGCGCGAGCATGGCGTCGCCGCTCCGGCGCATCGCCACGTACTTGTGCAGCTCCGTCGGACGGCGCGGCGACAGGCCGATCACGAAGTCGACCAGCGTGCCGGGCGGCAGGCGCCCGAGATCGACGGCGGCGGCCACGCGATCGGGCGGCCTCCCGTCGAGCGGGGCATTGCCGGAGCATCCGAGGGTCGAAGCGAGCCAGACAAAAGCGATAGGGACGAGGCCAAGCAGCTTCTTCATCGCCGAGGGTTTTATCATGGAATGTCGCGGCCGGGGCGCGCCTGTGAGACGCGCTCTCGCCCGCCGCGCCGCCGCGATGCTACACTGACGGGCGGGTGCCCCCGACCGGTTCCATCCTCGTCGTCGACGACGAGCGCTCGATGCGCGAGTTTCTGCGCATCGCGCTCACCCGCGCCGGTCACGACGTGACCGTCGTCGAGTCGCCGGCCGCCGCCGCCGTCGAGTACGGCGCGCACGACTTCGACGTCGTCATCACCGACCTCAAGATGTCGGGCGGCAGCGGCCTCGACGTGCTCGACGGCGTCAAGACGGCGCGCGCGCACACCCAGGTCATCGTGGTCACGGCCTTTGCCACGACGGAAACGGCCATCGCCGCGATGAAGCGCGGCGCCTACGACTATCTGACCAAGCCGTTCAAGGTCGACGAAATCGGGGTCGTCGTCGAGCGGGCCCTCGAAAAGCGCGCCTTGCTGCGCGACAACCTCGAGCTGCGCGCCGAGCTGCAGGGCCGCTTCCGCCTCGATCGGCTCGTCGGCAAAGCGCCGCCGATGCAGCGGCTCTTCGAGCTCGCGCGCCGCGTGGCGCCGGCCAAGACCTCGGTGCTCATCACCGGCGAGAGCGGCACCGGCAAGGAGCTGGTGGCGCGCGCGCTGCATCACCTGTCGCCACGCGCCGACAAGCCGTTCGTCGCGGTCAACGTCGGCGCCATCCCAGACACGCTGCTCGAGTCGGAGCTGTTCGGCCACGTGCGCGGCGCCTTCACCGGGGCGCACGCCGACAAGCCGGGCCTGTTCGCCGCCGCCGACGGCGGCACGCTCCTCCTCGACGAGATCGGCGAGCTCTCGCCGCAGATGCAGGTCAAGCTCCTGCGCGTCCTGCAAGAGCGCAAGGTCAAGCGCGTCGGCGGCGTGAGCGAAGAGGAGATCGACGTGCGCGTCGTCGCCGCCACCAACCGCGATCTCGAGGCCGAGGTCGAGCGCGGCGGATTCCGGCGCGATCTGTTCTATCGCCTCAACGTCATCCAGCTCCATCTGCCGCCGTTGCGCGCGCGCCGCGAAGATATTCCGCTCCTCGTCGAGCACTTCGTGAAGAAGCACGCCGCCGCGCTCGGCCGCACGCTCACCGCCGTCGAGCCCGACGCGCTCGCGGCGCTCGTCGACTACGACTTTCCCGGCAACGTGCGCGAGCTCGAGAACATCATCGAGCGCGCCGCCACGCTCGAGCCGGGCGAGCGCATCACGCGCGCTTCGTTGCCCGAGCTGGCGCCGTCGAAGAAGGGCGCGCGCTCGTCGAGCGGCGGCGAAGAGGGCTTTCCCGACGAGGGCGTCGATCTCGAGCGGCTCGTCGCCGACTACGAGCACGACGTGATCGCCAAGGCGCTCGAGCGCGCCAACGGCGTCCGCAAGACGGCGGCGAAGCTGCTCGGCATCTCGTTCCGCTCGCTGCGCTACCGCCTGGCCAAGCTCGGCTTCGACGGCCCCGACGACGGCGACGACGGCAGCCCCGGCGGAAGAGACGACACGCCGACCTGAGCTGCGCGCCGACTTCGTCCTACATCGCGGGTGACGCTTTTCGTCACCGCGACGGCAAATTTCGTCCCGCTACCGCATGAACTGGACAGGTGTCCTGCTAAGTGGCTAAGATCGTGGCCCGCGCGAAGCCTGACTGCGCGGCATGAGGCGTGCACAGGAGGGCGACACCGATGGCTCGTGGCCGCAACATTCGAGGCTTCACGCTCGTCGAGCTCATGATCGTCGTGGCGATCATCGCCGTGCTCGCGACCATCGCCGGCACGGCCTATCGCCGCTACATGGATTCGGGCCGCACCACCGAGGCGATGGCGATGCTCGGCGAGATCCGGGCTAAAGAAGAGGCGTACCGCGCCGAATTCAACGCATATGCAGGTTGGTCGGCCGACAGCGAGCTGGCGGCGAAGTCGCTGCCGGCCGTCGACAACACGACCTGCGTCGGCGGCACGACCAAGGAGCCGTGCTGGAAGACGCTGCCGACCGATCCCTCGACGTCGTCGGCGCCGTGGCCGGTGTGGGCCGGGCTCGGCATCAACGCCGGCAAGCGGCAGCTGCAGTGCGGCTACATCCTCAACAGCGGAACCGGAGTGGGCGGCGCGGGCACCGGCTATCCGACGAACACGCTCGGCCAGGGCATGATCGGCGCGACCGCGTTCGGTCAGCCGTGGTGGTACGCCGTCGCCATCTGCGACAACGACGGCTCGACCGGCACCAACGCAACGTTCACGACAGCGTCGAGCACCACGGTGGTGTCGGCGCTGAATGAGCACCAGTGACCAATTTTGAAGGAGGGAACATGTTGAGACGGATCCGAAACGGCTTCACCCTGATCGAGCTCATGATCGTCGTCGCGATCATCGGCATCCTGGCGGCCGTCGCCATCCCGGCGTTCATGAAGTACATCCGCCGTTCGAAGACGGTCGAAGCGACGATGAACGTGCGCAAGCTGTTCGACTCGTCGGTGTCGTACTTCGAAGGCGAGCACGCGGACAAGACCGGCAACGCGCTGGCCAAGCAGTTTCCGACCAAGGCTGGCCCGGCGCCGGGCGCGTCGGCCACCGCGGCCTGCTGCGGCAAGACGGGCGACAAGTGCCCGCCGTCGCCCACCAACTTCACGGCCGACACGTGGTCGGCGCTGAACTTCTCGGTCGACGATCCGTTCTACTTCGTCTACCAGTACGACTCGGCCGGCACGGAGACCAGCTCGAACTTCCAGGCGTGGGCCTTCGGCGATCTCGACTGCGACTCGATCCAGTCGACGTACGAGCGCTCGGGCTCGGTCATGTCGGACCGCTCGGTGTCGGGCGGCTCGGGTCTGTACTCGAAGAACGAAATCGAATAACGATCGCATCATGAGTGGCCAGAACGCCCGCCGTGGGATGACCGCGGCGGGCGTTTTGCTTTTGGTCGTCGCCCTGGTCTTCGTCGAGAACGCGGCCAACCGGCGGCGCGCGGCCTTCCCCGCCGGCGAGGACATCTTGTATCTGCCGCGGCCGTCGGCGCTGCACGTGCTGGCGCTCGGGCACGACGAGGTCGCCGCCGACCTGGTGTTCATCCGCGGGCTGGTCTACTTCGGCTCGCAGATGGAGCAGAAGGGCGACTTCCGCTGGCTCGACAACTACCTCGACACCATCACCACGCTCGATCCCGATTGGAAGACGCCGTATCGCTGGGCGGGCGTGGCCACGATGTACAACGGCCGGCCGATCACGAACGCGGCGGTCACGATGTCGAATCACTTTCTCGAGCGCGGGGTGCGCCAGTTTCCCGACGATTGGGAGCTGCCGTTCATGCTCGGCTGCAATTACCTGTTCGAGCTCAAGACCGACGATCCGGCGAAGAAGGCGGAGAACCGGCGCATCGGCGGCGAGTGGATCCGGCACGCGGCGATCGTCGGTGGCGGGCCGCCGTGGGTGCCGCTGCTCGCCGCGACCATCATGCGCGAGGAAGGGCGCGACGAGGCCGCCGTGCGCCACCTCGAGGAGGTCTACGTCTCGACGCAGGACGAGCGCACGCGCACCGAGGTGCGCAACCTCCTTTTGGCGCTGCACGCCAAGATCGACCTGGCGCGCGAGGAGCGCGAGCGCGCGGCGTTCGAGGCGTCGTGGCGGGCGACGCTGCCCTACGTGCCGGCCGATCTGTTCGTGGCCATCGGCCCGCCGCGGCCGCCGCGCATGGACCTCGAGGCGTTGAGCCCGCTGGCCAAGGTCACGGGCGAGGCGGCGGCGCCGGCGGCTCCGGCGGCGCCGGCGGCTCCGGCGGCGCCGACTTCGCCTTCGCCGTGATGCGCGCGAGGATGGCGCGGCCCGCGGACGTGTCCTCCTCGGCGAGCGACGCGCGCGCGGCGGCGATCGCCTCGTCGTAGCGGCCGAGCTCCTCGAGCGCGAGCGCGATCTGCATCGATGTGGCCGGGCCGCCGCCGGAGAGGCGCGCCGCCGCTTGCAGATGCACGAGCGCCTCGGCGGGCGCGTGCGCGCGCAAGAGCGTGATGCCGAGGTTCGACTGCGCCAGCGCGGCGTCGGGCTGCACGTCGACGGCGTGGCGCCAGAGCGCGAGCTCGTCCTGCCAGGCGCGCGCCTCGAGCGGCACCGCCACGGCATAGACGAGCGCGAGCGCGCCGGCGGCGGCGAGCGCGACCTTGCGCGCGCGGCCGGCGGCGGCGAGGAGGACGGCGACGGCGAGCGCCACGCCCACCGACGGCACGTAGGCGAAGCGATCGGCGTAGTACGCGAGCAGCGGCACGACGTGCAGCACCGGCACCAGCGAGAGCGCGAACCAGGCGACGGCGAAGGTCAGCGTCGGCTTGTGCGCGCGCCACAGCGCCAGCGCGACGGCGACGACGCCGAGCCAGGCGATCGCGGCGCGCGCGCGGCCGAGCGCCACCGCGGAGTAGGCGGCGGCGTGGCCGAGCGGCGCGACGATCACGACGAGGTACTTCCACAGGTAGATGGGGATGGCGCGCAGCGCGATGCGCGCGGTGAGCCCGGTGATGGCGCCCTGCCCCACCGCGCCGATGACGTGCGTGCGCAAGACGAGGAAGCCGAGTGTCAACGCGGCGTGCGCGGCCACGACGGCGACGGCGCGACGGCGCGCATCGGGCGCGAGCGTGCGCCAGGCGCAGGCGGCGCCGGCGGCGAGGATGACCCCCTCGGTGACGGCCATCTCCTTGGCGCCCATCGCCAGCGCGGCGGCGACGAGCGAGCCGGCCGCGGCGGCGACCGAGAGGCGCGGCCTGGCGATGGCGCGCGCCGCGAAACCGAACGCGACGAGCTGGAAGACGAGCGAGAGCTGATCGCCCAGAGCCGAGGCGTAGGCCACCGGCTCGACGTGCACCGGCCAGAAGGCCCAGAGCGCGGTGGCGGCGAGCGCGGCCGGCCGATCGCCGGCGACGACGCGGAGCGCGAGCGCGGCGACCAGCGCGATGGCGAGCGCGTAGAGCGCGAGGTTGACGACGCCGAACGGCAGCGGCCGCGCGCCGGCGGCGGCCACGACGGCGCGCATGGCGACGGTGCGGATGGGGCGGTACGACTGCCAGGTGAAGTCGGCGCGCGAGGCGGTGGTGCGGCGATCGAAGAAGTAGTCGGCGAGCGGCGCGCCGCGCGTGACCGCGTCGTTGTCGGTGATGTAGTAGGCGTCGTCGATGACGAAGCCGTGGCCGAGGGAGGGCACGTAGAGCGCGGCGGCGACGGCGATGACGGCAGCGACGGCGAGTGTGTACGCGCGCGGCGACAGGCCTCGAGTGTACTACGTCGCCGGCTCTTGCACGCGGCAGCTGGCGGCGACGGTCGCGCTCGCGTCGGCGCCGTGGACGACCAGGCGCAGCTGCTGCGTGGCGCCATCGGGGCCGCTGCGCGCGGCGCAGCCGGCGTCCTCGACGAGCTCCCAGCAGCCGTCGGCGCCGGTCGTGGCGCAATGCGGAAAGATCGCGCCGTCGACGGCGACGCCACAATCGGGCGTGGCGAGATCGGCGACGGTTCCCGGCAGGCAGCCGGGCGTGAGCCGGGCGCCGATGGCGTCGGCGAAGGCGTCGACGGTGGGTGTGTAGTCGGTGTCGCAGACCGAGCCGACGACGGCGCCGGGCACCGCCGAGCTGACCGCGGCGATGCGCACCGCCGGATCGGCGAAGAAGCTCGCGTTCTGCGGGGCGATGCACGAGTGCTCGAGGATCGGGCACGACGATTGGCTCGCCTGATCCGCGCACGGCGTCGTGATGGTCACGCCGAACGGCGCCGGCGGAGCGACGATCGTGGCGAAGACGATGTCCTCGGCGTGACGGCGCAGCCCGCCCGGGGCGAGGAGCTGCTGATAGCGCGACACGTCGTAGAGCGGGCCGCCGACGACGGGCGCGCAGTCACTGGTCGGCGCCAGCGCGTCGCCGGTGAGCGGCATGCCGTTGCACTCGATGCCCCACTGCGTGCAGCGGAACGAGTGCAGCACGCCCCACATCGCCATCCCGTCGGCGGTGTTCTCGAACAGCGTCGTATCGGGCGGCGCCGAGCAGTCGTCCTCGTCGGTCATGAGGAGGACCGCGACCAGCGAGTCGTCGCGCAGAAAGCCGGGGTTCACCTCGGGCTTGGCGAGCACGGTATAGACCGCCTCGAGCGGCGCCTCGAAGCCGCACCCGTTGTCGCCCACGTTCGAGATGCAGTCGAAGGCGCTCACCACGTCGAGCGGGGCGGTGTTGTTGGTGCCGTGGATGGTGTCGTAGTCGATGAAGACGTCGCCGTTGCCGAGCGCGAAGCCTTGGCAATCCGCGGGGGGCGGGACGCTCCCCGCCGGATTCGGCCCGGTGCGCAGCTTGCCGCCGTCGCCGCCCGCCTTGCAGCTCGTCGTGTTGATGCCCGCGCCCATGTCGGAGTCGACGACGCCGATGTGATACGACGCCGGCTTGCCGTCGAGCGCGAGCTGATCGAGCCGCTGGATGAGCTCGGGAAAGCGATTGCGCACCTCGGCGATCTTGGGCGACGTGCCGAGCGAGTTGTCGATCATGTAGAGGATGTCGACGTTGCGCCGCACGCTCACCGGCTCGTCGACCGTCGTGAATTGCGGCGTCGGCGATTGCGACTTCTTGCCGCACCCCGAGAGCAGCACCAACGCGGTCAAGACGAGGCGCCGCACGCCACGATTGTAGCTCACGGCGCCGGTTCGTACAGCGGGCAGACCGCGTGCACCGACGACAGCGGCGCGCCCTGCACCGTGAAGCGCAGGCTCTGCGCGTTGCCGCCGGGCGTCAGGCGCGGCGGGCAGCCCTGGTCCTGCACGAGATCCCAGCACGGCGGCGCGTTCGCCACCTCGCAGCGCGGCGTGTCGACGCCCGCGACGGTGACGTTGCAGCCCGGATCGTGCTCGTCGACGATGGCGCCGGGTAGACAGCCGGCACGCATGCGCGCGCCCATCGCACCGGCGAGCGAGCTGATCGCGTTCGAGTAATCGGGGTCGCAGATCGAGGCCTCGACCGAGTTCACCGTCGAGGACATGACGGTGTGGAGACGCACCGCGGGATCGCCGAAGAACATCGGATTGCTGCTGCCGGTGCACGAGTGCTCCAGGATCGGGCACGAACCGACCGACACCTGATCGGCGCACGGTGAGCTCACGTCGACCGAGAAGGGTGTCGGCGGCGCCGCGATCGAGACGAGCAGCACGTCGGACGCGCTCTGCTTGAGGCCACCGGCGGCGAACAGCGCCTGGTAGCGCGAGACGTCGTAGAGCGGGCCGCCGACCACCGGCGTGCAGCTGGTGGTCGAAACTGCGCTGCCGTCGAGCGCCTTGCCGTCGCAGGTAATGCCGAATTGCGTGCAGCGGAACGAGTGCAGGACCCCGTACGTCGCCATGGCGGCGGGCGTGTTCTCGAACAGCGCGGTGTCGGGCGGCGCCGAGCAGTCGTCCTCGTCGGTGAGCAAGACGACGACGAGGAGCGCGTCGTCGCGCAGAAATCCGGGATTCAGCGACGGCGAGGTGAGCGCCTGATAGACCGCCTCGAGCGGCGCCTCGAAGCCGCACCCCATGTCGCCGACGGACGCGAGGCACGACAGGGCATCGGACACGCCGAGCGTGCCGGTGTTGCTGGTGCCGCTGCCGGAGTCGTAGTCGATGTAGGGCGCGTCGGCGGAGAGCGCGAAGCCGGCGCAGTTTGCAGGAGGCGGAGTCGTGGAGGCGTCGGACGCGGCGGTGCGCAGCCGGCCGCCGTCGCCGCCGGCCTTGCAGTTGGCGGTGTTGAGACCCGCGCCCATGTCGGAGTCGACGACGCCGATGTGGAACGACGCCGGGGCCCCCATCGTGGCGAGATCGGAGATCTGCTGGAAGAGACCGGGCAAGCGGTTGCGCAGCTCGGTCTGCTTCGTGATCATCGACAGCGAATCGTCGATCATGAAGAGCAGGTCGACCTTGTTGCGCGGCGTGAGGTTGATGCTGTCGTTGACCACGGACAGCGTCGGCTGTCCGACGGTGCGCCGGGCGGTGCAGCCGGCGGTCGCGACGAGGAGCACGAGGACGAGCGGTTTGGCGCGCATGCCTACGATTGGAAGGACGGCCCGCGATCCGTCACGGCATCGCCCCCACATCACTCGGCGACCGCGCGCTTCACCGACGGCAGGAACAGGCTGTCCGGATGGCGGCGCGCGAACTCGTCGGCGTGGCGGCGCGCGCCCTCGTGATCGCCGGAGAGCCACAGCGCCGCCACGCGCAGGGCGTCGCGCTCCTCGGCGAGCTGCCCGCCGGCGAAGCGGCGCGCGTGATCATCGAGGATGGCGAGCGCGCGCGGCGCATCCGACATCTGCATGGCGTTGCGCGCGTCGGCGAGGAGCGCGCGCTCGACCTCGAGATCGTCGTGCGCCTTCGCTGCCGACGTCTTCGTCGCTGCCGTTTTCGCCGCAGTGGCCGCAGCCGCGTGGTGCGCGGCGTGATGCGGCGTGCTCGCGCGCGCGTCGCCCGACGAGGGTGCCGTCGACCCGGGCGCCACCGCCGCCAGCGACGGCACGTTCGCCGGCGCCGTCGCCACCGCCGGCACCGGTGGCATCGGCGCGGGCGGCACCGACGGCATCGGCGGCGCCACGGCCGGCGCTTGCGGCGCCGCCTGGCGCGCGTGACGGTGCATCAGCGCCACCGTCGCCGCCACGCCGCCGGCACCGACGCCACCGACGATCGCGGCCACCATCAGCTTCGCCGCCAGCGACTTGCCCACCAGCGCCTTGGGCAACACCGTCTGCGCGCCCGAGGTCGCCGCCGTCGACGCCCCCGCCGCCGCCAGCGTCACGCCGAGCGTCGACGCCAGCTTGCGCGCCACGCGATCGTGCGCCCCCGCGTCGGGCCCCGGCGCCTCGCGCTCGGCGGTGAGCAGCGCCTGCAGCTCCGGCGTCAAATGCTCCTCGTCGCTCATCGCTGGCCCCCTTGCGCGCGCCGCACCGCCTCGGCGAAGTCGGCGCGCGCCAGGCGCAGCCGCGAGTACGCGGTGTTGAGCGGAACGCCGAGCGCCACCGCGATGTCGGGCATCACGTGCCCGTCGATGTCGTGCATGACGAAGACCGCGCGCCGATCGAGCTCGAGCGTCTCGAGCGCGCGCAGGACGAGCCGCTGCCGCTCGCGCTGCAGCATGACCTCGTCGGCGGGCGGGGCCGGGCAGACCACCTCGCGCGTGGTGCCCGCGACCTCGCGCCGGTGCCGCGCCGAGCGGCGGTAGTCGCTCGCCACGCGAAACGCGATGCCGAACAGCCAGGGCCGGATCGGCCGCCGCGCGTCGTAGACCGCGAGGTTGCGGAACACGATCACGAACACGTCGTGGCACAGATCGTCGAGATCGCGCTCCTGCACGCCGAGGCGGCGGAGCGTCGACCATACGTAGCCGAGCTCGGCGGCATACACCGCCGGGAATTCCACGGTGGGCAGAGGCGTAATCACGATCGCCGGCTGCGGCACGTCTCTATATTGGGCCGAGCCCATCCAATCCGTCACGCTCATCGGGTGGACAGCGCCAGCCCGAAGCTGTTGGACAGCGGCGACGTGCGATAAACCCTTACAGGACGCTCAGTTCCGACGTAGAGCTCGGTGCGCGTCAGCGGCACCTCGAGGTCCACGCGCACGAGCAGCGCCAGCACGCGGTTGAGCGGCACCGCCGCCTCGATGCGCGCGCCCACGGCCACGTACGGCGCCCACGACGAGCGCGCCAGCACGTAGCCCTCGCCGCCGACCTCCTGCGCGCCGGCGCCGCCGAAGACGCAGAAGGCGACGATGCGGTGCTCGACGCAGGGCACGAGGAACGCCGCCATCGTCGAGGCCGTCACGCGGCCGCCGTCGATCTCGTCGCTGGTGCCGGGCAGATCGCCGCGCAGCTCGACCGCGAGCGACCAGCGCCGCAGCACGAAGCCGACGCGCCCCATGAAGCCCACCGTCGGCCCCGGCGCCAGGCCGACCGACGCCTGCACGCCGAACGCGACGCGCAGGTGCAGATCGCCGGCGAGCTGCATCGCCGACCCCGGCTCGGGCGGCAGCGTCGGCTTGATGTCGGGCTCGGTCTCCACGTGCGGCTCGACCGGCTGCGGCTTCGGCCGCACGGGCAACAGGCGCAGCGGATCGATCGCGACCGCGATGGCGAGCGTGATCGCCTGCGACAATTCGCCGCACCTCGGTGCTTCCAGCTCGCGCGCGCCCAGGTGCTTGCCGTCGGGCGCGAGCATCTCGACGCGCCCGTGCACGCGATCGCGCCCGGGGCGGATGGTCACGACGATGCGCGGCGAGCTGCGATCGTCGACGGGGTCCCACGGGTCGTAGCCGAGCTCGCCGGAGACCGCGACCTCGAGCGCCGCCTCCGTCGGACAGGCGGCCAGCGCGGGTGGCTCGTACTCGAGCACGAACGTCTGCTCGGTCGCGGCCGACGCGGGCGCTGCCTGGCCGAGCGCGACGAGGCAGGTGACGCCCGCGACAAACCGCACGATCCGCTAGTCTGAGTCGCCTCCCTGCGGACGCAAGTCTTTGATGACCGTTTCTGTCTCTCCGGCCTTGATATCGACGGAGAAGGTTTCTTTGATGCTGAATTGCGGGTTGGTCAGCGTGATGCGGTGCGACCCCGCGCCCAGCTTGAGGTGGGTCTGCGGCGTGTGCAGCCCGGTCTCCTTGCCGTCGACGAGGATGTTGGTCCACGGCTTCGATCCGAGGCGCAGCCAGCCGTCGCCACCGCCCGACGACGACGGCTTGTCCACCGCCGCCGGCTTCTCGGCCGGCGCCTTGGGCTCCGGCGTCGCCTTGTCGGCCGCGGCCACCTTCTTCGGCTTCTCCTCGTCGGGCAGCGTCAGATCGGGGCCCTTGGCCTTCTTCGGCTCGGGCGCCTTGTCCGCCGACTTCGGCTTGTCGCGCGGCGGATCGGCCTCTTTGGCCTTCGGCGCCACCGACGGCGTCGCCGGCTTGTCCGGCTTCTGCGCGCTGGCGACGACGGTCGGCGTCTTGGGCGCCGGCGTCTTGTCGACGGTCTTTTCGGGCGCCTTGTCCGGCGTCTTCGCCGCCTGCTTGTCCGGCGCCTTGGCCGCGCTCTTGTCTGGCGTCGCCGGCGTCTTGGCCGCCAGCGCACCGACGGTGGCGCGCACATCGAGCATCTTGCCCGCTTCGATCGTGACCTCTTGCGTCCACGATCCCGCCGCCGTCTTGACCTCGATCTTGTGCTTGCCCGGCATCACCGACTGCACCTTGAGCGGCGTGACGCCTTCGAGCGCGCGCCCGTCGAGCAGCGCCTGCGCGCCCGGCGGATCGGACACGAGCGTGAAGCCGGTCCCGGAGGCCAGCGGATCGAGCGTGATACGCCGCCGCGTGGTGTCGCCCGGCTTGACCTCGACCTGCTCGTTCCACGGCACGTAGCCTTCGCGCTGCACCGTGAGCACGTACGAGCCCGGCTCGAGCTTGAGCGTCGCCGGCGTGCCGTCGACGGCCTGGCGCTTGTTGTCGAGGAGGATCTGCACGTTCGTCGCCGGATCGGAGGCGATGAACAGCGTGCCCGGCCGCGAGTTGTAGTAGACGACGCCGCCCGCCGCCGCGACGCAGATCGCCGCCGCGGCCACGCCGCCGCCGACCCACAAGGCGAGCGGGCGCACCCGCTTGCGCGGCGCCAGCATGGGCGTCTCCGTCGGCGCCGCGGACACAGAGCCCTGGGGCGGCGGCGAATCGGGCAGCACGTAGTCGAACGGGTTGCGCCGCGCGCCGCGCGCCGGCGTGCCGTTCCGTCCCGAGTCGGGCGCCTCGACGACCTTGAACGGCACCGCCTCCGACGGCGCCGTCGGCAGCTTCTGCGCCACCGAGTGGTGCGGCACCGGCGCGCCGTCGCCGAGAGCGAGCTTCGACAGATCGGGCTTGTCGTCGAGGACGGCATCACCCGCGTCGGGCGCCGCGCCGTCGTAGATGTTGGTGGCGAGCTCTTCGTCGTCCCACGCCAGCTCGCCGGAGGCGGCGCGCTGCGCGTGGCCATTGGTGCCCTTCGTCGCGGGAGGCGGCGTCTTCGCCGGTGGCGGCACGATCGCGTGCGCGGCCGAGTTGCGCACCGGCACCGGCGGCGGCGGCGGCACCACCGCCATCGCCCCCGACGTGCGGCGCGGGCGATCGCCGCCGGCTTGCGGCGCCGCCGACACGCCCGGCATGGGCTGCTGCACCGACGGCGCCACCGGCGGCACGGGCATGTGGCGATACTGCTCGAGCTTCGCCGACTCTTCTTCGATCTCCTGGACGAAGACGCGCTTCATCCACGCCGCCAGATCTTTGCGCGAGTAGAACTCGCCGGCGGTGTACATGAACGCTTGCAGGTCGTCGTGCAGATCGATCGCGTTCTGGTAGCGATCGTCGACGTCCTTGGCGAGCGCCTTCATGACGATGCGCTCGAGCTCGTCGCCGATGCGGCGGTTGTACGTCGACGGCGGCAGGATCTCGACGTTGCGCACCTTCTCCAGCGTCGAGAAGTCGCTCTCGCCGACGAAGAGGCGCTCGCCGGTCAACAATTCGTAGAGCACGATGCCGAGCGAGAAGATGTCGCTGCGGCGATCGAGCGGCAGCCCGCGCACCTGCTCGGGCGACATGTAGCCGAACTTGCCCTTGAGGATGCCCTGCTGCGTCTTGGACGCCTTGCCCGATGCTTTGGCGATGCCGAAGTCGATGAGCTTGACCTCGCCCTCGTACGAGATGAGGACGTTCTGCGGCGAGACGTCGCGATGCACGAGCGCGAGCTCTTTGCCCTGCGCGTCGCGCTTGTTGTGCGCGTAATCGAGGCCTTCGCACGCCTTCATGACGACGAAGCAAGCTTGGGCGATCGGCATGTTGGGCATGCCGTCGACGGGCTTCTGCTTGCAGCGGTCGTAGATGCCGCGAAGATCCTTGCCGTGGACGAACTCGAGGGCGATGAAGTACGAATCGTCGACCTTGCCCAGATCGAAGATCTGCGCGATGTTGGCGTGATTGAGCTGGACCGCGATCTTGGCCTCGTCGATAAACATCGTGATGAACTCTTCGTCCTCAGCGATGTTCGGGAGGATGCGCTTGACGGCGAGCAGCCGTTCGAAGCCCTCCACGCCGAAGGCTTTCGCCTTCCAAACCTCGGCCATGCCCCCCACGTTGACGCGGTCGAGGAGCCAATACTTTCCGAACTGGATCGGCTTCTTCAACCCAACCCTCGCGCCTACAACTTGTTCTGTTGTCTAGCATACTCCGGGGTCGAGCGCTCGGCGAAGTAGGCATATTGGAGGCTTTTTTTCATGACGGATGACGCGGACGAAATGGTCGAGGTGTTCCGGGCGGCGAACCGCATGGCTGCTCAAACAGCCATCGATGAGATCCTGGCGCCCATGGGGATCGACGGCTTCCTGCACGACCGCAACTCACACGCCCTGCCCGCGCCGGACGCCATGCCCGGCGCCTACTTCGTGGCCGTCCCGACGGGCCGCGCCGCCGAAGCCACCGCCGCCCTGCGCGACGCGGTGACAGACGGCGCAGTCGACGGCGACCTGATCGCCTGAGGACGCGGCCGGCCGTCAGAGCTCCCCTCCCGGCGTCGGGAAACGGCGCAGTCCGCCCGCCTTCGCGGGCGGTGCGCCTCCATCGGGCGCGCTGATGTCGCGCTGCGCGCGACGCGCACCCTCTACGCCGCCGTCCGGGGAGCTCTGACGACCAGCCGCTCCTACGGGCTAGGTCGCGACGACGGCGCCTTTCGGGAGAATCAGAGCGAGCGTTTGTCGACGACGTAGCCGTTGGGGGTGACGTAGATGTCGTAGACGGCGCGGCGGTCGGGGAGCTGCGAGACCGCCTGGCCGTGGGCGCCGTCGACGATCCAGCGCGCCGGCGCCTTGTCGGCGCCCCGGTAGAGCCCGAGCCACGACAGCGACGGCGGCGAGCGGTCGAACGCCGTGCCCTTGTGGGCGTTGGCGTCGGCCGCCGAGTTCCAGCGGCCCTCGACGCGCGAGAGGCGGAACACCGGCTGCACGCCGAGCGCGGTCATGAACGGCTTGAAGCGCAGGATGTCGCCGCCCACCTGCCATTCGTCGCCGTCGACGTCGTAGATCTCGGTCGCGCCGCGCGCTCCTTCGGCGTCGAAGGGCACGAGGTAGATGCGCAGCTTGTGCGGCGCGAGCTCGATGCACTGCAGCTCGGCGACGTGCGTCTTGTGCGTGAAGGCGCGCCAGCCCTGCAGCATCGCCATCAGCGACAGCGACGCGATACCGGCGCAGATCGCGACGATGCTGACCACCAGCGCCAGCACGTAGCGGCTCGCCGCCACCGGCTGCTGCGGACGCGAGCCGAGCCGGCGCCCGGCGCGACGCACCATCCACACGAGCGGCCACAGCCCCACCAGGATGCCGGCGAGGCCGATGACGAGAAGCGGCCAGAGGCGCGCGTCGTCCATCCTTCTATTGTACCATTGGTCCATGCGGCTGCCTTGGCTGCTCGCCATCCTACTTGCGGTGCTATGTGCGACGTTGCTCGTGCGCATCGGCGATCAGCGACGGCGCGACAAGGACAACCTGGCCAAGGCACGCGACGAATCGGCCGAGTTCCGCGGCGCCTTTTTCAAGACGCAGGCGTCGCTCGCCGACGTCGACAAGGATCGCGCGGCGCAGGCGCTGACGCTGCAGCAGCTCGCCTCGCACGTGGCCAAGCAGGCCGCCGCCGACGTCGATCAGCAGAAGCTGATGGACGACCTCGAGAAGAAGCTCGATTCCAAGGAGGGTGACGTCTCCGCCGGCGGCGGCATCGTCACCGTGCACCTCGAGTCGGAGGTGCTGTTCCCCTCGGGCGAAGCGGAGCTGTCGAAGCGCGGCAAGGAGGTGCTGGCGCGCGTCGGCGACGTCTTGAAGCCGCTCGCCTCGAAGCAGATCCTCGTCGGCGGCCACACCGACGACGCGCCCATCCACACGGCGCGTTTCCCGTCGAACTGGGAGCTGTCGACGGCGCGCGCGGTCAACGTCGTGCACTTCCTCGCCGACAACGTGGGCGTCGATCCGGCCAAGCTCACCGCGGCGGGCTATTCGCAGTATCACCCGCGCGGCAGCGATCGCGCGCTCAACCGCCGCATCGAGATCCTCTTGATCCCGCAGATGGCGGCCGCGCCGCCACCGTCGGGAGCCAGCGTCAGCCCGACACCTCCGCCAAGCGGCGCGAAATGAAGCGGCGCTCGGCTTCGTTCTCGGCGCGCACCAGCGCCGCGCGATAGGCCTCGGCCGCCTCGGCGCGCCGCCCGAGCCGGCGCAACAGATCGGCGCGCGTCGCGTGATAGAGGTGATAGCCGTCGAGCGGCTCGCCGAGCACCTCGACGAGCTGCAGCCCGATCGTCGGCCCGTGCACCTCGGCGATCGCCACCGCGCGGTTGAGCGCGATCACCGGCGACTGATGCATCGTCCACAACGCGCCGTAGAGCTCCACGATCTGCGGCCAGTCGGTGTCGTCGGCGCGCGCCGCCTCGCTGTGCACCGCCGCGATCGCCGCCTGCAGCGCGTACGGCCCGGGCCGCCCGCGGCGCAGCGCCGCGCGAATCAGCTCGAGCCCCTCGGCGACGGCGGCGCGATCCCAGCGCGCGCGATCCTGCTCGGCGAGCAGCACCAGATCGCCGGCGTCGTCGGTGCGCGCGTCGCGCCGCGCGTCGGTGAGCAGCATGAGCGCGACGAGGCCGTCGACCTCCACCGGCGGCGGCGCCGGCAGGAGCGCGCGCAGCACCTGCCCGAGCTGGATCGCGTCGGCGCACAGCTCGCGCCGCACCAGCGCGTCGCCCGCGGTCGCCGCATAGCCTTCGTTGAACACGAGGTACAAGACCGCGAGCACCGATTCGATCCGATCGTCGAGCTCGGCCGGCCCCGGCACGCGATAGGGGATCGCCGCCTCGCGGATCTTGCCCTTGGCGCGCACCAGACGCTGCGCCATCGTCGTCGCCGGCACGAGGAAGGCGCGCGCGATCTCCTCGGTCGACAGGCCACACAGCGTGCGCAGCGTCAGCGCCACCTGCGCCTCGAGCGCCAGCGCCGGATGGCAGCAGGTGAAGATGAGGCGCAGCCGCTCGTCCTTCACGGCAACCTCCTCGGGCCCATCCTCGTCGGCGGCGCCCTCCTCGGCCGCGTCGCGCGCGACCTCCGCCGCTTTTTCGGCGAAGCGCGCGCGTCGGCGCAAGCGGTCGATCGCCTTGTGCCGCGCCGTCGACACGATCCACGCGCGCGGATTGCGCGGCGTGGAGTCCCCCCATTCGGCGAGGGCGAGCGCGAACGCCTCCTGCGCCGCCTCCTCGGCCACGTCGAAGTCGCCGACGAGCCGGATCAGCGTGGCCAGGATGCGTCCCCACTCCTCGCGGTACAGCTCGGCGACGAGGCGATCGACCGCTTGCCGGGTCATGCACGCACCTCCGAGGTGCGTCAGTCGAACTGCATCACCGGGCGCACCTCGATCGATCCAAACCGCGCGCCCGGAATCTTGGCCGCCCAGGCCATCGCCTCGTCGAGATCCTTGGCGTTGACCAGGTAGTAGCCACCGAGCTGCTCTTTGGTCTCGGCGAACGGCCCGTCGGTGGTGAGGCGCTTGCCTTCGCGCACTCGCACCGTCGTCGCCGTCGAGGTCGGCTGCAGCGCGTCGCCGGCGATGTGCTTGCCGCTCTTCTTGAGCTCCTCGGTGAACGCGAAGTACTCGCCCATGAGCGCGTTGCGCTCCTTGTCGTTCATCGAGGGCAACATCTTTTCGTTGTCGTAGATCAAGAGCATGTATTGCATTGGTCAGCCTCCTGCCCTGTAGTCGAACGGCGACGTGAGTGATCGACAGCGCGCCAAAGATTTCTTGCGACGCGCGCGATGATACAATGGTTCCAAGCCCATGCGTGCGCTCAGCCTGATCCTCCTATGTTGCGTCGTCGGCTGTAAGAGCAATGGAAACAGCAACGGAGACGGCGGCGGTGGATCGGGCGGCGGCCCGATCTCGCCATCGATCATGGCCCTCGCCAATTGCGAGGACGCCGTGGTCGGGCTGCGCATCAGCTGCGACGGCTCGCAATCCTCCGACTCGAAGGGGCGGCCGCTCACGTTTTCGTGGGCCGTGACCCAGACGCCGGGCGGAACGCCCGACTCCTCGATGGGCAGCGGGCCGACCTTCGAGTTCGCGCCGACGCAGGCCGGCACCTACGAGATCACGCTCACCGTCTCGGTCGCCAACGGCGACAGCAACTTCACCAAGGTCGGCGCTTCGGCCACGGCGGTGCCGCTCTTCTATCGTCAGTCGTCGCTGACGGCGGCCAGCGACAGCTTCTCGGTCGGCATCGTCGGCTCCGACGGCTCGAACCCGCATCCGCTCTCGTGCTCGGTCGCCATCCCCGACGCGTCGGGCAACGGCGACGCCGGCGCCGCCAATCGCGGCAGCTACGGCGACACGCCGGGCGCGTTCGGCACGCGCGTGCGCTACTCGACGACCGGCCTGCCCGCGCAGGTGGTCTACGAGAACGTGACCGCCACCGAGCATCAGCTCCTCGCCACCGACGAGGACGGCGACTGCAGCTCGCGCCCGGCGGTGCGCCTCGACGCCACGCCGGCCAACTCGCACCTGGTGCCGCGCTTCTCGCCGTCGGGCGCGCGCGTGGCCTGGATCGACAACGCCTCGCCGGGGATGGTCATCACCGCCGCCGTCGCCGACGGGTCGGATCGCCACGTGGTGCGCACGGTGGCCAAGCTGAAGACGGCGCCGCCGCAGTGGCTCGACGAGACGCACGTGGCCTGGGTCGAGGACCTCTCGACGACGTCGACGCCGCACCTGCAGATCGCCTCGGCCCTGGACGCCGACGGCGCCGGCGACGGCGCGGGCAAGAGCGTGATCGTCGACTGCGACACCACCGCCGACGCCAACGCCATGCAGGTGATCAACCAGTTCGAGAACGTCGGCGGCGCCTGGATCGCCTCGGGCGGCGTCAAGTCGCGCACCGCCAATCCGCCGGGCGCGACCATCCTCTATCGCTTGTCGGGCTCGAGCTGCTCGACGACGACGGCGACCGTGCTCGCCGACGAGCCGGGCGGCGGCTTCGCCTGGGACTTCGCCGCGTCGCCCGACGGCACGACCCTCGTGTTCGCCGGCGCCGAGTCGGCCGGCTCGGGCGCGCACGATCTGTTCCTCGTGCCCGTCGACGGCAGCGTGCCGCCCTCGCGCTTCATCGGCTCCTCGCCGGGGTTCGACGACATCGGCCCCACCTGGATCGCCGACGGCAAGCAGCTCACCTGGTCGCAGACCTCGGTCGACGGCACGCCCACCGGCGGCGGCATCATGGTCGCCAACCGCGACGGCTCCAACGTGCGCTCGATCCTGCCCGAGGGCGGCTCGACGACGGCCAAGGTCTACGTGGTCGCGCCGACCAACCGCGGCCTCGACTGCAGCGCCGCCGGCGGAGGCGCCGCGGCCGCGGGCGAGGCGCTCCTCGTGCTCGCGCTCGTCGCTCTCGGCCGCCGTCGCCGCCGCGCATGAGCCCGACACCAGCGAAGGACAAACCGCGTTGCGCCTGGGTCGGCGACGATCCGCTCTATCGCGACTACCACGATCGCGAATGGGGCGTGCCCGAGCGCGACGGGCGCGCGCTGTGGGAGAAGCTGATCCTCGACGGGTTCCAGGCCGGCCTGTCGTGGATCACGATCCTGCGCAAGCGCGAAAACTTCCGCCGCGCGTTCGCCGGGTTCGATCCGCACAAGATCGTCCGCTTCGGCGCGCGCGACGTCACGCGGCTCATGGGCGACGCCGGCATCGTGCGCAACCGCGCCAAGATCGAAGCCACCATCGGCAACGCGCGCGCCTGGCTCGAGCTCGGCGACGGCGAGTTCGCCAAGCTGTGCTGGTCGTTCGTCGGCGGCAAGCCGCGCGACAACCGCTTCTCGGCGCGCGCGCAGATCCCGGCCGAGACCGCCGAGAGCCGCGCGCTCGGCAAGGAGCTCGCCGGGCGCGGCTTCCGCTTCGTCGGGCCGACCATCGTCTACGCCTGGATGCAGGCGTGCGGCCTGGTCAACGATCACCTCACGAGCTGCTTCCGCTACGACCAGGTCAAGCGCACTTCGAGAGCATCGCCGTCGACGCGGTGAAGCTCGACGACGTGCTTGGCGCGCGTCAGGCTGGCGGCGTAGCGCAGGCTCTCGGCCATGACGACGCGCGCGATCGGCCGCGCCACGTACGGATGATGGCGCAGGCGGATGATGACCACGTGGCCCTCGGGCGTGGCGCTGATCTCGCCGTGCGTGTGCTCGTCGTGCCACAGCTCGGCGGCGCGCGTGCACAGCGTGGCCGGCGTGACCAGGTTGACCAGGAGGCGCCGCACGCGGCCGAAGCCGGCGTCGACCACCTTGTCGACGTAGCGGCGAAACGCGTCGTCGCTGCCGCGCGCCGGCCCTTCGAACACCGCCTCCTGCCACGCCATCACGAAGCGCTCGGGCAGCCACGCCTCGGTGATGATGGCGGAGTCGATGAGCGCGCCGCGCACGTCGGGCGGCAGGCGCTCGGCGATCTGGCGCAGGCCGTCGTCGCCGTAGAGCTCGAGCGCCGCCGCGCGCGACGCGACGAACACGCGCTGTGCCGCGCACGGCTCCGACGCCCCCACGTCCATGGCTCGATTATAATCCGAAGGGTGAGCGGGTCACACGCGCGCGCCCTCGTCGCGCTGGCGACGATGTACGCAGCGGGCGGCTGCGCGCACCACGCCGCCAAGACGGCCGCGCCGGTGGCGACGCCCGCGCCAGCGCCGTCGCGCGAGGACGAGCTGCGGCGCGAGGCGATCCGCCAGCTGCAGAACATCGAGAGCATGCTCGACGCCGTCGCCGTCGTGCGCGGCCTGTCGCTGACGACGCGTCCGCCCATCGCCGTCCTCGACGACGCGCGCTTCACCGCCGCGTGCGGCGAGGAGCTGCGCGCCAACATCGCGCAGCTCACCGGCACCGAGGGCTGGCACGGCCCCGCCGCCGCCGCCATGCGCAATCCCGAGCGCAACTGCACGGATCTGGCGGCGCTCTACGACACGCACCACGATCGCGTGATCATCAAGCGCTCGTCGTACGACCGGCGCACGCGCGGCCACCGCGTCGAGCTGCTCTCGCACGAGCTCGAGCACGCCATCGTCGCCCACGCGCTGCCGACGGCGCCGCCGCTCCACGGCGTCGACGAGCTGAGCGCGCTGCACGCGCTCGAAGAGGGCGACGCCACCGTCACCTCGGTCGCCTTCCTGCTCAGCCTCGACGCCAAGCCGCTGCGCGACGCCATCCCCAGGCTCTTGGCGCGCATCGCCGCCGCCGAGCCGAAGTCGCTGCACGACTCCTCCTTCTTCGCCTACTCGCTCGGCGCGCGCTTCGTGCTCGAGCTCTATCAGCGCGGCGGCTTCCTCGCGGTCAACGACGCCTTCGCGCGTCCGCCGGCGTCGACGTCCGAGATCCTGCACGTCGATCGCTATCTGGCGCCGGTGCCGCCGCCCAACGTGGCCACGCGGCTGCCGCTGCCGGCGCCGTTTCAGGCCGTCCTCTCCGACACGCGCGGCGAGTATGGCCTGCGCGATGCGCTCTCCTACTGCATGCTGCCCGCGCCGGCGATGGCGCTCGCCGCCGACTGGCGCGCCGATCAGTTCACCGCGTCGTCGAAGTCACCGTCGGGGCGGCAAATGTTCCGTTGGATCGTCGCGTGGCGCAGCGAAGCGGCGGCGCAGCAGTTCGCCGGCGTGCTCGGACATTGTCTGTGGACGTTGCGAATGCGCGTGGCGCAAAAAGGCGCGATCACCGTCGCCGTCAGCGGCCCCGACGACGACGCGGCGCGGAGGTACGCCGGCGAGGTGCTCGCCGACGTCCTCACGCTGCCGTAGGCGGAGCTACTCGACCCACACCTTGATCATCTTGTCGCCGGCGGCGATCTTGTCGATCACCTCGTCGCCCTGGATCACCTGGCCGAACACCGTGTGCTTCTTGTCGAGGTGCGGCTGCGGCGAGTGGCAGATGAAGAACTGCGAGCCGCCGGTGCCCGGGCCGGCGTGCGCCATCGAGAGCGAGCCGCGCTTGTGCACCTGCTTCTTGCCCGCCAGCTCGTCCTTGATCTTGAAGCCCGGGCCGCCGGTGCCCCAGCGCGCCTTCATGTCGTCGTAGCGGGTGAACGGATCGCCGCCCTGGATGACGAAGTTCGAGACCACGCGGTGGAAGCGGAGGCCGTTGAAGTAGGGCACGCCCTTCTGCTTCTGGTTGGTCTTCGGATCCGTCCACTCCTTCTCGCCCGTCGCCAGACCCACGAAGTTCGCGACGGTCTCCGGCGCGTCGTCGTCGTACAGCTCGGCTACCATCTCTCCCTTGTCCGTCTCGAAGTGGATCTTTTTCATGGCGAGTCTCCTTTACGAGGTCAACGCTTCTGTCGGTTCGAGTCGGGCCGCTGCGCGTGCCGGCAGGAACGCGCCGAGCATGCAGGCCAAGATGGAGCATCCTAGCGCGCCCGCAAGCAGCGTCCAACCGAAGGCGAAGTAGGTATCGGGCTTGAATGGAAAATCAGGGACCCACCGCATCGACGCCGCGTCGATGGCGAGCGCGAAGAGGCGCGCCACCACGACGCCGAGCGCGCCGCCGACGAGGCCGATGCACGCGGCCTCGGCGAGCACGAGCGCGCGGATGTCGCGCGCCGAGGCGCCCACCGAGCGCATGACGCCGAGCTCGCGCCGCCGCTCGGCGACGGTGCGGAAGAACGAGTGCGCGATGTTGATGGCGGCGATCGAGACCATCGCGACCGAGACGAGCGCGAAGAGCAACGTCACGAGCGTGATCGCCAGGCCGGCGCGCTCGGCGCCCGAATCGGCGACGTCGTAGCCGGCCGAGCGAATGGCGGCGGTCAGGCTCGTGACGTCGGCGCCCTCCTTGGCCTCGAGCACCAGCGACGACAACGGCGGCGCGCCCGGCGCGTACTGCGCGTTCCACTTCTGCACGTAGCCGAGCGGCATGGTGAGCGCGAGCTGCGCCGCATGCGGCGAAATGCCGACCAGCATGACCTTCCGCTGATGCGGCTCGACGCCCGACTTCGACGCGCCGATGAACGAGCGGCCGAGCTCGATGTTGAAGGTGATCCCACGCAGCCGCCCGGCGAGGAACTTGCCGATCTTGGGCAGGCCGGTCTGCGCGGCGATGGTGCCGTTGTAGAGCTCGACGATGAAGGGCGAGATCACCGCCGGCACCGGCGGCTCGCAGGCGTGCGTGTCCCACGGGCAATACTCGCCGGGCGTCTTGCAGTCGGCGTCGGCGTTGCACCGGGCGTGGGTGCCGAGATCGTCGCGGAACGGCTCGGGGCCGAGATCGTCGCCGGCCATGGCCTTCGGGTCGATGCCCTCGGCGACCAGCTCGGTGTAGAAGTTCTTGCCGAGGATCTCGGCGCCGCCCCACGCGCGCGCCGGGAAGGCGAGCTTGGCGCGGCGATAGGCGGCTTCGACCTCGGGCCGCGCGGCGAGCGCGGCGGCGGCTTTGTCGTTGAGCGGCTTGGGCCCGCTCAGCGACGAGAACAGGCCGATCGGCCCTTCCACCGACGACTTCGACGGGACGGCCTCGATCTGTCCGACGGGGAAGACCTTGCCGAGGACCACGTGGCGCACGCCCGCCGACAACGCGAGGAAGAACGTGAGCGATGCGATGCCGACGGAGATCCCGAACACCGACAGCGCGAAGGAGCGGCGCGAGCGCGCCAGGTTCTGCCGCACGATCGCGAACAGCGCGCGCGAGGTCATGCCCGCACCGCGCTCATGCGACGAGCTTCCCGTCTTCGAGCCGTACGACGCGCGACGCCACCGACGAGACGCGCTCTTCGTGCGTGACGATCACCAGCGTCAGCCCCTCCTTGTTGAGCGCGCGGAACAGGTCGATGATCTGCGCGCCGGTCTCGGAGTCGAGGTTGCCGGTCGGCTCGTCGCACAGGAGCAACTTCGGCGCGTGATACAGCGCGCGCGCGATGGCCACGCGCTGCTTCTGCCCGCCGGAGAGCGCGCTCGGACGCGACTCGGCCTTGTCGCCGATCCCGACGCGCGCCAGCGCCTCGACGGCGCGCCGGTCGGAGTCGGCGCTGTCACGGTCGGTGAAATAGGCCGGCAGCTTCACGTTCTCGCGCGCCGTCAGGTGATCGAGCAGGTTGAACGACTGGAAGACGAAGCCGACCTCGCGGTTGCGGAAGCGCGACAGGCCGCGATCGTCGAGCGCGTGCAGGTCGTGGCCGAGCACGCTCGCCTTGCCGGTGTAGCGGCGGTCGAGCCCGCCCATGATGTGCAAGAGCGTCGACTTGCCCGAGCCCGAGCGGCCGACGAGCGACAGCAGCTCGCCCGGCTCGACGGCGAGCGAGACGTCGCGCAAGACCGGCTGCGCGCCGTAGCTCTTCTGCACCGAGTCGAGCCGGATCACGCGCGGTTTATAGCACGCGCGACGTAGAGGTCGGCGACGTAGTGCTTGGCGATCCTGCCGCCGAAGCGCGCGTCGATCAGCTGCGCGATCCCGTCGAGCAGACGGGCGCGCACGTCGGCGTCGAGGCGCAGATGATCCGAGTAGGTGCCGAGGAGGCGCGCGTACGTTGCGGCGTCGTATTCGGCGCGCCACGGGTAGTAGCTGCGCACGACCTCCCCGAAGTGGCCGCTGGCGACGATCGCGGGCGTGCGATCGCGCAGCTCGGTCACCGGCGCGAGGCGGAAGCGGCCCATGCCCGCGGCCTCGTAGAGATCTTGCGTGGCGTCGAAGAAGCCGACGTCGTCGTCGCCGCGCACGTGCTCGTTCCAGAACAGGGCGAGCATGCCGCGGCGGACGAGGGCGTCGTGGGCGCGCGCATAGCCGCGCGCGGGATCGATCCAGTGCCACGCGGTGGCCGAGTAGACCAGCTTGTAGACGCGCGGCAGCGTCAAATCCTCGAAGCGCGCCTGGACGACGTGCGCCGCCGGGACGTGGGCGCGCGTCGCCGCGGCCAGCTGCGGGCCCGGCTCGACGGCGGTGACGTCGACGCCGCGCGCGGCGAACAGACGCGTGGCCTGGCCGGTGCCGCTGCCGACCTCGAGGACGCGCCCGCCGGGCGGAACGCGCGCGAGGGCGATCACGTCATCGACGAGCGCGGCGGGGTAGCTCGGGCGCACCGCCTCGTAGGTGGCGGCCTCACGATCGAAGATGGTCACGCCGAAGAAGATACGACCGGATCGGGCGCGCGGGAAAGCCCGCCTGCGTGCACCACCACGAGCGCGGCCACGGCGACGACGAACAGCGGCGCCCCGACGCCGATCTTGTGCAGCCCGTCGCCGACGGCGATGCGCACGATGAGCGCCGCCAACGGCAGCGTAAAGATCGTGAAAGCCGCGTGCAGGCGGGCCAGGCGCGTCCACGGCTCGAGGCGGCGCGCGCGCGCCATCACCAGCACGCCCGCGACGAACGCGGCGCCGGCCAGGCAGCTCCACACCGCCTCGTCGAACCGGCGCCCGTCGAACCCGACCATCGACAGCGCCACTGCCGACGATCCGCCCGCCAGCACCAGCCCCGCCGTGGCCACGCTGATGCCGCGGCCGACGCGGCCGCGGGCGAGCGCGACGATCGCCAGGATGCCGAGGATCTGCGCCACCACGTAGGGCGTGAGCAGCGCGATGAACCAGCCCTTGTCGCCGACGAGGAAGTCGGCCGGCGACTGCAGGCGCTCGCACGCGCGCACCGTCGGCAGGAACAGGCAGAGCCCGATCAGCCACAGCGGCGGCACCGAACGTCGGAGCGTGCGTCGAGGGTTCGCCATGCTTATGATACGTCGGCGACGGAGGTCACCTACCATGGGCTGCGAACACACCAGCGAAATCAAGGAAGTGCGTCCGAGCGGCAAAGGCTGCGTCGAGTGCCTGAAGTTGGGCGACAGCTGGGTCCACCTGCGCGAGTGCCTCTCGTGCGGACACATCGGCTGTTGCGACAGCTCGAAGAACAGGCACGCGACCAAGCACTTCCACTCCACCAAGCACCCGATCATCCGCTCGTTCGAGCCGGGCGAGGACTGGGGCTGGTGCTACGTCGACGAGCTCGAGCTCGAGCCCGACGAGCTCTTGCCGGCGGCGAGATCGAGATAGAGCAGCGTTCCGCCGACGATCGCCACCGGCGTGACGATCACGCTCAGAAGCGGCACCACCATTAATAGAGCCACGCCCGAGCCGAAGCCGAGCGACTCGGCGAGGTGCGTGCCGATGAAGCGCCACTTGCCGCCGAAGCTGGCGCCGCGCCGGTGCAGTGGCTCGTTGAACGCGTCGAACGCGAAGAAGAGCGCGGTCTGCACCACACCCGCGACCCACATGAGCGGCGCGACCGCCGGCACTACCCAGTGCAGCACGAACAGCGGCACCGCGATCGCCAGATACAGTAGAACGCCGAGGATCGCCTGTCCGAGGCCGCGCGCCGACAGCGCCGCCGTCTGGCCCCAGCTCTGCGGCGCCACCTTCGCGCCGGTGTGCGCGTGCTCGGCGCGCTCGCTCAGCACGCCGGCGAACGGCGCCGTCGCCAACAGGCACGACGCCACGTAGAGCACGTAGGCGGTGCCGACGACGAACAGGACCATGAAGAGCCACACGACCGCGCCCCAGATCGCGCCGTGCCCCGCCGATTGGCGCGCCACGAAGTCGGCCGCCCAGCGATACGCGAAGTAGCTGCCGCCGCCGGCGACGAGCGCCGTGACCGCCGCGGGCAGCAGCACGAACGGCACCACGCGCCCATCGCCGAACGCGACGCGCCAGCCGCGGCCGAAGTAGCCCATCCCGCGAAAGAAGCGCGCTATCATGGCGTCGTGCGCATAACCAGCTTTCTCACTGTTTTATTCCTATTCGGCTGCTCCGGCCACCCGGTCGACGACATCCCGACGACAGACACGGTCACCAACCCGGCGCTCTCGGGCGGCGTCGATCTCGTGCGCGACGTCTGGGGCATCCCGCACATCTACGGCGACAACGAGGCCGACGTCGCCTTCGCGCAGGGCTACGTGACCGCGCAGGATCGCCTCCTGCAGATGGATCTGACGCGCCACTCGTCGGCAGGCACGCTGGCGGAGCTCCTCGGCGACGTGTCGCCGTCGCTCATCGACAGCGACATCCAGATGCGCGCGCACCACTTCACGCAGACCTGCACGCAGGCGTGGCAGACGCTGTCGTCGTCGACCGATCCCAAGGACATCACGACGAC
>Ga0070679_100000526_pt1 | contig 32576 bp, 27 predicted proteins | sample KBSC63BmetaG_FD_65652 | JGI IMG/M metagenome (GOLD analysis project Ga0070679, IMG submission 65652) | Corn rhizosphere microbial communities from Kellogg Biological Station, Michigan, USA - KBS C6-3B metaG | ecosystem: Host-associated > Plants > Roots > Rhizosphere | place: USA: Michigan... | reverse complement strand
TCGTAGTTGTCCTGCATGCCGCCGCAGATGTTGAACGGATACGCCATGTCGTAGCCGACGTGATAGAACAGGCCGACCGGCAGATTCGCGTAGAAGTTCCACGTCTTGGCGCCGTCGTAGGACGTGCTCAAGCCGCCGTCGTCGCCAATGATCATGTGCTCCGAGTTGTTCGGATCGATCCAGATCGCATGGACGTCGTCATGCGCGGCGAGCGACGCCTGCCCCTCGAACGTCTTTCCGGCGTCGATCGTGAGCGACATCTTCACACCGCCCTGAAAGACGCGATCCGGGTTGTTCGGATCGATGCGCACCTGACTGAAGTACAGGGGACGCGGATTGTTCGTGCTCACACGCTTCCACGTCTGGCCACCGTCGTCGGAGCGATAGAGGCCGCTCTCACCGCCCGTCGCGCCCGGACCGCCGCCGCCGGCGCGTCCTCCGCCCGGCGGAAGCGTGTCGCTCACTTCAGGTCCACCGCCGCGACCACCACGCCCGGCCGGCGACGGCGCTTCGATCGACGCGTACACGATGTTGCCGTTCTTGCGATAGGCATCGAGCCCGATGCGGCCGAGCGGCCCGGACGGAATGCCGGTGGTGAGACGCTTCCAGGTCTCGCCGCCGTCGGTGGATTTCCAGATTCCACTCCCGGGGCCGCCGCCATTCACGCAGCACGCGCTGCGACGGCGTTGATACGTCGACGCATAGATCGTGTTGAGATCGGTCGGCGAGATCACGAGATCGTTCGCACCCGTCTCCTCGTCGACGAAGAGCACGCGCCTCCACGTCTTGCCACCGTCGGTGGTCTTGTAGACGCCGCGCTCCCCGCCCGGGCCGAAGATCGATCCGACCGCCGCGACCAGCACGACGTCATTGTTGTTCGGATCGATGACGATGCGGTTGATGTGCTTGGAGTCCTTCAGCCCGACGTTGGTGAACGTCTTGCCGCCGTCGGTCGACTTCCACAGACCATCGCCCCACGACGTGGTCTGGCGATTGTTCGCCTCACCCGAACCGACGTAGACGAGGTCGGGATTCGATTGCGACACGGCGACGTCGCCGATCGACAGCAGACCCTTGTCCTGCATCAACGGCGTGAACTGCGCGCCGTTGCTCGTCGTCTTCCACGCGCCGCCGTGCGCGGTGCCGACGTACCAGATCGACGGGTTCTTCTCGTACACGGCGACGTCGGCAATGCGTCCCGACATGATCGCCGGCCCTACAGATCTGAAATGCAACTTCTCGAATTGCTGCGCGACGGGCGTCGGACCCATCTGCGCGAGGAGTGAAGGAATCGCGAGGATGGTTGCGAGCGCGGCTGGCGCGACGCAACGTGAACCTGTCGGCATCGGGTGCTCCGGAGCGGGACGCGAACGGGTGAGGAGAACGCGGTGTCGGATTCTATCGTCGCCGGCCGGCTGCGGCGAGACGCTGACATCTCATGCCCCTGGAGGACCCATGTCGCCAGACGATGCCCGGTCGACCGACCGCCGCCGTTTTCTCTCCCAGGCCGGCGCCGCCGGCGCCCTGCTGCTTGCCTCGGGCGCCGCGGCTCTCGAGGCGGAACCGCCGCCTCTCGGACCGTGGGACCTGTCATGGGTCGACAAGCTCGCTGGCGCGAAGTACAAGGTCGTCTTCGATGTGAGCCCGGCACCGAGCGACGCCTACGGTCCCGATCACGCCGGAGCATTCCTCGATCAGTTTCACGAGGTGTACGGCACCCGGGACGACGAGACGCGAGCGGTGCTCGTCTTCCGTCAGCTCGGCACCACGCTCGCGCTGAACAACTCGATGTGGCAGCGCTATCCAATCGACGAGAAGCGGAAAACCAATCCGTACCTCAGGCGTTCGGACAGCACGGCATCGGCGGGCGGCAGCGATCTCCAGTCCCTCGCGTCGCGCGGCGTCATCCTCCTCGTGTGCAACGTCGCCCTCGGCAACGTGGTTCGAGGACTGGCTCAGGCAACGAACAGAGACGCCGCCGACGTACGCGCCGACGCCGAGAAGAACCTCGTGGCCGGAACGATCATCGTGCCGTCGGGAGTGTTCGCACTCATCCGCGCGCAGAACGCCGGCTGCGCCTACATGCGGCAATGAGCGTCACGGACGCCACACCTCGACGACGTCCGTCTGCGCGAGCCCCTGCTTCGGCCCGCCGCCGATCACGTAGATTCGCCCGCTCGTCGCGACAGCTGCGAGCCCATGGCGCGCGATCGGCATCGGCGTCTCGACGCTCCACCTGTCGGCCGCGGGATCGTACACCTCGTGGTTGTCGAACACGCCGTCGGTGCGCTCACCGCCGAACGTATGGATCTTGCCGTCGAGCACCGCCGACGCGAGTCCGCCGCGCTTGCTCGGCATCGAGGCCTTGGTGGTCCAGCGATCGGTCGTCAGATCGTACGCTTCGACCACGTCGTAGTTGTTCGCTGGAGTGATCGGCCGCCCCCCGATCGCGTAGAAGATCCCGTTCACGACCTGCCCGTCGAGGTGATCGCGCTTCGTCGGAATCGGCGCATGCATCGTCCACGCATTGGTGCGCGGATCGTACACGATCGTCGAGTCGATGAGCGCGCGACGCAGCCCATAGCCGCCCGCGACGACGATCTTTCCATTCACGACGCCGGCCGCTGTCGCGCCTCTCGGCATCGGCAGCGGCGCGCGGGCTTCCCATGCGTTACGATCGACGCGATAGATCCACAGATCCGCCTTCGGCGTGAAGTTCAATCCATCGAATCCGCCGATCGCATACAGCGTATCATTCAATACGACAAGCGGCATGTGGTGCCGCGGCTCCGGCAGATCGGCGATGCGCTCCCACGAATCACGCGAGAGATCGTAGCGATACGCTACCTTGGTCGTCTGACTGGTCGTATCGATCCCGCCGGCGATGTAGATCTTGCCGCCGAGGAGCGCGCCGTGGTGCTCCTGGAGACGTTGGGGGATTGGTGCGCTGCGCGACCAACCGGCGGCCGCCCGCGGCGATGCCGGTGGCGCAACCGGCGCACGCGTCGCCGCGATGGCGCCGATGCAGCACGCGAGCGCAACGAGACCAGCACGCAGATGACGCATATGTGGAACCTGATGATGGATGTGGGCGCGGGACGTGTGAGCAATCTACTGTTCGCCGCGATGGCGTTCTCGCTGTCGATGTGCGGCCAGGACGCGAAGCCGGCGCGGCGCGGCGACAGCACGAGCGACTCGGTCGGTGGCTCGAATGTGACGTCGAGCACACGCGACGCTTCGTCCATCCCCGGATCCGACAAGTACGTCGGCACAGTGCACGGCCCGCTGCCCACTGGGGTGACGTTGGTTGGCGGATCAGTGATCGCCGACAAATTCGGCCACCCGTCGGTCTTCTCGTTCTCGCACGTGCGGACGCCGAGTGGCGAGATGATCTGGCTGGACAGCGTCGAGACGCGTGCGGGAGGCTCAACGCGTCAGGTCGTGCTCGCCGAACTCCCGATTCCGCCGCTCGCCAACGACGAGCGTTTGTTCATGGGGTCGTGTGACGTGCGAGGGCGGCTCGACGGAAGCATCGTGGCAATCATCGTGAACGAGCCGAACGTCTCTCGCTTCACAAAGGTGCGCGAGGCGTGGCGCGCCGATTCGCGCGTCAGACGTTTCGATCTCGTGCCACTGGAAGGTGTGAGCTGCGAAGATCCGGACCGCGGTCCGGAATGACGCGGCGATCGCGTAGATAGTTCAGGTAGATGTGCACACGAGTGAAACTGAGTTGATTCTGCGTTCGTCTTGCTCTTGACAGCCCGTCAGAGCTTTCATAAGTTCGGCGTCCTGGGAGTCGCGTCCCGATGTTTCACGTTCGTCGCCGTCTCGTCACGGCGCCGACCAACTCGACCGGCAGCATTTCGTCGAGCGATCATCGGAGGCGCGATTTTGTTTTTCCGGGCTCTGCCGTTGAACCCTTTCACCCTGTGATCGCTACTCGATGAGCACTTCGTCCCTTTACCAACTCGACGCCATGCGACAGCCCGGGTTCGCCCCGAGTGGTGCGCGGTGGCGCGCCGCCATCGGCGGCGCATCGAGTGGATTGGGGCTCGAAGCGATCACCAACAGCAAAACCGCCGTCACGCGCGCGCGAGATCCGCGTTCGCTCGACGAGACAGCGACAACTGGCGCAGCGGCACGGTCGAGACGAGCATCATAGGCTCGCTCGACCAAACCGAAGGGGAGCACTCATCCGCCCCACCTGCGCCGCGTGCCAGGTGGGGCGTCGTGTTTCTGGGAACGTTCGTGGCGGACATGCTTTCGAGGTCGACACGCAGGAGACATCAACCATTCACCGAGTGATGACGAGGAATCGCTCGATTGCAGGATGCCGTTCGGTTCCGGTCACGTCGCTCGAGCAGTTGGACACGCGACTCCCCTGCTCGTCACGCGGCCTCTGACCGAGAGCCGACGGCAACACGCAACACGAAGCAGCAATCACACTCGGCGCGTCTGGGCTATCGCCGCGCGTCGCCGGGATCCGTAGCTCAACACAGGCTGCACGTTGTCACGCGCCACAGAGCGCGGCGTCGCCGCACGATCATCCCATGGGCCGAAAGCCGGGACCGTGTGGGGCACGGCGCCGAGACGCGGGTGAGAGTCCCGCCGACCCGGGCACGAAGTGCAGGACCGTCCGTTGCCATCACCACCGTTCACGACGTTCATGAGGATTCCATCATGTCCGCCACGACCCGACGCATCCTCGAGCTCCGACGCCATCCCGAGAGCTGGCCCGTTCCGCCCGTGCGCGACGACGAGGCCAGGGCGACGGTCGCGCATGCCCGCGTGGCCCGTCGCACGAGTGAGGGATTGATCACCAGCTACGTCCACCCGAGGGGAAAGATCGGCGTCCTCGTCGAGGTGAACTGCGAGACCGAAGTCAACGCGCGCTCGCGATCCTTCGCCGCGCTGGCCCGCCAGCTCGCGGAGCACATCGCCGCGGCCGCGCCGCTCGCCACCCATCGGCGTGCGCTGCCGCCGGCGCTCGTCGAGCGCAAGCATCGCGCATTCACGGCCGAGGTGCGCGCACAAGGCAAGCCGGAGCGCCATGTCGAGATGATCGTCGAAGGCCGCATGGAAGCGTTCTTCCGCGCGGTGGTGCTCATGGATCAGACGTGGATTCACGATCCCGACACGACGATCGCGGAGCTCGTCGCGCAGGAGTCCAGCCGGTTGGGTGAGCGTGTGCTCATTCGACGCTTCAGTCGATTTCACATCGGGATCGCGTGAGCCACGCGCTCGCTGAAGAAGGTCCGGCGGCGGCGCGGAAATCATGATCTCCGCGACGCCGCTGCATCCTCCGCGGTGACACCACCATTCCGCGATTGGTGTCGGCGAAGGGCTGGCGTCCGGCGCGAGCCGATATTCTTTACTGATCGTGCTCATCTACACACTGGATCTGATTGGCGTCGCCGTCTTCGCGATCAGCGGCGCGCTCGCCGCCGGTCGCAAGCGCATGGATCTCGTCGGTGTGGTGGTGTTGGGGCTCGTGACCGCTGTCGGCGGCGGCACGATTCGCGATCTCCTGCTCGCCCGACATCCGATCTTCTGGCTCACTGACTCGCGCTACGTCATCGTCATCGTTGCGTCCGCGCTCTTGACCGTGGCGTACGTGCGCTGGCGTCCACCACCCGCCGGCACGCTGCTGTACGCCGACGCGCTCGGTCTCGCAATGTTCAGCGTGACCGGCGCACAGATCGCCGAGCGTGCGGGGCTTCCCGCCGCGGCGGGGATCGTGCTCGGCACGATTACGGGGGCGGCCGGCGGCGCGGTGCGCGACGTCCTCAGCGCGGAAATCCCGCTGGTGCTTCGGCGGGGAAATCTTTATGCGACCGCGGCGGTCCTCGGAACAGGAGCCTACTTCAGTCTCGTCGCGCTCGGCACTGCGCGCTCGCTCGCGACATGGGCCGGCATGGCCGTTGTCGCCGTGGTGAGACTAGCGTCAATCGTCTGGGGGCTGCAGCTTCCGGTGTTCGAGCTCGAGGGGGACGGCATGCCCGCCCGCCGGGATCGATCGGAGTGAATCTGGTATTTCGTAGCACGCCACGTTTCCCAACTTCCATCACTCGGGTATGACGCACAGCTCTCTGATCCGGCCGACACTCGCGGTGCTCACCGTGGTCGCCATCGCCGCGTGTCACAACGGCCCCGCCACCACGACTCCATCGACCGTTTCGACGTCCACGACTGCCACAGCGACGACCACGCGCTCGACGACGAGCACGGCCAGTGGGTTGCCGGCCGGCGTCACCGCGGCCATGGTCGCGACTGGCGACTCGATCTTCCACGCGCGCGGCTGCCGCAATTGCCACGGCATGGATGCGAAGGGCGCGCGCAACGGCCCGGATCTCACGTCGGGCAACTTCAAGCACGTGAACGGCACGTATCAGGACTTCGTGCGCATCATCACTTCGGGCATTCCGGCCGCCGAGATCAAGGACCCGAGCCACACGATCCCGATGCCGGCGCGCGGCGGCACTCGTCCGGGTGGTCTGTTGACGGATGAGCAGATCAACGACGTGGCCGCGTACGTCTACTCGCTGAGTCACAAGTAAGACTTTAGATATGAGAAAAGAGGCACGCCGACCTGATCGGCGTGCCTCTTTCATTTTCGGCAAAGCGTCGACTACTCCGACGACGGCGCCGCGCAATACCTGTTGAATGCGTTCACGAGATCGTGCGCGATCTCTTCGGGCGGACGGCCTTCGATCTGCCAGCGTTCGATCATGAACACCAGCTCGCCGTCCTTCAGCAATCCGATCTGTGGCGACGACGGCGGATATCCGGTGAAGTAGCCTCGCGCGCGCGCGGTCGCCTCGGCATCCTGGCCCGCGAACACCGTCGTGAGATGATCGGGCTTGATCGGATTCTCGAGTGCCATGGCGACCGCGGGCCGCGCCATGCGCGCGGAGCAGCCGCACACCGAGTTCACGACCACGAGCGTGGTGCCCTCGGAATCCTTGAGGTGCTCGTCGACTTCTTCTGCCGTGCGCATCTCTTCCACGCCGAGTCGCGTCAATTCCTGACGCATCGGGGTGACGAGACGCTCATCATACATCTGTTGTGGGAGACGCATAGTTGGACGGTTCATGATTCATCGCGGATCATTCGTCGCGAACCAACGCAAGAATCGCAGCTTGCGGGACGACGAGATACCGTTCGCCTTCGAAGGTGATCTCGACCGCAGCCTTACGGAAAAAGAGCGCGTAGTCGCCTCTGCGCGCCTGCATCGGCACGAAGCGGGTTGCCCGCTCGGGTGTTCGCCACGGCTCGTCGCCGTACGAATCCGGGCTCGGCATCGGGAGGCCCGGACCGGTCGCGACGATCTTGCCGCCCTGCACAGCCTGGTTGTCGATCGCGGTCGGCGGAAGATACAGCCCGACGTTCGTACGCTCCTCTCCTTCCTCGACGTGGACGAGGACGCGATCACCGACGACGATCAGCTCCTTGTCGTGCTTGATCATCGATACTCCCTGGGAATCAGGTGCTTGGTCAGCCATGAGGAAAGATATCAACTGACAGAAGGGGCCGGCACGGGTCGCCGCCGCGTCGCTCGGAAGACCGGATAGCTCAGCACGACGATCGCCAGCGCGTACAGGCTGTTGCGTCGATCGGCGAACGCGGCGCTCACCAGAAACGCGATCGAGCCGACGAACACGAAGCCCGTGGTCCACGGGTGACCGATCGCCCGGTATGGCCGAGGCGCCTCGGGCTCCCGCGCGCGCAGCAGGAACACGGCAGCGAACGAGAGCGCGTAGTCGGCGACGAAGAAGAACGCGGCGATGGCGATGATCGTCTCGAACGTTCCCGTCGCCAGGAATGCCAGCGCCACTCCTCCGCTCGCGACCAGTGCGGTTGCCGGCGTTCCGCGAGCATTCACGCGCGTCGCGATCCCAATGCCGAGCCCGTCCCGGCTGATCGAGTACAACGTGCGTGACGACATCAACAGGCAAGCATTCACCGCGCTCGGCAGCGAGACGATGACGATGACGCGCACGAGCAGCTCGCCACGATCGCCGAAGATCGCGTTCGCGACGGTTCCCGCGGCGAGCGGTGATCCCGCGATGGCGGACGTCGGCATCGCGTAGAGAAACGCGATGTTGATGAGCAGATAGATGGTCGCGACGCTCAACAGACCGTAAAACATCGATCGCGGCACCTGCCGCGCCGGATCGTCGAGCTCCTCGGTGAAGTAGATCGGGCCGGACCATCCGTCGTACGTGTAGATCACGGATTGGGCGGCGAGCAGGAACGCTGCGAATCCCGTCGTGGTCGCGACGCTGGCCGCGGTCGTCGCCGCGGGCGCATGCACGCGATGCGCGAAGATGAAGCAGACGATGACGAGCACGAGGAGCGCGATCGCCTTGGCGAGGCTCGTGATCTGTTGCGCCAGATCACCGAGCCGCGTACCGCGAAGGAGCAGCAGCGTGAATGCGGCCACGACGGCCATGGCGATCGGGGCGGTCATGGCATGGTCGAGCGCGAAGATCGCGGCGACGGATTCGCCGATCACGAGGGAGATGCCGGCGGTGGATGCGCAGGTGGAGATCCAGTCCATCCATCCGACGAAGAAGCCCGGATAGTCGCCGAACGCGTGTCGTGCAAAGACGTACTGGCCACCGCTGCGCGGCAGCATCGTTCCGAGCTCAGCGAGTGCGTTCGCGCCGAGGAGCGCGTAGAGCGCGCCGATGAGCCAGATGCCGATGAAGAGCGCGGGCGACGGAAGCAGCGAGGCGATGTCGCCGGGTGTGCGAAGGATGCCCGCGCCAATGCTGTTGCCGACCGTGACCGCGAGGCCGAACGAAAGGCCGAGGATGCGGAGGAGGGAGTTAGGCCGGGTCATGCGCCATACGATGGGCCGCGGATCAGGTCGGCCGCTAGAGCGCAGCCGTCATTCTACGGACTGGACTTGCGCCTTCGTCGCCGTGCGTGCGCGACTGGCCCGACGGATCCTGGACGGAACGGCGGGGCCGACGGGCGACTGCACGGACACGGCGACGGACTTTACGGCCCCTTCTCCTCGCGGGTCTCGAGCGGTGACTCGCAACGAGCCGGGAATCATTTGAATGAACGGCCGCTCGAGACGGCACATGCGGCATGCGAGCGGCCGTTCCACAAGACAATTTGTTTGAGAGAATTCTGGTGGTGGCTTTGGCACTCGGCGTAAGCGCAGCGTGCGCGAGGCTGGGTGGGCTACCGGGATCATGTTCGGTGGTTCTCGGTGATCCACCGGTTGCGCCCAGCGGGCGCCCGATCGGCGCGCGGAGCAAGTCGGTAAAGTCCGTCGACGTGTCCGTGCAGTCGCCCGTCGGCCGGCCGCCGTTGGCGAAAGACAAACGCTCGGCATGCATCGCATGCCGAGCGGCCACATTCGAGTTCACTAAATTTTCTAAATGACCAGCGCCGTGCCGGTTCCGTCGGCGACGGGGGGACTGGAGCCCAGCGGGGAGAGTGCCACCTGCATTCAGCCCGACACTTCCCCGCTGGAACTCCGCTTTTGAAAACGTCGGCCTCACCCCCACCCGGGCTTAGCACCACGTTCGCAAAAGCACCGCGAGTATCGATCGATTCAGCTCTCGCGGAAAACCGCCGTGCGGTGCGGTTTCGATCATCATGACACCGCTGCGATCCATCACCCCTACGCACTACCCCACTGTAATCGTTGCGGCACTCGCGTCGTACGTCACCGGGTATGCGTGAAGATTTGACGTACGCTGTCCGCCGATGTTGTTGCCGTTCAGATCGAAGATGGCGCCGTGCACCGGACACACGAATCGCGTGCCCGACGCATTCACGATGCCGCCCTGATGCGGACAGATGCGCGAGAACGCGGAGAACGACGTGGCGCTCTCGCGCACGATGGCGATCGGTGTTCCATCGATGCTCGTCGTGGCCACGCCACCAATACTGGTCAACGCAGGAAAGTTCGACAGTTGCAGCGTCGTCGACGTCACCGACGATGGCGACGTCGCGTCGCTGCCGCCACATGCCGCCAGCGCCAGCGATGCGAGCGCGGCAGCCCCGTAGAGCACGAACGTTCGGCGCCCGATCTGCGGCTCGACGTCTCGCATCTGACACGGGCACACGTGACCGCACGTGACCTCGACGGCTTCATCCCTCTTGGCCATGCTTCCTCTACCTTGTTCGAACCACCGTGAATTGCACCGCGGTCGCCGGGGCCGACCATTGCACCGACGCCAACCCGCCCGCCGGGACGGTGAACCGCAGATACGCGGCGGCTCCGTCCGTCAGCGTCACCGGCTGCGTACCAGGCAGAAGTGAGACCGTCGAGATCGGAAAGACCGAATTTCCGAGCGCGGCAAAGATCGAGCGGAAATTCCAGCTCGGCTGCTGATACGCCGACGACACGCCCGTCATGTCGTCCGTGAGCACCGACGTGGCCCAGTCGCGGATCTCGTCCGACACGCCCGTGCCGAACACGTGCTGGAGGTTCGCGATTCCGGTCGTCGTCGAATTCACGAGTTGATACCACGTGTCGCCGTCGCTCGATCCACGGCGGTCGGCGGCACTGCGCAGGAACGCCCAGGTCGCGCCGCGCGTCGCTAAGGAATCATTGTCGGCATACGGCGAATATTTGCTTGGCGACTTCAGGTACTCGACGTAGCGACCGAAGTTCTCGATCTCGTAATTGTTGAACGCATCCACGATCGCCGATGAGGTGCGCAGCGTGGCGACGTCGATGTTCGCGCGCGGCGAGAGCCCCGACGCGCGATAGAACAGCAGCTCCTCCGCGATGTGTGCGAGTCCTTCGTCGAGCCACGTCTCCTCGAAGTCGGTCGCGGCCGTGTTCACGTACATGCGCCGCGACGCATTGATGAGATGCTGATACTCGTGCGCGAGCGTCGCGTAGACCTCGCTCGCCACGTTCGCTTTCGCGAACGCGCCGCCGCGCGACGGGTCCGGCACCATCACGTAGAACATCTCGCCGACGTTGCTGCCCGCGCACGCCGCGAGGCCGGACATCTGATCGGTCACCGGAAAGAGATCACGCGCGAAGAAATATCCGCCGATGTACGACGAGCTGCTCTTCGGAGTGAGATCGTTCACCGTCTTCGTGAAGAACAGCACGATCCGCCCATTGTGATCGATGTCCGACGGATCGCCGAATGCGGCGCGATCGAGCGGATCGATCAGCGTATCGAATGCCGCGCCCATCGACGCATACTCCGCGTCCGTATAGCCGCCGGACGGATTTCCGGTATCCGCAACCACGATCGCACGATTGGTGATCGCGACCACGCGACCCGTGCGGTACGTGGGCGACGTGCACGCGACATCCGCATTTGCGTTGAGCTGGAGAAGCTGACCGATCGTCGCCGTCCCCGGAATCGCGTCGAGGCGCGCCCCTGACGACACCCGGCGCTCCCACGCCCGCGCGGCGCTGATCCGCGCCGGCAGTGCGCTGCGCTCGAGCATGCGCAACCGCGATTCGAAAGCGCGGTCGGGATGGCTGCTCGGCGATGCCGCGGCCGCGATGAGATCGAGCGACGCCGAGGCCGACGGAATCAGCGACGCAGAGATGCCAGGTGCCGCGGTTCCCGTCGCCGTGAACTGAATCGACGTCGTCGATGTCGAGATGGTCGATGCGTTGAATGGAATGAGCGCGTATTCAGCGGCCGAGGTGCCGGCCGCGAAGCACGTGCTCGAGGCTGACAATCCAGCGACGACCTGGCCGACGGTCATCGTGAGCGGAGTGCAGTTGGTCGTGGTCGTCGGCGCGCTCGTCGTCGACGACGTATCCGGGTTGACCGACGTCGGTGCATCGCTGCAGGCGGCGGTCACCGCGCCTCCCAGACAGAGGGAGGCGCGGATGACGCGGGACAGCATGGTTCACTCGTTGTTGGAGGGGCTGCGCTGGAAGAAGATCAGGAGCAGGTCAGATGACCGTGCGGCAGCGGCAGCGTGCAGTTCTGGGTCGTGCCATCCTGCGTGATCACGACCTTGGCCGTCGCAGAGCCATCGTAGGTGATGACTTCACGACGCGTCGAGGTCGTCGCGGCCTGGCCCGTGATGGTCACCGTCGCGCTCATCGAGCGAGTGACGCTGCCGGCCGTCGGGTAGCTGGGCTGGGTCCGGTCGGTCGAGACGGGAATGACCACGCCCGTGACGGTATCGCCAGCAGTGCGCTTCGCGGTGAACGCGCCCTGCTGTGACGTTCCGGTCGTCGTCTCCGTGCCCGCGGTGGTTCCGCTGATCGTGCGTTTCGTACTGTTATATGCAAGACCGCTAATCGTCTGATTGCTCGCTTCGCTCACGACGCTCGTGCTGCTGTCGCGATGGCGCGTCTCGGTGCCGCTCACGCTGATCGACGACACAACCTTGTCCGTGGTGCTGTCGCGCTTCTGCTGCGCGACGCCCGCCGCGGTCGTGTACTTGTACGCTCCCTTCACCGTCAACCCATCGCGCGTCGTCGTATTGCACGTCAACGTTCCGCTCGCATAGGTGCACGCGGAGTCGCTGTGGAAGAACGGACCGACGCCGTCGCCAAGGAACGGACCGAAGAGCCCACCACCCATGAACCCGAGGCCGAAGCCCGGGCCGCCATGAGGACCTTCGAAACCGCCGTGTCCGTGGCCGCCCATCGGCCCGAAGCCAGGCATGAACGGGCCTTCGTCACCACTCGCGGCGAAGCTGCTGGTGAGCGAGCTGAATCCTGCGGGCGCCGCGGCGTACGTCGAAGCCATCGTGATCGCGAGCTGGCTCGAGGGATTCGTGTTGCTACTGTCGGAACACGCGGCGATGAGCATTGTCGCACTCATCGCGGCAGAGGCGAGAACAAGTCGTCTCATTCGTTGCAATCCTGTTCGGGTTCGAGAACAGGACACGCGCGTGTAGATGAACCCTGACTGCGCCGCGTGACGCGCGTTACAGAGTGCTCGATTCGGGCAACCACGCGGCGAGGCGCGATCGGAGATGGCGCAACGCTTTTCCCATCTGCGACTCCACCGTCTTCACCGAGATGCCAAGCGTGCTCGCGATCTCGGCGTATTTGAGCCCCTGCCCGCGACTGAGCTCGAACACCTGGCGACATGCGGGCGGCAATTCGTCGACGGCTTCGCGCAATGCGTCGCGGAGCTCACCCGCGACGAGCTTCGATGCGCCAGTCGCGTTGATGCTTTCCTCTCCTATAAGATGCGGCTCGGCGCGCTGCTCGACCTTCGCGTGACGGATCTGATTCAACGCGCGATTGCGCGTCGCGCGCAGCAGGTACGCGCGCAAGGATTCCTGAATGGTGAGCTCTTCGCGGCGTCGCCACAGCTCGAGCATCACTTCCTGCGCGGCATCCTCGGCGGCGGACCGCTCGCGAAGCACGCCCTGGGCGAAGCCCACGAGCGCCGCGTAGTGCGCGCGGAAGATGGCGTCGAACGCACCCTGATCGCTGGCCCGCAGCCGGTCGAGCAATGCGCGATCATCCATGCGAATCCATCGAAGGCGGTCGAGAAATCATCAGGAGAGTGCAGGTCCAGCCTGTTCCCACGCGTGGCGTTCCCGTATACTCCAATTTCGGGACCATGATCCCCGGCGCGGGTAATAAGGGTATCGATTTCATGGCGTGTCGATAGGGTATGACGGAGGACCGCATCAACCGATCCTCGCCCGGCGGCGAGCCCGCCCCTGATTGGGACGCGATCGCGCGCCATGTCACCGGCGAGAGCTCGGTCGAGGAGGACGCGCAGGTGCGCCAGTGGCTCGAGCAGCATCCGGGAGAGCGCGCGCTGGTCGATCGGCTGAATGAGGTTGCCGTTCCCAGCGAGCCGGCGGATGTCGACGTCGAAGCCGCGCTTCGGCACGTCCACACACGAATGAACGACACGCGTCGCCCGGTGCTGACCCTCGAACAAGGCGGCGGCCGGTGGCGCTCGGCGGTGGGGGTCTTGCTAGCGGCGGCAGCGGCCGTGGTCTTGTTCGCGACGTTGCATCGCGCGTCGCCAGATGTCGAACCCACGGCGGCGCCGCAGACGTTCGCGACGGCCGTCGGTGAGCGAAAGACAATTGTTCTCTCCGACAGCACGCGCGTCGTGCTCGGACCGGACAGCCGTCTTGCGGTCCCGGCCGCTTATGCGACGGCGCGCGCCGTCGAGCTGCGCGGCGACGCATATTTCGATGTGCGACACGACGCAGCGCATCCCTTCGCCGTGCACGTCAACGGCGCGCTCATCGAAGACATCGGAACGACGTTCACCGTCGAGAGCGATGCCGGCGATACGACATCGGTGTCGGTGATCTCCGGCAGCGTGCGGTTGCGCGCGGCGGCATCGGACGCCGCGGATGGCGCCGTGCTCGCGGCGGGGGATCGCGGGTCGATCACGAAGGATGGTTCCATCCGCGCGTTCCCGCACTCGGCGGGCGCCGACGACGCAGCGTGGGTGAGCGGACGATTGGTCTTCCGCGACGCCTCGTTCTCGCGCGTTGGCGCGGAGCTGCGTCGCTGGTACGGGATCGAGCTGCGCGCCGGGAACCCGGAGCTGCTTCGGCATCACGTCACGACGACGCTCGAGGGCGAGTCGGCGGACCAGGCATTGAAGATTCTCGGATTGTCGCTCGGCGCACGCGTCGAGCGGCGCGGCGACACCGCAACGGTTTACCTCGCGCCGTGACGTGATCAGGGTCGGCGGCAGGAAACGCCCCCTCCTGATCGTCGCCGCGGTGCTGATGCTTGCCCGCGCGTCGCCGGCGCAGTCGCGCCCGTGCGGCGCGCTCGAGAGCGAATCCGCGACGCAGTCTGCGGGCACTCGATGGAGCGCGCCGCTCGACCGCGTCGTCACCGTTCACGTCACCGAGATCTCGCTCCGCGACGCGCTCGACCGCGTCGCGGCCCTCGCGCATCTGCGCCTGTCCTACAGCGCGGAGATGCTGCCGCTCGACCGCGTGACGTGCCTCGTCGCGGACGCGAAGCCGGTCGGCAGCGTCTTGACGTCGCTGCTCGCCGGAACGCACGTCGATCCCGTGGTCGCGGGTGGCGAACAGGTGGTGTTGTCGCCGAATCACGCTGCGCCCGCCGCCGCCGAGACGACCGGCATGGCGATGTCGCTGGGCGTGCTCGATCGGGTGGTCGTCACGGGAAGCGCGGTCGGCGCGCCGGGACGCGAGCTCACGATGAGCCTCGATGTGATCGACGGGCGGCAGCTCGCGCGCGACAACGTATCCTCGCTGTCCAACGCGCTCGACGCATACGTGCCGGGCGTGTGGAGCTGGTCGCAATCGCCGACGAGCCTCCTCAGCTCGTACGCGAGCATCCGTGGCGCGAGCTCATTTGGACTCAGCTATCCAAAGATCTATATCGACGGTATCGAGGTCGCCAATCCGCTGCTCGTCACGCGCTTCTCGGCCGACGCGATCGACCACATCGAAGTGATTCGCGGCCCGCAGGGCTCGGCGCTCTACGGCACGGACGCCATCAGCGGCGTCGTCAACATCGTCACGAAGCACGAAGGTGTCGGGCCGAACGGCGAGCGCATGTCGCTTCGGACCACGGCCGGCGTGACGCACAGCGACTATCCGCACTCGAGCGTGCTCACGCAGGATCACGCGGTCTCGTTCGCGACGGGTACCAGCACGCGCTCCGCTGATCTCAACGTGATCGGCGGCAGCATGGGCGAATTCATTCCGAACGGCTATAGCCGAGATCTGCTGGCGACGGGCAGTGCGCGGGTCGTCGGTTCGCAGGCAACGTTCAGCGGCAGTGCGCGCTTCTACACCGATCAGGCGGGCAGCGCACAGAGCCCGTTGCTCAAGCTCGCGACACAGCCGACGACGCAGCCGGCGAACCCGATGGGCATTGCGCCGGCGCAGGACTCGCTGCCGCAGTCGGTGAGTCAGTACACGATCGGCGCCACGGCAGCGCTCGCGCCACTGGGCCGATGGACGAACACGGTCGTCGCGGGCATCGACGGCTATCGTCTCGCGAACGTCGAAGCGAATCTCACGCCCATTCCGAGCGTCGCCGATTCAGCGCTGCGTGCGGCTCAGGGTGGAGCGGATCGCGCGACCATTCGCGCGAGCACGGTCTATCGGGTGGATTCGAGCAATCTCTCACACGGGTCGATCACCCTGTCGGCCGAGCATGCGTCGCTTCGCGCGACGACGGTGGCCGATCGACTCTCGGCGCCCGAGTACCGGGGCATGCCGGCGCACACCCAGCCGGCGACGATCGTGAGCTGGCAGTCGAGCACGGGACTCTCGGCGCAGGCGGACGGTGCGGTCGCCGACAAGCTGTTCTTCACCGGAGGAATGCGGATCGAGCGCGACAGCCGTCTTCCCTCTGACGATCGCGTCGTTGCGCTGCCGATGCTCGGCGTCGCGGGCGTGCAGGAGTATGGTCCGTTCACCGCGAAGCTGCGCGCGGCGTATGGTCGCGGCATTCGTCCGCCGTCGACGGTCGGTCACGCGGACTTCTGGCAGGCGACATACGGCGCCGCCGCGGCGGGCCTCGGCCCCGAGGAGCAGTCGGGTACCGAGCTCGGACTGGATCTCACGTTCCGGCGCTCGCTTCGTCTGCAGGTGACACGCTTCGACCAGCGCGCATCGGGCTTGATTCAACAAGTGGCGATGCCCGTCGACTCGAACGCGCAGACGCGTCGCATGACGTATCTGCTGGAGAACGTCGGCGAGATCACGAATCGCGGCTGGGAGATGGAAGCGTCGGCGAACATCTCGCGTCTCACGCTGTCCGGCACGTTCACGGCGGTAGATAGCCGCGTGCGTCAGCTCGCGGTCGGGTATCATGGCGATCTCGAGACGGGCGACCGGATGCTGCTGGTACCCGCGAAGACGGCCTCGCTCAATGCGTCGTGGGTCGCGTCGCGATGGCACGTCACGGTCGGCGGGTCGCGCGCGATCGATTGGATCAACTACGACGAGCTCGCGCTCGCGCAGGCGTTCCTCAACCAGGAACACGCGGTGCGCGATCTCTACGGTCCGCAGCTTCGCCAGTACTGGCGCCGCTACACCGGCGGCGCGCGCGTGCGTGCGTCCCTGTCGCGCGACATTGCGAGTCGCTTCTCCTTCGAGCTCAGCGGCGACAATCTGCTGAACTATCAGCGCGACGAGCCTGACAACATCACGATCCTGCCGGGGCGGACGCTGATGACGGGCATGAAGATCAGGTTCTGAGAACGCTCATCGGCGCCGTCGCGTGATTGGCGTCACGACAAGCGTGAAGATGTAAGCGAGTTGTCGCATCCGCGCCGCGCTCGGCGCTGGGGGTTGCGCGCGAATCCACCGGCCGTCGATACTCACGCCAGTGAAAGCACGTCTCCCACCCATCGAGGACCGAGATGCGATCCGTTGTTGCTGTCATCATCACCGCCGCCGTCTGCACGACCTCGCTGACGGCGCAGCGCGCGCCCACCAGCGGAACCGACGTGTTGCAGCGCATGCACGACGCGTACGCGGGCAAGTGGTATCACACGCTCACGTTCACGCAGAAGACCACGCAGTATCGCGGCGATTCGCCAGTCGTATCGACGTGGTACGAGAGTCTGAGACACACCGATGCCAACGGCACGCAGCTCCGCATCGATCTGGGCGATCCGAAGCTTGGACGCGGCATGCTCTACACCGCGGATTCGACGTGGCGCATTGCTGACTCGAAGGTTTCGCAGATCGTTGGCTCGGGCAACGAGTTCCTGCCGCTCATCGAAGGCGTGTACATGCAGCCGGTCGCGCGCACCGTTGCGGAGTTGAAGACCACCGGCGTCGACATGAGTAAAGTGACAACGGGCCAGGACGACGGCCGGCCGGTGTGGATCGTCGGCGCCTCGACGCCGAGCGATACGACGTCGCCGCAATTCTGGGTGGACAGCGATCGCAAGGTGGTCGTGCGGATGATTCTCTCGCCGGCGAGCAATGCACCGCCGATGGACATTCATCTCGACAAGTACGTGCCGCTCGCGAACGGCTGGCTCGCGACCAAGGTGACGATGCTGGTGGGCGGCAAGCCGCGCCAGACGGAGGAATATTCGGATTGGAAGGCGAACGTCGATCTGCCGGCGGGATTGTTCGATCCGGCTACGTGGTCGACGGCACCGCACTGGGCAAAGCGCTGAGGAGCGTCTTTGGTTTGTCATCCTGAGGAGCGAAGCGACGAAGGATCTACTCTCCTCCGATTCGTGATCAGGATGACCACCGAAAGCACCGGGGCCACCGGGAACCGCTGAACTGCAGTGGCCGCGCATTGCGAGGAGAACGCGCGGAATGACGCGGACGGATTCGCGGCCAAGGGTGAGGCCAGGTCGCGAAGAAGGTACAGTGTGACTATTCGGAAAGCGGCGCGGGATGCTCTTGCATCCGCGCCGCTCGTCATTCAAGAACACTCATCACACCAGACTCCGGCCGTCCCGGTGTCGCCCAGTGCCCTTCGGTGCCTTTCCGTGCTCAGATCTCGTGGAGCTGTCCCACGAGCGGAGCGCCGCGCACCTGTAGTTCACCAGATGCGTCGCCCGCGGAGGCCACCGCTACGCCCGATGGTTCACCGGCTGCGGCTGCACATCGGGCGGCTCGTCGTCCTCGTGCACGATCGTCCGCCGTACGAGCTGCACCACGCCGGCGAGAATCACGCCCCACAGCACGATCGACAGGCCGCGTATGAGCAGCGCGTTCAGTCCCATGCCGACCCAGTCGTCCCAGTGCGCGGGCACGGTGCCGTTCATCTCGTGATGCACCGCGATGAACAGCGCGCTCGTCACCATCTCGGCCGCAACCTCCACCAGCGCGAAAACCGGGGCACGCCAGAGATACTGGTGCAGCGGATAGTTCGAGAGGTGTGCCGTCAGCATGCCCAGCAGCAGCGCCGTGCCCAGCGCGAAGGTGACTCCGAAGTACAGCCAGTTGTTCGAGCCGTGCGTGAGCACGAAGAGGCGAAAGACGCGCACGAGCACGCCCGTCACCACCGCCATCTCGACCAGCGAGAAAGAGAATCGACGGAACGCGCGCGGCGCCTCCGCTCTCAGCTCGACCGTGTGTCTAGGAAAGAAGCTCGGCATTCCTCACCTCTCTATTAGACAAACGAACGGACCGGAGCGTGGCAACGCACTGTGACGGACGGCGGCGGGCGCCGCATCACCGCGAGCCGGCGGCCGACGACTCCACTGGAACGGTTTGTAACAGGGCGACGAGTGTTTGCTCGAGCATCTCGAACGAGAACGGCTTGGTGAGCACGGGCTGGCGGGCCGGCGCGGCGTCTTCCGGAATCACGTCTCCCGTAATGAACACCGTGCGCAGCGCCAGTCCAGGCCGCTCGTGCCGCAGCCGATCATGGAATGTTCGCCCGTCCATGCCGGGCATCCGCAGGTCGCACATCACGACGTCGACCGTCGAGCTTCGCGCCACGTTCAGCCCCTCGAGCCCATCGCCTGCCGTGAGGACCGTGAACCCGCGCAACGCGCCGAAGGCCTGGAGACTGCTGCGCAGCGCCGGCTCATCGTCGATGAAGAGGAGCCGAATGCCCGCGAGCGGCGACTTCACGGTGAACGACTCCGGCTGGTCGCGCATGTCATCCGGTTCGTCGGAGGCGGCCGGAAGGGTCACTCGGAACGTCGTGCCGGACGTCGACGTCGACGCCACCTCGATGCTCCCCCCATGCGCGGCGACGATGCCGTAGCTCACGCTCAAGCCCAGTCCCGTGCCTTCACCCTCACCCTTCGTGGTGAAGAACGGCTCGAAGACGTGCGCGCGTGCGCCTTCCGGTATTCCCCGCCCGGTATCGCTCACCTCGAGCACGACCTGGCCGCCCTCGAGCCGCGTCGCGACGGTGAGCGTTCCTCTGCCCTGAGGCATCATCGCCTGCACGGCGTTCGTCACGAGATTGAGGCAGACCTGCTGGAGCTGACGCGAATCCCCCATGACCGCCGGCACCTCTTCCGCGAGCTCCGTCTCGACGTCGATTCGGTTCGACGATAACTGATACCCTCGCAACCGCAGCGTTCGTGACACGACCGCGTTGAGATCGAGCGGCTCCCGCAGCGGATCGCTGCGCCGAGCGAACGCGAGCAGGTCCTTCACCACCTGGCTCGCGCGGACCGTTTCGGACTTGATCACCTCGATCGATTCGCGCTGCGACGCGCTGAGGCCTCCGTCGCGCAACAACAATTGGGCGAATGCGCTGATGCTCGACAGCGGATTGTTGACCTCGTGCGCCACTCCCGCGACCAGCTCGCCGACGGCCGCGAGGCGGTCCGATTCCATGAGCCGCACCCGCATCTCGCGCTCTCTCGTCATATCTCGGCCGACGAGCAGAATGCTTGGCGGATCGGCTTCGGGGAGTCGCGTGATCGCCAGCGCGACGACGCGGCGCGCCACGACGCCGCGATTGTCGTAGTGGAACGTGACCTCGAGCCGCGCGGGCGTGCCGTCGAACGCGTCGCCCACGGCCGCCCTGAGCCGCTCGCGATCTGCTTCGGCCACGAGATCGATGACCGGCCTGCCGATGACCTGAAGCGGGTCGAGGCCGGTGAGCTCGCGGACGGCGTCGTTCGCCTCGCGGATCCGCCCGCTTTCGAGAACTGTGAACACGGCGTCCGGAGCCGAGCGAAACAGCGTCCGGAAGCGCCACTCCGCGCGGCGGAGCGTCTCGACCAGCTCGGCGTTCTCGAGCGAGACGCAGAGCAGATCACCCATCGCTTCGATTCGCTCCAGATCGCCAGCGGAAAACTGCCGGCGCTTCTTCGTCGCCACCGTGACCGCGCCGATGCGCTCGCCGCGGCGCGCGATCGGCACGACCGCCACGCTCGTGATCGCCGGATCGAGCTTCTCGTACATCGGCGGACTGATCTCCTGCTGGTGCTCGTGAACGTCCTCGATGGACCACGCGACGCCGGTGCGGATCACGCGGCCCATCGCCGACGTGGAGATTGGAAGCATCATGTCGACGTACGGCTTGCCCATGCCCGCACCGACGGCGACGCGAACCTTCCCGTCGTCCGTGAGCAGTCCGACGATGCCGCCGTCCGCCTGCGCGATGTCCGCGACCGCTTCGAGAAAGCGCTCGAGCACGCGCTGCGGATTGAGCTCGAGCGTGATCTGCTGGCCGAGCCACCACATGCGCTGCAGGACGCGCTGGGCGTCTTCCAGCTCTCGGGTCCGACGTTCGACAGCCTGCTCGAGCGCCGCGCTCAGGCGTTGCTCCTCCGCCATCGACTTCGCGAGCGCGACGGCGGATTCGTGCTGGCGCGACAGCACGCGCCATCCGATGAGCGTGACGACGACCGCGGCGCCGACCGTCGCCAGGAGCGCGGCGAGCACGGATGACGGCGCAATCCCGCGCAGGCGAAACAGCAGCGGGGTCGCGACGAGCGCCGCGCCAAGCTGCACGGCGATGACGATGCGCGAGAGGACCGCCTCTGGGGGCTGCGGCCGCCGCATCACGATTGGAGCATGCGCATCAGGTCAGGAATTCGTGCAGGAGCGAATGAAAGTGGTGCACGCCGTTCTCGCGCGCCGGTGAATATCGGCCGCGATCGTACACTCGCGATCGCAGGTTGCGCTGGACGCGCTCGCAGATCTCCACGTCTTCGTCCTGAATCTCATCGCTGAACTGTACGAGGCGCGACCACTCGGGATCCGTCGACGGATCGGCCGGCGGGCTCGACGCGAACCACTCGAACACGACCACGGTGCGATCGTGCGTCATCGGAACCACCACGTTCGTCTGCATCTGCCCGAGATACACGTTCAACATGACGTTGGGGAAGACCCAACCGTACACGGCTTCGGGAATGTCGGTCTTCGAAGGATCATAGCGCCGCTCGCCGCCGCCCTGCTGGACCGCGCGCAGCGGGGCGTGTTGGAGCGACGAATACCGATGCGGCTCGACGCGATAGCTATCGTAGTCGATCTCCTTGTGCAGTGCGGGATGCACAACGGGGATGTGATATCCCTCCAGGTAGTTGTCGACGTAGACCTTCCAGTTGCACGCGAGCTCGTACTCCTTGCGCATGACGAAGCGCATCGACTCGCAGCCGAATGGCGCGACGCGCGCGGGAATCACGCCCAGCATGTCGTGGAGTGGCGGCGCCTTGCCGTCGAGGTTGACGAAGACGAGCGGCCCCCAGGACGCGACCGCGACCTCGCGCAGCCGCATGTCCTCGGGCGTGAACCGCTCGGCATCCTGCATCTCGGGCGCGCGCAGCAGCTCCCCTTTGAGTGTGTAGGTCCAGCCGTGATACTTGCACTGGAGCGTCTGTCGCTTGCCGCAGCCGTGCGCGACGGGGCCGGCCCGATGCAGGCAGACGTTGTAGAAGCCGCGCAGCGTGTCGCCGTCGCGGAGCACGACGATGGCATCGTTGCCGACGTCGACAGTGAAGAACTGTCCCGACTCCGCCACTTGCTCGAGCCGCCCGACGAGCTGCCAGGTGTGCGCGAACACGCGCTCGCGCTCGAGCTCGAGATAGACGGGATCGATGTAGAGACGTGATGGGATGGTCGAAGCGCGGCGGATGTCGGGGTCGAACGGGAAGATCATTGACGCTTCGCTGGAGTGGGCGGTCGTTGGAGTTTAGCGGTCGTCCCCGGTACCTGCTGGAGTCGCGGGAGCGCCGCCGATCACGGCAGCGCGAACGCCATCAGCTTCGCCCCCTGCGCCGCGCCTGTCGCCACGACGACGAACTGCTTTCCCGCCTTCGTCCGATACGTCATCGGCACCGAATAGCCCCCCTGCCCGAGATCCGACTGCCAGAGCACCGCGCCATCTCGCGTATCGATTGCGTACAACACCGAGCCCCCGCCGGTCACGAAGATCACTCCGCCCGCCGTCACCATCGGACCGGGCGAGCCCGCAACGCCCAGCGGCGGCAGATTGAGACCTTTCAAAAGCGGATGATTCCGAATCGCCGGCGTGTCGCCGAGGGTCACGTTCCAGCGCTGTGCGCCGGTGGAGAGGTCGATCGCGACCAGCGTTCCGTAGGGCGGCTTGTTGATCGGCAGATTGAGCGGACGCTGCGTCGAATCCTTCGGTGGAATCGTCACGCGCAGGCCCTGCGCGCCGAAGTCCATTGCGTAGTCCGCGTCGAGGGTATCGGTCCGCGCGGGCTTGATGATCTTGTAAAGTGCCGGCGAGTTCGTCGCCTTGATGTAGATCGTCCCGGTCGTCGGATCGAGCGCGCCGCCGCCCCATCCGGCGCCCCCGGTCGCGCCAGGCATGACGATGGTGCCGTCGATGGACGGTGGCGTGAACAACGGTCCGAGCCGGTAGTCCTTGATCGCGTCGAGCGCGCGCGCCTTGATGTCCGGCGTGAAATCCACGATGTCGCTGAAGCTGAATCCCTGCTTCGCGAACGGCGCGGGCTTCGTCGGCACCGGCTGCGACGGAGCCGCCGCTTCGCCCGGCACGTCGCTGCTCGGTACCGCGCGCTCCTCGATCGGCCAGATCGGGTTTCCGTTCTCGCGATCGAAGACGAAGAGAAATCCCGTCTTCGCCGGCACCGCGACGATGTCGCGCGGGCGCCCGTCGATCTTCACCGTCGCGAGCACGGGTGCGGCAGGCAGATCATAGTCCCACAACCCGTGATGCACCGTCTGGAAGTACCACACGCGCTTGCCGTTTCTCGCGTCGAGACAGACGATCGATTCCGCGAACAGATCGTCGCCCTTTCGCGACCCGCCATACCAGTCGTTGCTCGGCGTGCTGACGGGTAGGTAGACGAGACCGCGCCGGTCGTCGACGCTGAACGGCGCCCAGATGTTCGCGTGGCCAGTCGTCTTCCACGAATCGTTGAGCCACGTATTGGCGCCCGCGTCCTTCGCGCTGCGCGGCACCGGACTGAAGCTCCAGACGCGCTTTCCACTTTTCACATCGAAGGCCTGCACGTCACCCGGCGGATCGTTCGGGTAGATGAGCCGGTCCGCGACGCCATTGCCGACGATCACGAGGTTTCGCCACACCACGGGTGGCGACGTCTCCGTGTAGTGGAGCCTGTTCACCGGCTTGCCGTTGCGACCGAGCTCGCGCGTGAGGTCGACGACACCGGTGTCGCCGAAGTCGCGAATGGGCTCTCCGGTCGACGCGTCGAGCGCAATCAGGTTCCAGCGGCTGTTCATGAAGATGCGCCGTTGCCGTCCGTCGCTCCACATCGCAACGCCGCGGTGCACGAAGCCCGTCCCGTTGGGCGGCTGGCCCGCCGCGTATGCTTTTGGATCGTACGACCAGAGTTCGCGTCCCGTGCTCGCGTCGAGCGCGACCACGCGATTGTACGACGTGCTGAGGAACAGCGTGTCGCCGATCGCGAGCGGTGTCGCCTGAAAATTTCCCGGCCGCGCGCGAGGCGACGCTTGTGGCGTCTCGCCGGTCGCCCACTCCCACGCCTTCGCGAGCTTCGCCACGTTGTCGCGATTGATGGCGGCGAGGGTCGAATACTTCGTCGATGCGAGATCTCCGCCGAACGTCGGCCAATCGCTGCCCGCCTGCGCGCGCGCCGACCCGGCGGCCAGGGTCGCGATCATCGTCGCGACGATCGTCTGTCGCACGCTCATCGTGTGCTCCGTGGCAATCCGCGCTCGATCTCGTACGCGGACCGCAGCGCGAGCGCGCAGAAGGTGAGCGTCGCGTTCGCGCAGCTTCCGCTCACGCTCGTCGGCGCGCCGACGACGAACAGATTCTCGTGATCGTGCGTGCGTCCCCACGAGTTCACCACGCTCGACTGCGCATCAGTGCCCATGCGACACCCCCCAGCCGGATGATCCTGGAAATTGTCGACCGACGTGCGCAGCACCTTGCCGCCGCCCGCCTTCGCCATGGACTCGAACAGCGCCCTGATCGAATCCTCGGTGCGCCCGCGAAGTGCCGCGGACTCCGGCGCGTCACGGAACGCGAGCCTGGGCAGCGGATCGCCCCACGCGTTCGTGCGAGCCGCATCGAGCGTGAGCTCGCTCGAGCGATCGGGCAGCACGTCGTAGTACGCGCGCACCCGCGCCGTGCCCGTCTTCGTCCGCGCCCGCCAGTCCGAGAGAATCGCGTCCCCGAGCATGAGAGAACCGTCATCGTCGGCGAGGCGTGGACCTTTGCCGACCGCGGACTCCCACACTCGAAGGTCGTGCCGCATGAACGGCGCGCCCGGCTTCGCCCGCATGAACTGCTTGCTCAGCAGGCTGTGCTGCTCGTTCATTCCCGGATAGAGACGAATCGGGAGATCGATATACCCCTGCACGTTGCGATGCCCGGTGAGATACTTCCCGACGAGACCGGACGAGTTCGCGATGCCGTCCGGCGCGCCCGCCTGCGCCGACAGCAGTAGCAGATGCGAGCTCCAGGTGTAGCCCGCCGCGACGACGAACAGCTTCGCGTGCAGCTCGACGGGATCGTTCGGCCGATCGCGGTCCGCGGCGATCGCATGCGAGATCGTCTTGCCATCCGGGGCGAGCACGAGCTTTCTCACCAGCGTACGCGGCGCGAGACGAACGCGGTTCGATGCGCGGAGGGCCGTCCACGTCATGTCCGGCGAGTACTTCGCGCCAACGGGACAGATCGGCGAGCAGGTGTCATTGCGACAGCATTGCGCTCGGCCCCGATAGGCGACGGAGTTCTTGGCCGACGGCTGGCTCCACGTTGCGATGCCCGCCTTCGCCGCCCAGTCCTTGAGCAAACTCAGATTGTAGGTGAGCGGGATGGCCGGCATGGGAAACGGCTTGGACCGCGGGTCGAGTTCCTTCGGCCCCTGCTCGCCGGCAACGCCCATGAGCTCTTCGGCTTCCTGGTAGAACGGCTCGAGATCCTCGTACGAGATCGGCCAATCCGTTCCCACGCCGAACAGCGAGTGATGGCGAAAGTCGTCGGGCGAGAAGCGCGGTGTGACGCCGCCCCAGTGCATCGCCAGTCCGCCCACCTGCATCGAGCGCGATTGCAACGGTCCGTCGATCTCGTAGCCCTCGAGGTGATCGCGCCCCCAGGGATTCTCGTTGTAGCGCAGGAAGCGCTCGCGGGTGGCCGCGCGCCGCGGCAGGGGAATCGTCTCGTCGCCCGCTTCGACCACGAGGACGGCGGCGCTCGTCGTGCGCGCGAGCCGGTCGGCGACCATCGCCGCACTGATCCCCGATCCAACGATGCAGACGTCGCTCTCGATCGCTCGGCGCATCAGCGTTCACTCAACTTCATCATGGGAAGCGGCTTGCGCGCCTGCGCGGCGAGCGGCCGGCAGGTCTGCTTGCCGATCTGCGCCTCGTAGCAGAGATCGGTCGCTGCCGGGCTGTCGTAGAAATGCGCGACCAGCGCGACGGCGACGTGATTCGCGTCGGCGACGTTCGGCATGCGGTCGAGCCGTTGCTCCTGGAGTGCCGTGCGAACGATCGCTTCGCGCTGCGCCCGCGCGAGTGCCGAGAAGCGCTTCTGGTGCGCGCTCTGCGCGCGGGCGTTGAGGTCGGCGAGCTGGCTGGTCCACCGCGTGAGCGGCGTGGGACCGAGCGTCCTCAGACGCGACGTGCCGTAGCCATGCACGACCTCGGCGCCTTCGTGATAGCCGGCGCCCCAATCGGTGAAGTCACGGACGGCATTCGCGATGCCCGCGGTGCCGAGTGCGGAGGGGAGCACCGTATCGGCGAGGGCGTGGAGAGTGGCGGGGTCGTTCTGAATTTCGAGGATGCTCGCGGCGTGTGCGCGGCGCACGATGGCCGGCATTGGGGCCAGAATGGCCGCCCAGGCGAGGAATGAGCGCCGGGTGATGGTGCGGGGTGGGCGGAGGGGTTGCATGCCCTCACGATGGCTCTGGCGCGCGGACGGCGCCAGAGCGGAGGGGAGTGCTCGTTGACGCTCGCTGAGCGGCGGCTCTGGCGCCCTGCATGGGCAAGCGGCACAGCGCTGTATGTCGTCCTGAGGAAGCGGAGCGACCGAAGGATCTACTCGCTGGCGCCTGTGGCTGGCCCCACGCACGCGACACTGGCTCCTTTCGTCGCTTCACTCCTCACAATGAGACGCGGCGCTCGACAGCCAGCGAGCGGCGCGAACGCTCGCGCGACGATTGGCGGGGGCGTCAACTGATGAAGTGCCCGATCCGCCCCCACCGGATATTCGTGATGAACGGCAGCGCGCGATCGCTCACCTGCCCGCTGCACTCGCCGCCGGCGTCGTCTCCCGGGCCGGGCACGTACGAGTAGTACACGAACAACGGCCGTCCACGCACGTTCGCCCTCGGCACTACACCCCAATAGCGGCTGTCCTTCGAGCAGTAGCGGTTGTCGCCCATCATGAAATAGTGATCGGGCGGAATCACCAGCGGGCCCCAGTTTCCCAGCGTCGGCTGCGCCGGCGCGGGGCCGAAGCGCGACGTCTTCAGCTCGACCTTGTGCTGCCAGTCGAAGTCCGGGTCGGTGAGACTATTGTCGCCGACGAAGTTCTTGGACGCGAAGCCCTGCCGCTGCGCGATGCCGTTGAGGTAGAGCTGCCCCTGGCGCATGTAGAGCGTGTCGCCCGGCATGCCGATCAATCGCTTCACCAGCGTCGGCGTGGGATCGCTGCCTCGGGCGGCTTCATCGGCCTGATACGGGGACACGAATACCACGACGTCGTTGTGCTTCGGATCGGCGTAGCCGGGCAAATGCGAGTTCGTGAATGGAACCGTCGGGCCATACGCGAGCTTGTTCACGAACAGCCAGTCGCCGATGAGGAGCGTGGGGATCATGCTCCCCGACGGAATGCGAAACGCCTCGACGAACAGCGTCTTCACGAACAGGTAGATGACGACGGCGCCGAGGAGCGACTTGAAGTTCTCCCAGAGCCACTTGCTCGCGGGCTGTGATTGCTTCTTGCCGCCGGTGCGCGCTTGCGCGACGACGTTCTTGGGCTTGGACTTCTGCGCGGTCTTGGCCATGACGAGAGCAGGAGGGATCACACTCGAGCGGAAATGTACTTACGAGCGCGCGCCGACCGAAGTTCCGTGGGGTGCGTGACGTCGCCGCCACGAACGCAGCGGGGGGACGTGCCGTTCGCACGCCCCCCCGAGTGCACACCGCGACGAAGTCTACTTGAGATGCTTGTTGACGAGCTTGGTCATCTCGAACATCGAGACCTTGCCCTTGCCACCAAACACCGGCTTGAGCTTGTCGTCGGCGTTGATCATGCGACGCTCCTTCGCATCCTGGAGGCTGTTGCGCTTGATGTAGCCCCAGAGCTTCTTCGTGATCTCGGTGCGCGGCATCGGATTGTTTCCGACCACCGCGCCGAGCGCCGCATCCGGCTGCATCGGCTTCATGAACGCCGCATTCGGCGTGCGCTTCGCAGCCTTCTTCGCTGGAGCCTTCTTCGCGGCGCTCTTCTTCGCGCCGCCCTTGGCGGCCTTCTTCGCGCCGCCGCTCTTCTTGGCGCCGCCCTTCTTGGCGGCTTTCTTCCCGCCTTTCTTTGCAGCCATTCTCTCTCCCGGTAGATGGAATGGTTGTGGGTTGGTTGTCGCGAAGATTGCCGATTCCCCCTATGAAAACCGACCATCTTCGAGGGCGAAAAGTATAGTCCTCAGCGTAGGACGCAATAGGGAATTCGCACTTTTCCCCTATGAGAACGCGCGATTTTCCCTCTGAAAACGCGTTGAAATCGCGCGCGCACACGCAATTCTCCCTCTGAAATCACACTCCACGCACAGCGCGCGCACACGCACGCGACATGATTTTCCCCTCGGAAAACCACTGTGCAAACCGCGAACACCGATGCGCAAAACGCGAGTGCATTCGTGCAAAACGCGTCACGGTGGCGCAACCTCTGCACTGCTCGCATGACCGTTCTCAGTGCACGTCACGTGCTCCACGCGTGTGGGCGTTGACGTCTCATCTGCGTTTCCACGAGCGACGAACGGCGAACGGCGCGCGTCCCGACCAGCACTCAACGTCTCACGAAATCGTTGAGCATCGCCATCATCTGCAGATCATACGGGTCGGGCGTGGGGTCCTCCTCGCCGATCTCGTAGTTCAACTGCGGCGTCTCCAACACGAGCGGCACATCGTGCGAGCGACGATCCTGGACGAGCCGCTCGAACGCGGCGGCGCCGATCTGTCCATCGCCGATCAGCACGTGACGATCCTTGTTCGACCCGAGCGCGCCCTCGCTGTCGTTGAGATGGAAGAAACCCGGGGACTCGCCCGTCGCCTCCTCGAATTCGTCGAGCACGCGCGTCACCGCATCCGCGCTCGCATTGAGATCGTAGCCCGATGCGTACAGATGACACGTATCGAGCCCATACCCGGTGCGTCGACGCATCGACGCCGGCACATGACGGAGAATCGCGCCCACCTCCGCCGCCGTCTTCGCGAACGTGCGTCCCGCACCGGCCGTGTTCTCCACGAGCACGCGCGTGTTCCCGTTCGGTACGTGCTCGAGCGCGTGCACGATGGCGGTCGCGACACGCTCCGCCGCCGCTTCGCGATCGTCGTCCGTCGCCGCACCCGGATGAAAGCACACGACGCCGAGTCCGAGCGCCGACGAACGCTCGAGCTCCTTCGCGAGCCCCCCGCGCGCACGTGTCGACTTCTCCGGATCCGGCGTCGCCGTGTTCAACACGTACGCCGCATGCGCGATCACATACCGCGGATCGATCTTCGCCTCGTCGAGCGCCGCGCGAAACCGCGTCACGCGCTCGGGCTTGATCGAGATCTTGTCGCCGTAGTACTTCGGCACCGCGGTGAAGATCTGCAGCGCGCGCATCCCCGACGCGCCCGCGCGCCGCGCGGCCATGTGAATCCCGCCGGTATCGATGGTGTGCGCGCCGAAATAGTGCGTCACTCGCCCGCTCCTGGTGTTGAAGGATTGAATGTCGCCCGCTCGATGCTCAGGGCAGACGCCCCACGCGCACGACGAGCACGTTCGACGTATCCGACGACGCGCGCGCCCGCCACGCGACGGCCACATAGTGATCGCTCAACGCCACCAGCGGACTCGCCGCGGCATCCACCTCGCGCGATGCGATCTCGTGCCGCTCGAAGATGTGTCCTTGCGTCGCCGACAGCGCGACGTCCACCTGCTGGCGGCTCCCGTTCGGCTCCTCGTACGCCACCGCGACACGATCGCCGCGCGTCGCGATCGCGGTCGCCACCAACCGCTCGCCGTAGATCACCGCGACCGGCGAATGCAACATCGAGCTCATGAAGTGCGCGAAGAACACGCCCGTGCCCTCCGATGCCATCATGGAGTACGCGAGGTAGAGATCATCGCCCACCGTCGTCGCCGACGGCGCCGGCCGATCACAGCCACGGATGTCCACCTTCGTCGTGTCGACGATCGCGCTGTCCGCCCACGTCCGCCCGTGATCGCGCGAGCTGGCCGTGTACAACGCGATGCTGCTGTCCGCGCGCACGCGCCACCACACCGCGTAGAACCGCGTCGTGCCGGCGGCGAACCGTGCCGACGATGGACATGCGCCGAACGCCGCTGGCAGCGATGCCGTGACGGTATCCGCGACGAGCGATGCGCGACCGCTGTCGTCCACCACGAGGGTTGACGTCGCCGCCGGCGCGCGAAGCTCGACGGGATCGGTCCACTGCACCGACGCGTCACCGCACGCCTGAACGGCGAGCGCCGCGAGGGCGGTGATGAGAGCGGTGAGCGGGCGCATCGTCGCAGAATAGCGGCGGGGGTTATTTTGAGCTATCGGGCTGACCGTCGCACCTCACTGAGGATTCTTTCCAATGGCCGCCACTACCGCTCCGTCCACCGCGCCTGCGCGGGCCGCCGCCGACTCTCGGCAGGCCGAGCGCACCGTCGATCCAGTGTCCGCGCCGCTCGCGGGCTTCAACGGCACGCGTCGCGTTCCACCGCCCGTCAACGAACCGATCAAGAGCTACGCGCCGGGATCGCCGGAGCGAGCCGCGCTCAAGGCACGCCTCTCCGAGATGGCGAACGAGCGTGTCGACATTCCGATCATCATCGGCGGAGAAGAGATCCGCACCGGTGAGACGGCGCAGGCGGTGATGCCGCACAATCACAAGCACGTCCTCGCCGACTGGCACAAGGCGTCGGCGAAGCACGTGCAGCAGGCGCTCGATGCGTCGCGAGAAGCGCGCGCCGAGTGGGCGAACTGGGCGTGGGAAGATCGCGCCGCGGTCTTCCTCCGCGCGGCCGAGCTGCTCGCGACCACGTGGCGCGCGACACTCAATGCGTCCACGATGCTCGGCCAATCGAAGACGGTGTTCCAGGCGGAGATCGACGCGGCGTGCGAGCTGATCGACTTCTGGCGCTTCAATCCCGCGTATGCACAGGAGCTCTACGACGAGCAGCCGCTCTCGAACAGCGCGATGTGGAACCAGCTCGACTATCGGCCGCTCGAGGGCTTCGTCTACGCGGTCACGCCGTTCAACTTCACGTCGATCGCGGGTAACCTGCCCACGTCGCCGGCGCTCATGGGCAACACCGTCATCTGGAAGCCCGCGTCGAGCGCGATGCTCTCGGCGTACTATGTGATGCGTCTGCTCGAGGCCGCGGGTCTGCCGCCGGGCGTGATCAACATGGTGCCGGGCGATCCAGCAGAGATCTCGAACATGCTGCTCTCGCACCGCGACCTGGCCGGTGTGCATTTCACGGGGTCGACTGGCGTCTTCAACAGCATGTGGAAGACGATCGGCGCGAACATGTCGCAGTATGCCACGTATCCGCGCATCGTCGGCGAGACGGGCGGCAAGGACTTCATCGTCGCACATCCGTCGGCCGATCCGCAGGCGCTCGCCGTCGCCATCGCGCGCGGCGGCTTCGAGTATCAGGGCCAGAAGTGCTCGGCCGCAAGCCGCGTGTACGTGCCGCGCTCGATCTGGAACGACGTCCGCGATCGCGTCGTCGGCATGATGGAGGATATGCGGATGGGCGACATCACCGATTTCCGCAACTTCGTCGGCGCGGTGATCGACGAGCGCGCATTCAAGAAGATCAGCGACTATCTCGACGACGCGAAGAAGAACGCGCATGTCGTATCGGGGGGCGTCGCCAAGGGCGAGGAAGGCTACTTCATCAAGCCGACGCTGGTGGAGTCGAAGGATCCGGGCTATCGCTTGCTGTGTGAGGAGATCTTCGGACCGGTCGTCACGGCGTACGTCTACGATGACTCGAAGTGGGCGGAGACGCTCGAGGTGATCGACACGACGTCGCCCTACGCGCTGACGGGCGCGGTGTTCGCGAACGATCGTGGCGCCGTGCGTCAGGCGGCGATGGCGCTGCGCAACGCGGCGGGCAACTTCTATGTGAACGACAAGCCGACGGGCGCGGTCGTGGGTCAGCAGCCGTTCGGCGGCGCGCGTGGCTCGGGCACGAACGACAAGGCGGGCTCCAAGCTGAACCTGATGCGCTGGGTGAGTGCGCGTTCGGTCAAGGAAACGTTCTCGCCACCGCTCGATTATAAGTATCCGTTCATGGCGGAGGAGTGAGAGCGGACGGGCGAAAACACCCTTTTTTGCCGCAGAGGAACAGCGGACGGGCTTTCTCCCAATGAAGACTCCGCGTTCAACGAGCCGTGAATGATTTCGACAAGAGCCGCTCGGGATGCTTCGTGCATGCATCCCGAGATCCTATGTGTGTATGCATAGGATGCGAGAACGGGGCGCCGTGGTTAACTCCTTCTGAAAGTCGCCAAACCTCAGGAGGAGTCTATGTCAACCACGTC
>Ga0070679_100000525_pt1 | contig 32592 bp, 34 predicted proteins | sample KBSC63BmetaG_FD_65652 | JGI IMG/M metagenome (GOLD analysis project Ga0070679, IMG submission 65652) | Corn rhizosphere microbial communities from Kellogg Biological Station, Michigan, USA - KBS C6-3B metaG | ecosystem: Host-associated > Plants > Roots > Rhizosphere | place: USA: Michigan... | reverse complement strand
ACATAGGCGCGGTTGAGCGCGTCCTCGTCGGCGTTCGGATCGTAGGCTCTGACCCGCTCCACCAGCTCGAATTGACGCATCATGACGGCGCGCCCTTCGGGCGACCCGCTTGTTGCGGGGGCGGCGGCGCGGGAAAGCAGGTCGCCGCCTTGCATTCAGCTACTCGCTGTCGTTATCGCCCGCTTCAGCCTCGCCGCCGGGCAGATCGGGCATGACGTCCTCGCCAAGAGCCTCCGCATCGCCGGTCTCCGAGAGCACGTCTTCTTGCAGCTCGGCATCGACGGCGGCCTCTTCGATCTCGTCCTCCTCGCCCTCGCCGAGCGGCGCGAGGTCGGCCGCCCAGTTCGCCGGCGCACCGATCTCGATGTCGTGGTCCTCTTCGGGCTCGTCGATCTCGACGTGTTTCTGCATCCCCTTGATCACGTTGTTTTGCAGCGTGTCGAGCGGGATCGTCTCCTCGGCGATTTCGCGCAGCGCCACCACCGGTCCCTTGTCATTGTCGCGATCGACCGTCAGCGGTGCGCCGCCCGCGATGTCGCGGCCGCGCTGCGCCGCCAGCAGCACCAGCTCGAAGCGGTTCGGAACCTTGAGGACGCAGTCTTCCACAGTGACGCGGGCCATCTACGCCAGTCTCCAGCAAGAATATTTCAAGACTCTGAATATATGAGCCAGGGGCCCGTCCCGCAACAGGCTTGGCGGTCAATCTCCGGCGATTTCAAGCATATCCAACGGTTTCACGGCGCCAAAGGCGCGGCGATCTGATCGTCAGGCAGCTTGGCAATGAGCTCCGAGACGGTCTCGCCCAGGACCGGGTGGCGCCAGCCGGGCGCCACATCCCTGAGCGGCAGCAGGACGAAGGCCCGCAAGTGCAGGCGCGGATGCGGCAGGACGAGGCCGGGGGTGTCGAGCACCCGCCCGTCATAATCAAGCAGGTCGAGGTCGAGGCTGCGGGCTTCATTGCGCGCGGCGCGCCGCCGCCCGAAACCGTGCTCGACCTTGTGCAGAAGCGCCAGCAAGTCCATCGGCGCGAGCGACGCCTCGAGATGGGCGACCGCGTTGACGAACCAGGCCTGATCGGAGGGCGGAACGGGCGCGGTGCGGAACCAGCGCGAGCGGGCGACGATCCTGACGCCCGAGGCCTCGAGCTGGGCGAGAGCCGCTTCGAGCGTCGCGATCGGCGGACCCGCCGCGCTGGGCAGATTGGCGCCGAGACCCAGGAGAATCATGGCGGCGATGATATCCGTCCGGCGGGATCAGAACCCCTCGGTCCCGCCCCAGGCCCATTCGTCGATCGGATGGAACACCTCCTCGAGCGCGGGCTGCCTTTTGATGAGCCCCTGCTCATAGGTATAGCGAAGCGCGGTTTCGACGTTGTTGCGATTGAGCGCGCCGAGCCCGTACTGCCAAGGGTCGCCTCCCAGCAGCGCGCTCTGCTCCTCCCAGGCCGCGGTGAAGAAGGCCAGCGGAAGAATGCGCGGGTTGCGCAGATGCTGCAGCGCCATTCTCTTCGATTCGTTGAAGGCATAAGCGAGATTGGCCGGGACCCAGGGATGCTTCTCGACGATCTCTTGCTTGATGATCAAGGCATGCATGATCGGGAAGATCTTGGTCTTTTGGTAATAGTCGATCTCGGCTTGCTTGTAGTCGGGGAAGAGCCGCGCAATCCGCCGATCGCCGGCCAGCAGCGATTGGGGATAGCCCGCCGACATCATGGCGTCGATCTCGCCGGCGAGCAGCCGGTCTTCGATGCTCGGGCCGCCGTCCAGCACCTCGATCTCGAAACCTTGCTGCTTGGCGAAAGGAATATCGTGCGGCCGATCGGTGTACCACGTCACATCCTTGTGCGAGAGCCCATAGTGCTCGCCGAGGGTGCCGCGCAGCCAGGTGCAGGCGGCCGCGAGAAACCCGCCGGCCGCGCCGAACTTTCCGCCCCTCAAATCGCTCGCCTTGGTGATCCCCTTTGCCGCGTTGACGAAAAGGAAGCCGTGGCGGAAGCGACGATGAAGAAAGATCGGCAGCGCGACATAGGGATGGCCGCGGCCGCGCGCCATGTAGTAGCCGCAAAGGTTGAATTCGCCCGCATCGCACTCGGCATTGCGATCGAGCCGCCAATGGCGGTCGCGCGAGGAGGTCGCGCACAGCATGGTAAGATCGATCCCGTCGGGCTCGATGCGTCCCTCCTTGAGAGGCCGCACGATTTCATAATCGCCGCAGGTCAAGGTGAGTTTCAGTTTCGATGGCATGATCGCGCCCCGCTTGGTTGCAGCGCCGGCAGAGTCGCGGGCGCATCGCTCGTCGCTTTGCTGTTAACGAAACCTAATGCCCCGCACGGCGAGGCGTGCTTGACGACCAGCCGATCATAGCGGCTAATCTTCGCCGTATTGAGTGAATTTGCGGAGTGGTGGGGAGTTGTTGGTATGCATTTTTATCCCGAGGAACGGGTCGCGCTTTTCATCGATGGCGCCAATCTCTACGCAGCCGCCAGGGCCCTTGCCTTCGACATCGATTACCGACGTTTGCTCGAGTTGTTCGGCAGCCAAGCCCGGCTCATCCGTGCGTTTTATTACACGGCGTTAATCGAGGATCAGGAATATTCGCCGCTGCGTCCGCTGGTCGATTGGCTCGACTACAACGGCTACACGATGGTGACCAAGCCGACCAAGGAATACACCGACGCGACCGGCCGCCGGAAAATCAAGGGAAACATGGATATCGAGCTGGCCATCGACGTGATGGAAATGGCGCAGACGCTCGACCATGTCGTGCTCTTCTCGGGCGATGGCGATTTTCGCCGCCTCGTCGAGGCGGTGCAGCGCAAGGGCCTGCGCGTTTCGGTGGTTTCGACGATCCGCTCCTCGCCGCCGATGATCGCCGACGAGCTTCGCCGGCAGGCCGATGTGTTCATCGAATTGCAGGACCTCGCCTCGCGGATCATGCGCGCCCAGACTCATCACCGCGACCACCAATATTCCGACGGCCAAGCGTGAGCGCTGGCGCCGAGGGTCCGGGGCGGGATTGCAGCCTTTGCCCTCGGCTCGTCGCGCTCCGCGCGGCGCAGCGCCGTGAGCACGCCGATTGGCACAACGCGCCGGTTCCGTCCTTCGGCGCGCTCTCCGCATCGCTGCTGATCGTCGGGCTGGCGCCCGGCCTCAAAGGCGCGAACCGCACCGGCCGCCCGTTTACCGGGGATTTCGCCGGCGATCTGCTCTATGCGACGCTCGGCAAATACGGCTTCGCGCGCGGGACCTACGCCGCCGCCAGCGATGACGGGCTGTCGCTGATCGATTGCCGCATCACCAACGCGGCGCGTTGCGTTCCGCCGGAAAACAAGCCGACGCCCGCCGAGATCGCCGCCTGCCGCGGCTTCCTGACGGCGGAAATCGCCGCGATGCCGAACCTCAAAGCGATTCTCGCCTTGGGCCGGATCGCGCATGACGCCGTCCTGACGGCGCTCGCCAAGAAAAAATCGCTGTTCGTCTTCCGCCACGGCGCCGTGCACGGGATCGCGGACGGACTCATCCTCGCCGACAGCTATCATTGCTCGCGCTACAACACGAACACGGCCAAGCTCACCACCGAGATGTTCGAAGGGGTGTTCGAGGCGCTGCGGCGGCGGATCGCGGCTTAATCGCCCTATTCGCCGTGAGCGCGCAGGATGCGCGCACGGCTGCGCTGCCAGTCGCGCGCCTTCTCGGCTTGGCGCTTGTCGGTCTTGCGCTTGCCTTTGGCGATGCCGAGCTCGATCTTGGCGCGCCCGCGCTCGTTGAAATAGACCGACAGCGGAACGATGGTGATGCCGTCGCGCTTGATCCCGCCGAGAAGACGATTGAGCTCGCGGCGATGCAAGAGGAGGCGCCGCGCCCGCCGCGGCTCGTGATTGAAGCGCGACGCCGCATATTCCGGGATATGGGCGTTGACGAGAATCAGCTCGTTGCCGCGCTCGGCGGCATAGGCTTCGGCGATACTGCCCAAGCCGCGGCGCAGCACCTTCACCTCGGTTCCGGTAAGCTCGATTCCCGCCTCGATCGTGTCTTCGATGAAATAGTCGTGCCGCGCCCGCCGATTGAGCGCGACGTACCGCTCGTCGCCGCGCAGAGCCATCAGATATCGCTCAGTTGAGCACGCCCGCGGAACGCATCGCGGTACGCACGGCCTCTTGCGCCTGCGCGCTCGCGGCGACGAGCGGCAGGCGAACCTCCGCCGTCGACCGGCCAATCAGCGAGCAGGCATATTTCACCGGGCCGGGGCTGGTTTCGACGAAGAGCGCATCGTGCAGCGGCGCGAGCCTCGCATTGATCTTCATCGCCGCCTTCGCATCGCCCTTCCGCCATGCCGCATGCATGTCGGCGCAGGCGCGGGGCGCGACATTGGCCGTGACCGAAATGCAGCCATCGCCGCCCTGCGCGAGGAAAGCCAGCGCCGTCGCGTCCTCGCCGGAAAGGAGCGTGAACGCGTCCTTGATCGCGCCGCGCGTGCGCAGCGGCCGGGCGAGATCGTTGGTCGCGTCCTTCACGCCGACGATGTTCGGCAGCTTGGCAAGCCGCGCCATGGTGGCAACCGACATATCGACGACGCAGCGCCCCGGGATGTTGTAGATGATGATCGGCAGATCGACCGCGTCGCTGATCGCCTTGTAGTGCTGATAGAGGCCTTCCTGCGTCGGCTTGTTGTAATAGGGCGTGACGACCAGCGCGGCATCCGCGCCGGCCTCCTTGGCATGCCGGGTCAGGTCGATCGCTTCGGCGGTCGAGTTGGAGCCGGCCCCGGCGACCACCGGCACGCGGCCGCGCGCCACCTCGACGCAGAGCTCGACCACGCGCTTGTGCTCGGCATGGCTCAAGGTCGGCGATTCGCCGGTCGTGCCGCAGGGCACGACACCCTCCGTACCCTGCTCGATCTGCCAATCGACGAAGTCCTGAAACGCTTTCTCGTCGATCGCTCCGCCGCGGAACGGCGTGATGAGCGCAACGAGCGATCCCTTCAGCATGGCCAGCCTCCACCGATGCTCTCTGGCGCGTCAACGATAGGCCAGGGCGCCCAGGCGGGCAATATTGGTCAACAGTAAATTAATTGTTTCGCCGCAAGTTGCAGCTGCGATATCGTGGCAGCGGTTCGGCGGCGAATGAAGCTAAAACTCGCTTTTACTCTTTGGTTGGCGCTGTTTCTTGCGTGCCGTTGCGGCGCGCCCGCACATGCTGCGCTGACGGAGAGCGACCGCCGCGTCTATGCCGAGGCCTTCACGGCGGCACAACGCGGCGATTGGGCACGCGCCTATCGCCTGGCGGCGACGGCACATGATCCCCTTCCCGCCACCGCCTTGCATTGGCTCCAGGCCAAGGAAGCGAATTCGGGCGCGAGCTTTGCCGCGATCACCGGATTCATCGCGGCGCATCCCGATTGGCCGGCGCAGCGGGTGCTGCTCGAGCGGGCGGAAGAGGCGATCGGGACCGCCACCGACGCGCAGCTGAATGCCTGGTTCAAAATCCATCCGCCCCACTTGCCGGTCGCACGGCTCCGCCAGGCCCAGATCTGGATGGATGCGGGACGCAGGGACGATGCGGTTGCGCTGATCCGCAAGGCGTGGATCGAGGGTGATTTCACCGCGGTCGAAGAAAAGCTGATGCTGCAGCGCTACCGGGGCGTGCTGCGCGAGGAAGACGATGTACGCCGCCTCGACCGCTTGATCTGGGACGGGCAGACGCGCGAGGCAACCCGCATGCTGCGCCACGTCAGCGCCGGCGAAGCGGCGCTTGGCCAGGCGCGCCTGGCGCTCGCCGAGATGAGCCCCGGGGTCGAGGGGCTGATCGCGCGGGTGCCGGCGCAGCTGCGGAACGATCCCGGGCTGCTTTATGAGCGCCTGCGCTGGCGTCGCCGCAATGATCTCGACGACGACGCGGCGGCGATTCTCGAGCACGCGCCCGCCAATCTCGAGCGGCCCGAGGCCTGGGCCGCCGAGCGTCTCATGCTCGCGCGCCGCCTGCTGGATGACGGCCAGAAGGAGCGCGCCTATCGCCTCGCCGCCGATCATCACGTGTCGAGCGGCCAGAACTTCGCGGAGCTCGAATTCCTCGCCGGTTGGATAGCCTTGCGGGTGCTCGACCGGCCGCAGGTCGCCTACAACCACTTCGTCCGGCTCTACGACACGGTGAAGCTGCCGATCAGCGTCGCGCGCGGTGCCTATTGGGCGGCGCGAGCGGCCGAGGCGATGCACCAGACATCCCTCGCGGAGGCGTGGTACAGCAGCGCCGCACCGCAGATGACGACCTATTACGGCCAGCTTGCCGCCGCCCATCTCGGCATCATGGGTCCGGCCGCGGCGTTCAAGGAGCCCAAGCCGACCAAGGACGAGGTGGCGGCTTTCGAGCGCAACGAGCTGGTCGCGGCGGTGCGGGATCTGGCGCAGATTGGCGATCAGGACGACCTCATGCCGTTTCTGCGGCGCTTGACCGCGGAGCAGCAGACCGCCGCGGGCTTTGTCCAGGTCGCACGCCTCGCGCGCGCCGTCGATCGTCCCGACATCGCCGTGGTGGCCGCCAAGCATGCAAGCTATGCGGGCGTGACGCTGCTGGAGGACGGTTATCCGTTGGCGAAGCTGCCGCCGGGCGGCAGCATCGAAACCCCGCTCGTCTTGGCGATGACGCGGCAGGAGAGCGCCTTCGACCGCGGCGCCGTCAGCGGCGCCGGCGCGCTCGGCATGATGCAGCTGATGCCGGCGACCGCCAAAAAGATCGCCAAATCCCTGCATCTGCCGTTTTCACGCAAGCGGCTGACGCATGACGTCGCTTACAACGTCACGCTCGGCCGCGCTTATCTCGACTCGCTGATCGACGATTTTTCAGGCTCCTACGTCCTGGCGGTGGCGTCCTACAATGCCGGTCCCTCGCGCGTCCACCAATGGATGCGCGACCACGGCGATCCGCGGCGCGGCGACGTCGACATGGTCGATTGGATCGAGCGCATTCCGTTCTCGGAAACGCGCAACTACGTGCAGCGCGTGCTCGAGAATCTTCAGATTTACCGGCTGCGGCTCGACGCGCATTTGCCGGGGTTTTCCCTCGCCAGCGACTTGAAGCGCTGATGAACGCTCCGCGCGATCTGCCCGACGCCGGCGCGGTGCGCGCGGCGGCGGCGCGGCTTGCCGGCCAGGCGGTGCCGACACCGTTGCTGTCCTCGCCGCTCCTTGATGCGCAGCTCGGCTGTCGGCTGCTGGTCAAGGCCGAATGCCTGCAGCGCACCGGCTCGTTCAAGTTCCGCGGCGCCTATAACGCGCTCGCGCAGCTCGGCGCGGAAGAGCGCCGCGCCGGGGTGGTCGCCTATTCCTCGGGAAATCATGCGCAGGGCGTCGCCGCGGCGGCGCAATGCCTCGGCATTCCCGCCGTGATCGTCATGCCGTCCGATGCGCCGGCAATCAAAGCCGCCAACACACGCGCCTATGGTGCGGAGATCGTCTTCTATGACCGCTATCGCGAAAGCCGCGAGGCGCTGGCCGCGGGCATTGCCGCGAAACGCGGCGCGACGCTCGTGCCGCCCTTCGACGATGCCCGCATCATTGCGGGCCAAGGCACGATCGGCCTCGAGCTGGCGGAGCAAGCGGCGGCGGCGGGCGAGACGATCGATGTCGCCCTCGCGAGCTGCAGCGGCGGTGGGCTCATCACCGGCTGCGCGCTCGCTTTGGCCGAGGCCAGCCCCGGTACCAAGGTCTTCGCCGTCGAGCCCGAGCAGCTCGACGATATGCGCCGCTCGCTGCTGGCGGGCAAGCGCGTCAGCAATGATCCCGAGGCGCGCTCGATCTGCGATGCGCTGCTGTCGCCGAGCCCGGGCGAGCTGACCTTCGCCCTCGCCCAGCGCCTCCTCGCCGGCGGCGTCGCGGTGAGCGATGATGAGGTCCGCAACGCCATGCGCGTGGCGTTCGAGGCGCTGAAGCTCGTGCTGGAGCCGGGCGGAGCGGCGGCGCTCGCCGCAGTGCTGGCAAAGAAGCTCGCTCTCGACGGCAAGACCGTTGCCGTCATCGCCTCGGGCGGGAATGTCGATAGCGCGGCGTTCGCGGCCGCGCTCGCCGGTCAGTGACCGGCTTCCGCGACCTCGACCGTCTCGGCCGCACTGCGCAGCGTTTCGATCTGAGACGAGAGCTGCTTGGTGTCGGCCGACGCCGTCTCGTCGCGCTCGACGCGGCGGCTGTAGCCCTCGAACACCGCGCCGGGCTCGATGCGCATCGAGCAATAGACGATATCGGCGGTGACATGGGAGGACCGGCCGAGGATGACGTCAACCGCAACCAAACGGCCCGACAGGGCGCCGTTGATGACCGCGGTTTCGGCTTCGACGGTCCCGCTCACCGAGCCGCCCTCGCCGATCGTGATCTTGGCCGCCGTCAGATTGCCGGAGAGCGCGCCGTCGACATGGACTTCGCCCGCGCAGACGACATCGCCCTCGACGCGGAATCCATCGCTCAAGATCGACGGAGCAAGGTGGCGCTGAGAATGGGCGCCGCCGCTATTTGCCGCTGATTTGAACCACATTCTTGCCTGCTTCCATAAACTTCGCCGGATCGAGCGGCGTCCCGTCTACGTCAACCTCGTAATGCACATGGGGTCCGGTGCTGCGCCCGGTGCTGCCGAGCTCACCGATGACGGTGTGGGCGGCGACCTTCTGCCCGCGGGCAACGAGGATGCGGTGCAGATGCGCGTAGCGCGTGACAATTCCGTGACCGTGATCGATTTCGACCATGCGGCCATAGCCCTCGCGAGTCCCGGTGAAGATCACGGTGCCGGGGCCGGTGCTGTAGACATGGCTCTTATAGGGCGCCGCCAGGTCGAGGCCCGGATGAAACGACGCGCGGTGATTGATGGGATCGGCGCGCGGGCCGAAATCGCTGCGCAGCTGGTACTCATCGAGCGGCGATCGCAGCGGCAGCACCTTCGCGAGGCGCTTGAGCTGCTCCTGCCGGCTTTTCTCCAGCTCGGCGGCGCGCGGACCGTTCAGCGCGATATAGGGACCGCCCTGCCCCTCCGACGAAGACGCGTTGAGGCTGCCGACCAAGCGGTCGATATCGAGGCCGGTCGAGGCGAGCAGCTTCTCGAGCTCGGACGAACCGGCACGCGCATGGGGCGTGCCGGCGCTGTGCTGCGGCATCGGCGCCACCACGTCGGGCTCCGACTCCTCCGACGCGCTGGCCTGGCCCGTGGCCGGACTCGGCGCGGTGCGCGCGGGCTCGGTCGCGACCTGCTTCTGCGAGCCGGCCTTCGCGTCCGACGCCGCGCTTTGCTGCGCGAGCCGATCGTTGGCGGACTGGAGCTCCGTCTGCAATTGCTGAATGCGGTTCTGCAGCGTCGTGCGCTGCGCCTCGGAGCGCCGCAATTCGGATTTGTTGTCGTCGAGGCTCTTGGCGAGCTGGGACAAATTGCTCGCCTTGCTATTGAGCGCTTGTTCGGCCTGCTTGGCGTGATGCTCCGCTTCGTCGCGCGCCTGCTGCAGCGTCTTGGCGCGCTGCGCCAAGGTCCCGAGCTCGGTGCGGAGCTTGTCGTTGTCGGCCGTCAGCGAGGTCAGCTTGTCGCGGGTTTGCTGATAGCGCGTCGTCGCGTCGGTGTAGTTCTGAGTCGCCGCAGAGAGGTCGTGGTGCATCTGCGCCATTTCCGAGCGAAGCTGATCGAGGCTTTGCGAGTCGGGCGATCCGGCGGTTTGTGCCGGCGCGCGCGCGGCTTCGATCTGGTGATCGACCGCCGTATGGAGACGCGTGAATTCGACCGCGAGAAACGCAACGCCGCCGACGGAGGCAAGGCACGCCGCAAGCACCGTTGCCTGCAGCCAACCAGGCAGCGCGATATGCCGGACACCGCCGGAGCTCTTTAAGAGAAGCTGCCGTTCGGGGAAAAGCTTTTCCCCGAAGATCCGCGACACGCTTGCCACTCGCCCCCCGCTACCGTTGCTCAACTCGGCGCTGCCAAAGCCTCACTGAGAGACAATGCACCGCCACCGATCGCGGCCCCCTAGGGGCACCCGGCGAATGGATTGCCTCTCCGCTTGCACCGTCAACCGTTCTGGAAGCCGGCTGAACTACCGCAGTCGCAGTCAAAACTTGGACTGCTTCCATTCACCATAAAAAACCCTACAGAGTCGTTAAAACCATGGCAAGAAATTTCGAATTGGCCAAAATCGCTAACAACAGTAATGAAATCTGTCCTTGTGATGACGCGATTGCGACGACTCGCCACGGTTTCATTTGCGATGGATTTTGGGAGGCGCGAGAGCGCACGCGAAATCGAGACTTGGCAAGCACAAGCGCGCTGGCTTTGATGCAACGCATGGAGCCTCTTTCCGCCGCGCCGGCCCCGACTTCGATCGCGCTCGACCAGCTCGATCGCGGCATCGCGAGCGCGTGGCGACTGCGTCCGACCGGTCTGCTGACGGGTTCGACCGCAATCGCCGCAAGCACCAGCGGCGACGGCCTGCCGCTCGCCGGCAGCGCGACCGTATTCACGCTCGTCGAATTGCTCGCGCGAACGCCTGGCGGAATCGTCGCGGCACTCGCCCCGTTGCGGCGATTCCAAAATTGGACCGCGCAGCAGCCGGGGGCAGCGCGGCAAGACATCGAATCGCAGTTAAGACGTTCGAGCGAGTCGCGCGCGCCCTTTGCCGGGCTTTCCCTCGATCGGCCGCGCATCATGGGCATCATCAATGTGACGCCTGACAGCTTTTACACCGGGACCGGCGCCGACCCGGCGAAAGCCATCGCGCTTGGCCAGTCAATGATCGAGGCCGGCGCCGATATTCTCGATATCGGCGGCGAATCGACCCGTCCGGGCGCCGCCGCCGTTTCGGAGGCGGAAGAGTTGCGCCGCCTCGAGCCGGTGGTCCGAGCGCTCGCCCCTCTCGGCGCCGTCATCTCCGTCGACACGCGCAAAGCGGCGGTGATGGCGGCGGCGCTGTCCTGGGGCGCGCGCATCGTCAACGATGTCGCGGCGCTCGAAGGTCCGGGAAGCCTCGAGACGGTCGCGCGCAGCGACGCCTCCGCCGTGCTGATGCATATGCAGGGCGAGCCCGCCACCATGCAGCAAGGGCCGCGCTACGACCTCGCCTCGCTCGATGTCGCCGATTATCTCGAAGCCCGCATCGCCGCCTGCATCGCAGCGGGCATCGCGCCGCACCGCCTCGTCGTCGATCCGGGCTTCGGCTTCGGCAAGAATGTCGCGCACAATCTCGAGCTGCTCGGCCGCTTGTCGCTCCTCCAGGGCCTCGGCTGCGGCGTGCTCGTCGGCCTGTCGCGGAAATCGACCATCGGGCGGTTGAGCGGCGCATCGCTGGAGGAGCGCTTGCCCGGATCGCTCGCGAGCGCGCTCTACGCGCTGAGCCAGGGGGCGCAAATCCTCCGCGTTCACGATGTCGCCGAAACCCGCCAGGCCGTCGCAGTATGGCGAGGCATCGCGGCGGGCGCTTGAATTATCGCCGGCGGCGCTCGAGCACGACGCCGACGCTTTCCGTTTCGGGATAGACGTCGAGCTTCTCGACCACGATCCGCACCGAGGCGACGCGCACATCGGCGAGACACAGCGTCGCGATGCGGTCGGCCAAGGTCTCGACCAAGTTGATATGGCCGGCCTCGGCGATCCCCTTGATGCCGGCGACCACGGTCTCGTAATTGACGGCCTCGGCGAAATCGTCGCGGCCCGAGATGGCGTCGGCCACCAGCAACTCGGCATTGACGCGAACGCGGCGGCGCAAACCCTTCTCGCGCGGATAAATGCCGATGCTGCAGGGAACCACGAGATCGCGCACGAAGACGCGATACCGCTCGGCCTCTTCGTCGCGCAATTCATTTTCCGGACGCGCGATCGCCCACTCTTTGCTCATCGCGCGGAGCATGCCTCAGCCCCGGACGGCACGCAATGGGGCCGGCCCGCGCGGCGCTCTCGGTGCGACGAGCGCCGCGCGGCCTATCGCCTTACGACGCGGCCACCATGCGATTGACGAGCGTGCCGCAATACTGCACCTCGATCTTCACCTCATCGCCGGGCTTCAGGAACTCGCCGCTGTCGCCGCGGCCGGCGCCGACGCCCGCGGGCGTGCCGGTCGCGATGATATCGCCCGGCCGCAGGGTGAGCTGGTGGCTCAACGCCGCGATCTGCTCGGCAATGCCGTGAATCATGTTCTTCGAATTTGAATCCTGCTTCAGCACGTCATTGACCCAGAGCTTGATGCTCATATCGTTGGGGTCCGGCACGAAGGCCGCGGGCGTGAACCATGGTCCCATCGGCGCGGCATCGTCGAAGCATTTCTGGCCGAGCCAGTCCATGAACATCGCTGTGCCGGCGCGGTCCTGCTGCGTGCCGAGATCGCGCGCCGAGAGATCGTTGACGCAGAGATAGCCGGCGACCACCTCGAAAGCCCGCTCCACCGGGACGTTGCGCGCCGGCTTGCCGATGACGACGCCCAGCTCCGCCTCCCAGTCGAGCTTTTGCGAGTGCGGCGGCATGCGCGCATTGGCGCCCGGACCGATGACCGAATGCGGCCCGGTCTTGATGAAGAACCACGGGCTCTTCGCCTTGGTCGCCGGCGGCGGCTCTTTGCCGGTCAGGCGCTTCTGGCGCTCGTTCATCTCCTTCATGTGATCCCAATAATTGGCGCCCGCGCAAAAGATCGCGCCGGGATAGAGGATTGGCGCGAGAAGAGCGACCTCGCTCAATGCCCGTCCATCCGTCGCCTTGGCCCGCGCGGCGGCCGCCACCAGGCGGGGGTGGACCTCGCTCCAAGACTGCAGCAAGCCCAGCACGGACGAGGAATCGATCCCCGGCGCGCCTTCGAGAAGCGGCGTCGCCGGCAGCACGCGGTCATTGACCAAGACGCCGGCGCGCGCGACGCCGCCCTGATCGCGATAGCTCAAAAGACGGTATTCGGTCGTCACGTCGGTCCTCCCCTTGATTGGTAGCGTCGATCTTAGAACGAAGGCCCGGGCCGGGCGACTCGAATAAAGGCGCTCCGCCGGGAGGGCGCCGATCACCCCCCGCCGCGGCGGCGCACGAGCCGCCCGATGAGGAGATTGCCGAGCGCCGCAACCGCGAAGGCAACGATGAGCGCGGCGTAAAGCTCGGGTATGCGGAATTGCGAATAATACTGCATGACGAGGAAACCGAGGCCGCGATTGGACATTTTGAGTTCGGCGAGAAGGCAGCCGATGATCGCCACGCCCAAGCCGAGCTTCAGCCCGGTCGCGATCGGCGCCACCAGCGAGGGGAGATAAATCTTCCGGATCGTCTGCACGACATTGAGATTGAAGCTGCGGCCGACGCGCAAAAGCACGGGATCGATCTGGCGAACGCCCGTCGCCACCGAAAGCGCCATGGGAAAAAAGCAGGAGAGCGTGCCCATCGCGATCTTCGATCCCGCATCGACGCCGAACAAGACGAGCAGGATCGGCAGGAAGACGATCTTCGGCGTCGGCGCCAGATAGTGCAGATAGGGCTCGAACGCCTTGCCGGCAAAGACGCTGGCGCCGAGCGCCAAGCCCGCGACGAGCCCCGCGCTGACGCCGAGGGCAAGCGAGGCGAGAACCTCGAACAACGTGAATTCGAGGTTGTAATAGAAATCGCCGCTCGCCAGCAGCTTGGCCAGAGCCGCACCCACGCGAAAGGAGGACGGGATCACGCCTTGATACAGCAATCCCGACGCGGCGAGCGCTTCCCAGGCGGCCCAGAGACACAGCAAGGTCGCGAGGCGGATGACCAGCACCGATGACGGAAAGTGCGGCGCCAGGCGGCGCGGGATTACTTCGGCCTGATCCATCGCTCGAGCTTCTCGGTCAGGTAGAAGAAGCACACGCTCGTCAAGACGACGAAGAAGATGGCGCCGAATTCCATCGGGATTTCCCAGCGCTGCGCCAGATCGTCGATGAGCTCGCCGAGCCCGCCGAAATTGATCAGGAATTCGACGCCGACGACGCTGATGAGGGCGTAGATGAGGCCGAGCCGCACGCCGTTGCAGATCGTCGGGATCGCGCCCGGCAGCATGATCTTCCAGAAAATTTGCGACTGGGTGAGGCGGAAGCTGCGCCCGACATGGATATGAACGCGGCGGATGCCGTCGAGCCCCTCTTTCGTCTTCAGCGCGACGGCGGGCAGGCCGGTGAGAAAGCTCATGACGATGATCGTCCCGGAATTGCGCCCGAAAATCACGAGGAACAGCGGATAGATCAGCACCAGGGGCGCGGCGGCGAAGGTCGCAACCCAGCTCTCATAGGCTCTGCCCGCCCAGGGCTTCGCGTGCAGCCACCAGCCGAGCGAGGTGCCAACGAGAACCGCAAGCCCCGCCGCGGCAAAGGCCTCGGCGAAAGTCTGCAGAAACCGCGCGATGAGGCCTTCGTCCTCGATGAGCTGCGGAAAGCTCGCGCCGATCGTTGCCGGCGCGGGTGCGATCAATTCGCTGACCCAGCCCAGCGCGACCGCCGCCTGCCAGCAGGCGAGCAGCACGAGGAGCGCCGCGAAGCCGGCGAGCGGCGGCAAGGCGCGGCGGAGCAAGCGCCCGCCGGCGGAGACAGCTAGGAGCCGGGCTTCCATACGATGTCGAACGCGCCCTTGACCTCGTCTTCCTTCATCGGCTTGGCGAGGCGCTTGGCCGCATAGGCCTCGTCGAGCACCCGCTGGATGCCGCTGATGTGATAGGGGTCATTGGCCTGCTTGGTCATGAATTGCTTGACCGTCGTCTCCGCGATGGCGTGCGGAATGTTGTTGTCCTCGGCGAGGTAGTCCATGGCCTTGGGATCGGAATAGGCCCATTGGTAGGATTTGTAATAGGCCTTCATGAAGCGGACGATGGCATCCCGCTTCTGCTTGAGCGTGTTGAGATTGACGACGTTGACGCGGATCGTTTCGGTGCGCACGCTCGGCGAATCATTGGCGCGCGCGACGACGACGATCTTGCCGTCTTGGATATCCTTGACGCCGAAAGGCGCCGCCGCCCAGCCGGCATCGAGCTGTCCCGACATGACTTGGGTGAAGGTTGCCGGCATGCCGCCCGCGGGCGTCGGCTTGGCAGCGACCCCCTGCTCCTTCAACAAGGTCAGCAGGGAAAGATTGCTCGATGAGCCGGGCGCCGAGAAGGCGATGGTCTTGCCCTTCAGATCCTTCAGCGATTTGATCCCGCTGCCGGCCTTCGCATACCAGTAGAGATCGGCCGAGCCGGTCGATTCCGCCGAGATGATGCGCACCGGCGCGCCTTTGACATAAGCCGAGAGGATGCCGAGCGTGCCGGTGGCGACCGCGAGATCGACGCTGCCCGAGACCACCGCGGTCTCGGTGGTCGCGCCGCCTTCGGTATAGGTGATCGCCAGATCGATCCCCTCATCCTTGAAGAAGCCTTGCCGCACGCCGTAGGAGCAGAACGAGGTGTCCCACGCGCCTTTTTGCGGAACGGCGAGCTTCAGCGTTTCCGCTTCGAGGCCCGCCGTGGTTGCAAGCAACACCATGACCGACAGCGCGAGCGCCTTGTGCATTTTTGCTCCTCCCTCACTCTTGGTTTGGACGCCGCCATGGCGCCGATTCGCTTTCGCTCAATCCCAGCGAGGCCTCCTCGCGGAGATCGTTCCAAATCGTCGCGACATATTGCCCGAAAGCGGCCGAGCTCACGATCTCCGAGCTGCGCGGCCGCGGCAGATCGATCTCGACGATACGCTTCACCCGCCCGGGGCGAAAGGTCATGACGACGACGCGATCGGAGAGCTGCACCGCTTCGGCGATGTTGTGCGTGATGAGCAAGGTCGTCTGGCTGAGCGCGTGCTGGATCTGCAAGAGCTTGTCGCCGAGAAGCAGCCGCGTCTGCTCGTCGAGCGCGGCGAAAGGCTCGTCCATCAGCAGAATCCGCGGCTCGAAAGCGAGGGTGCGCGCGATCGCCGTGCGCTGCCGCATGCCGCCCGACATTTCCGCCGGATAGCGGTTCTCGAAACCCTCGAGGCCGACGAGCCGGATCAACCGCATCGCCTGCTCGTGGCGCTGCGCCTTGGCGACGCCCGAGACTTCCAGCGGGAAGGCGACATTGTCGAGCGTGGTGCGCCAGGGAAAGGTGGATTCTTCCTGGAACACCATGCCGATCGCGCGATGCGAGCCGGTGATCTCCTGGCCGTCGACCAGGACGCGGCCCTCATAGCCGCCGATCAGTCCGCCGACGATGTTGAAGAGAGTCGATTTGCCGCAGCCCGACGGACCGATGAGCGTCAAGAACTCGCCCTGACGCACGGCGAAGGAGACGCTCTCCAGCGCGACGATCGGTCCATCGGCGGTCGCGAACCGCTTGGTTACGCCATCGACCACGAGCGCTGCCCGGCTCACGGCCTCGCCCTCTCCCGCCACGCGCAAAGCGGAACCGGCGCGCATGGCGGCGGTGCTCAGGCCCGCGTGCCTCGCGGCACGTTGGCGGCGGCGCCGGCCTCGTAGCCGCCCGCGACGCGCACATCGACCACCGCGACCTTGCCGGCATCGACGGCGGCGATCGCTTCCTTGAGCTTGCCGTCGAGATCGCCGAGCTTGTCGACGGGCCCGATGCCGACCGCGCCTTGCGCGCGCGCGATCGCGGAGAGATCGATGTCGGGGCCGATCACCTGCTGGCCGATCCACTTGTTCGCCGGCGGCCGACCGCGCTCCTTGGCGACGCGCTCTTGATGGAGCTCGTCATTGTAGAAGGAGCGGTTGTTGCAGATGACCATGAGCAGCGGGACGCGGTAATGCACGGCGGTCCAGATCGCCGAATTTCCCATCATGAAGTCGCCGTCGCCGACCACGGCGATCGGCAAGCGCCCGCTGTTGCTGTCGCGCAGCGCGAGCGCCATGCCGACCGAGGTGCCGGGGCCCGACCCGACGCCCCCGCCGCCATCCGTGCCGAGCGTGTCGAGCGGATCGCGCGCCGGCCAGAAATGGCCGTGCCAGGAGAGCGAATGACGCAACAGGCTGGTCTTGCGTCCCTCGGTCAACCGCCGCAGCGAGAGCGCGATATGCGGCACATAAATGGTCGGCCCTTCGAGCTGCGGCACGGGCGGGGGCGTGTGCGGCTTGCGCCCCGGCCACGCCGGCGCCTTGCGCGCGCCGAGTTTCTTCACCGCGGCGAGAAGCACCGACACGGTGGCGTCGGTGTCGCCCATCACATAAAGGTCCGACGGCGGCAGGACGTGATACTCCATGCCGAAGCCGTTATGCGAATATTGATCGACCGAGACGCGGATGATGGTCGAGCGCGGCTTCTGGTCGCCCCACGCCCCCAGCATCAGCCCGCCGAGATCGGTCCAGTCGAGCGAGAGCACGACATCGGCTTGGCGCAACAACTCCGCGGCGGCGTTCGAATGATTGCCGATCGGCGGCACGCCGGTCAGCGGATGATCCGAGGGGAACGCCGCGCCATGCTTCATCTCGGTGAGCACGACGGCGCCCAAAGCCTCGGCGAAGGCGACGCGCTCGTCCCACCCCTGCTGGCTGCGCGAGAACCGCCCCATCAGGATGAGCGGGCGCTCCGCCTCGTGCAGCAGGCGTGCGATCTGCTCAGCCTGAGGCTGCGAGGGCGCCGGGCGCAGCGGCGAGGGAAAGCGCGTGGCGTCCGGCAAGGGCGGCAAGGCCTCGATCCGCTGCTCCTGCAGCCCGGCATCGAAGCAAATATAGGTGGGGCCGCAGGGCGCCGTGGTTGCGATCTGCTTGGCGCGCAGCATGGCCTCGGGGATGGCGCCGACCGAGGCGGGCTGATCGTCCCATTTGATGAAGTTGCGGACGAGCTGGCCCTGATCCTTGGTGGTGTGGATCCAATCGATCCAGGGCCGGCGCTTGGTCGCATCGACCGGACCGGTCGCACCGAACAGCAGCAGCGGCACGCGATCCATCCAGGCGTTGAACACCGCCATCGAGCCGTGCAGCAGCCCGACATTGCTGTGCACCACCGCGCCCATCGGCTTGTTGGTGATCTTGGCCCAGCCATGAGCAAGCGCGACTGCCGATTCCTCGTGCAGGCAGAGCAGCATCTGCGGCTTCTCGTTGCCGAGGCGGTTGACGAGGCTGTCATGGAGCCCGCGATAGCTCGCGCCGGGATTGAGCGCGAGATAGGGAATCTCGAGCGCGCGCATCATATCGGCGGCGACATCGCTGCCCCAAAGGCTCGTGCCTTCCGACGGCAACGGCCGCTCGATGCCTTGCGGCTCGTTCGCTAAATTTCGTCCTGAATCGGCGCTCGCCATAGTCCCTATTCCTCCCAAAGCGTAATTGCCGCATCACACGCGCCGGCGGCGTCCCGCCGCCAAAGCCAACTCAATTCGGCCGGCTTATTCTGCCGGCTCGTTTTCCCGCACCTTGACCTCGGCAACGCCCTCGGGCGCCGCGCCGGCCCAGGGATGCTCCGAGCAGTCGAACACCACCCCGTCCGGCCCGCGAAACTTCGTCTCGAAGAACACATCGCCCATGCCCGGATCGGGCTTCATGAAGCAGGGGGCGCCCATCGCTTCGAGCTTCTCGGCCTGGGCCGGCAGATCGTCCACCAGCACGCCGAAATGATGAATGCCGACAAAATCGAGGCCGTGCCCCAATTGATCGACATTCTTGAATTTGAGGACGGCGAGATTGAGCGTGCCGTCGCTGAGATAGATGCCCCAGGCGATGCCGCCTGGATCATCGGGGTCGCCGGTGCGCCCGACCTCCTTGAAATCGAAGGCCGCTTTGTAAAATTCTGCGGTCTTGACTGGATCATTCGTCGCCAAGGCGATATGCCGGATCTTGGCCATGCCGCTGCCTCCTCCCATCGCTTGGCCGCTAGGTGTAGCACGCGGCGCAGGGCTCAGGAAGCCTGGCGGCGGACGAAGGTTGTGATCGCCGCGATCGCCTCGCGCGCGGCCGGGGCTTCGGGATCGCGCGCGATGAAGGCGTGCGGCAGCCCCTCGAATTTGCGCAGCTCGATCGCCCCGCCCGCCTTACGGTAGGAGGCGGCGAAACGGTCTGCCATGTCGGGCGTCACATTGTCGTCCTTGGTGCCCTGCAAGAGCAGCGCCGGCGGCAGCCGCACGGCTTCGCCGCGATCGAGGATGCGCTGCGGATTGCCGTCCTCCATCGCCGCCTCGTCGGGCCAATAATCCCGGTGCGCCTCGAGGAGCCGCGCATTGCCCTTCGCCTCGGCCATCCGATAGCGCGCCAGCGGATCGACGATCGGCCAGCACATCATGACGAAAGCAAGGCTGGCGTCGTGCTGCGCCCCGGCAAGCGGCAGCGTGCAATAGCGCGGGTCGCGCGGGCGCAAGGCCGAAAGCATGATCTGGTGCCCGCCGCTCGATGTGCCGAGCCCGCCGATCAGCTCCGGGCGAAGCCGAAAATCCGACGCGTGATGCTTCAGCCAGCGAACGGCGAAATTGACGTCGCAAATCGACGCCGGATATTGCGCTTCGGGCGGCATGCGGAAATCGATCGCCATGACGAAGGCGCCGCTCTTCGCCAGCGGCATATGGATGGCGGTATTGGTCAGGCGATCATTTCGCGTCCAGGCGCCGCCGTGAACCTCGACAATGCCCGGAAAGGGCCCTGGACCGCTGGGGCGATAAAGCTGCGCCAGCAGCTTCCTCCCCCCATGGTCGAGATACGCCACCTCTTCGATTCGAACATCGTCGCTCGCCGCCATAGGCACTCCGTCTCCGGCTTTCCCCATTCGGCCGAGCTTAGAGCGAAGCCGCGCGCAACTCCAACGATGCGCCGCGCCGCGCGCTGTGATCGGCGCGCAACCCTTCTGCTTGCTCTCGAAAAGATTCGGGCATAGCGTTGAATAGGGACTTGCCAGAAATTTTCGGAGGATCGCCATGACCACAGAGTTTCGCCTCGTCGTGGACGGGAAGACGCACACCATCCGCGTCGATGATCCGCATATGCCCTTGCTCTACGCGCTGCGCGACGAGCTCGGCTTCAGCAACCCGCATTTCGGCTGCGGCCTTGCGCAATGCGGCGCGTGCACCGTTCATGTCGACGGCCAGCCCGTCCGCTCTTGCATCACGCCGCTCTCGACGGTGAAGGGCGCGAAGATCACCACCCTCGCCGGGCTTGGCACGCCCGAGCATCCGCATCCTCTGCAAACGGCCTATGTCGAAGAGCAAGTGCCGCAATGCGGCTACTGCATCAATGGCTGGATCATGACCGCCGCTGCGCTGCTCAAAGCGACACCTCACCCGAGCGATCAGCAGATTCGCGACGGGCTTGCCGGCCTCAAATGCCGCTGCGGCACGCATATGGCGATCATCCGCGCGGTCAAGCGCGCGGCGCAGGCTTGAGGGGGACACGGCAATGACAATCAATCCGACGACCCTCCTTCGCCAGGACTTGACCCGCCGCGGCGTTCTGAAAGGCACCGGCGCGCTGGTTGTCAGCTTCACCGCGCCCGCCGCGATCGCAAACGCCGCAACGGCGGCGGGCTCTGCGCCGAAGCGGCTCGATCCGACGCAACTCGACTCTTATCTCGCGATTCACCGCGACGGCTCGGCGACCGCGTTCTTCGGCAAGATCGATGGCGGTCAAGGCACCGATGTCGGCATCGCGCAGATCGTCGCCGAGGAGCTCGACCTGCCCGCCAGCCGCGTCGCGGTCGTCATGGGCGACACCGCCCTGACCATCGACCAGGGCGGCGCCAGCGGCAGCTTCGGCATCACCTGGGGCGGCAAGCCGATGCGCAATGCGGCGGCCGAGGCGCGCCAATTCCTGCTCGGCCTTGCCGCAAAGCGCCTGAAGACGCCGGTCGAGAAGCTCACTGTCGCAAACGGCGTCGTTTCGGTAATGGGGGCACCGGCGCGAAAAGCCACCTACGGCCAGCTGATCGGCGGTCATTTCTTCAATGTGACGATGAAATGGAACGGCAAGATGGGCAACGCCCTCGATGTCGAGGGAACGGCACAGCCCAAGAAGCCGGCCGATTACAAAGTGGTCGGCACCTCGCCGAAGCGGCGCGACGTCGCGCACAAGGTTTTCGCGCAGCCCGCCACTTACGTCACCGATATGCGCGTGCCCGGCATGCTGCATGCGCGCGTCGTTCGCCCGCCCACCGCCGGCGCCGTGCCGAATTCGATCGACGAGAGCTCGGTCAAAGCCATCCCAGGCGTGCGCATCGTGCACAAGGACGGCTTCGTCGCCGTGCTCGCCGACAAGGAATGGAACGCCGTGCGCGCGGCGGAAAAGCTCAAGATCGCCTGGTCGCAAACCGCAGCGGTCTTCCCCGAGCCCGCGGCGCTTTACGACTATATCCGCAAGGCGCCGACGCGACACCGGAAGGTCGAGAAGCAGACCGGTTCTTTCGACCAGGCGATCGCCGGTGCGGCAAAAACCGTTACCGCCGATTATGAATGGCCATTCCAGTCGCATGCCAGCATGGGCTCCGCCTGCGCGCTCGCGGAGATCAAGAACGGCACGCTGACCCTCTGGACGGGGTCGCAAAAGCCGCACTATGCGCGCGACGGCGTCGCTGCGCTGCTCGAGATGCCGGCTGAGAAGGTCCACGCCATCTGGCGCACGGGCCCCGGCTCATACGGCCGCAACGATGCGGGCGACGCCGCGCTCGAGGCGGCTTTCCTTGCGAAGACGGTCGGGCGGCCGGTGCGCATTCAAGGGATGCGGCCGGAAGGGATCGCTTGGGACCCGAAGGGCCCAGCCTCGATCCATCATGCGCGTGCCGGGCTCGACGCGGCAGGAAAGATCATCGCCTATCAATTCGAGAGCAAAGGCTTCTCGCGCCTCGAAATCGATAGCAGCGAGAAGAATCCCGGGGACAGCATCCTCGGCCAGCAAATGGGGCTGAAGCTCTCGCCGACCGACTCTTTCGGAATCCCGGACGAAGCCTACGACATTCCGAACCGGCTGATGGCTTGGGAAACGATTGCGCCCTTCCTCGATCGCGCCTCGCCCTTGCGCACCTCGCATCTGCGCGATCCGGTCGGACCGCAAATCCACTTCGCCAGCGAATCCTTCATCGACGAGCTCGCACATGCGGCCAATGCCGATCCGGTCGCGTTCCGGCTGCAGCACTTGAAAGGCCGCGACGCCGCCGCGGTCAAAGCCGCCGCCGAGAAATTCGGCTGGGATCCGCGCGTCTCGGGACCGCGCGGCGACCCCAAGGCGGATGTCGTCACCGGGCGCGGCATCGCCTACGTCAAGCGCCTGGGCACCATCGTCGCGGTCGTCGCGGAGGTCGAGGTCGACCGGCGCAGCGGCAAGGTCAGAGCGAAACGCTTCGCCGTCGCGCATGATTGCGGCTGCGTCGTCAATCCCGCGCTCCTCCATGCGACGATCGAAGGCAATATCGTCCAGGCGACGAGCCGGAGTCTTTGGGAGGAAGTGCGCTTCGATCGGCAGAAGGTGACGAGCGTCGATTGGGAGACCTATCCGATCCTCGACATCACCGATGCGCCGGAAAAGGTCGACATCGTGCTGCTGAACCACCCCGAGATCCCGCCGACGGGCGCGGGCGAGCCGTCGTCGCGGCCCGTCGCAGGCGCGCTCGCCAATGCGATCTTCGATGCGACCGGCGTCAGGCTGCGCCGCGCGCCCTTCCGGCCCGAGCAGGTGAAGAGCTCGCTCGCCACCTGAACGGCGCGCGAGGCGCCGCGGCGCGGCGCGAGCTCGGCGGCCTCAGTGTCCGCCGAGCTTGACGCGCTGCGTCGCGATCGAATGGTCGCGGCGGCGCTTGCGCTCTTCGGGCGAGAGATTCTCATAGAGCGCCGGATTGCGCAGAGTCGTGTCCTGGCCGCGCACGGGATTGTCGATCGCCTCTTCGAGGCTGTGCGCCCAGATCCATTCTTCCTCGGGACGGACTTGCCCGTCCGAGCCGATCTGGTCGAGGCCCCAATAAATCTCGAGCCGGTGCCCGTCGGGATCGCGGAACTCGACCGCGATCTGCGCGCCAGCGCGGCGGCGGCCCTCGAAATCGATCGGCACGTTGTGCTTCTTCAGGTGATTGCGCGCGAGGATGACCTCATCGAGCGTCGCCACCTCGAACGCCACGTGGTTGAGCTCGATCGCCGGAGAGTCGCCCGGCATCGAGCCGACCACGGCGACGCCGTGATGATCGCCGTTGCAGCGGAAGAACACCATGCCGCCCGGGGCGATGTCCTCGGGATAAACGTCCGACACCTTGAAGCCCATGATTTCGGTGTAAAAGCGCGTCGAGCGCTCGACATCGGCGACGTTCAAGACGATGTGCCCGAGCTTGGTGATGTTGAACGGCATCCCTTCGGGACGCGTGTGGGATTTGATCTTTTTCTTATCGACCTTCTTCGCGGCAGCCATCGCTTCGCTCCTTGGTGATCCGCATCGCGGGGCGGAGAAGTATTGCCCTCTAATATGGTCGCGATCAACCGGGCGGACAATGAGGCGTGCCAGCCGGAGCCGGGCGCGCGCCGTCACATGACGCTTGCCCCGCGCGGCGCGCGGCATTATCCCGTTTGCGGCTTTTCATGAGGCGATGAGAGATGAGCGAGCCCATTCCCGCACAAAAGGCGCCCTACGGCGTCAATGTCGAAGCCGGCAAGGACTATGTCTGGTGCGCCTGCGGGCACAGCGCGACGCAGCCCTTCTGCGACGGCTCCCACCGCGCGGTCGGATTGCGGCCGCTGGTCTTCAAAGCGCAAAAGACCGAAGAAATCTGGCTGTGCGGCTGCAAGGCTTCGGGCGACAAGCCCTTTTGCGACGGATCGCACCGCAAAATCTGACGGCGCCCCCGAAGGGCTCTACTTCGCCTTGGGCGGCGGCACCGGTCGGCCTTCGAGCCCGGCCTTGCGCAATTCGGCGCCCGGTCCGATCGGCGTCATGGTGAAGAGCGATTCGACGCTGGTGTAATCGTGATAGCCGAGCCGCGCCAGCGGCCGGATTTTGAGAATATCGACCCTGCCGTCCGGGGTCAGCACCTCGTCGCGAATATGGACGCCGATGACGCGCCCGACCACGACATAGTGGCTCTGCTCGAGATTGCGGCCCGGCAGCGCCAGCATGCAGTGATAGCGGCATTCGAGATGAACCGGCGACGCTGCGACACGCGGCGGCTTGACGAGGACCGAGGGCTCCATCGCGAGCCCCGCCAAGGCCGCTTCGTCGATATCGGGCTCGACCGCAGAGCTGGTGATATTGATCGCTTCGCGCAGCGCGTAGGTCGCCATGTTGACGACGAATTCGCCGGTCTCGATGACGTTTGAGACGCTGTCCTTGGGCCGCGACAAGCGCGGAAAATTCGCCGCCGCGAACATCACATAGGGCGGATCGTAGCCGAGATTGTTGAACTGGCTGAAGGGCGCGAGGTTGAGCTTGCCCGCGGCGCTCAAGCTCGAGATCCAGCCGATCGGCCGCGGCACGACAATCGATTTGAAGGGGTCGTGCTTCAGCCCGTGATCGTTCTTGTCCGGCTCGTAGAACATGATACGTCCCGACGGCTCCCTATGCGCTCAAGCCCAGCCCGAAGAATTCGTCGGCGTTGCGCCAATAAACCTTTTCTTTCTCGGCCGGCGTGAGATCGAGCGCCTCGACGAGATCGACATGCTCTTTCGGATCGATCGGCACCGGCCCGTAATCGGTCCCGAACATCACGCGGTCCGGGCCGAACACCTCGATCGCCTCTTTGAGATGCGGTCCCCAAATGCCCATCGTGTCGACGCGCAGATTACCGCGCAGATAATCGCTCGGCAGACGCTCGCATTTGATTTTGGCGCGCTCGGGCATGCCGTCGCTGCCCAAGCGATAGCCGAAATTCAAGCGGCCCATCACCGGCAGCAGCCCGCCGCCCATATGAGCGACGACGATCTTCAAGCGCGGAAAGCGGTCGAACAGGCCGGAGAGGATCATGCGCGCCAGGCACATCGCGGTATCGAAGGGCCGGCCGACCAGCTCGTCGAGCTTGTACTGGTCCATCTGCTGGTCGTGGCCGATCGGCACGCGCACCGGATGAAGGAAGATCGGGACCTGCTTGTCCTGCGCGTATTCCCAGAACCAGTAAGACTCCTCGGTGTCGGGATAGCGTCCATGCCAGCTCGTGGTGATGAGCATGCCTTTGCAGCCCATCGGCCCCATGCAGCGCTCGGCCTCGGGCAGCATCGTCCGATCGAGAACATTGACGGTGCCGAGACCCCAGGTCGTGCCCTTGCTCGTCGCAACGACGGCGGCAACCTCGTCATTGGTGTATTTGACGCAATCGATCGCCGGCTTCTTCGAGACCTGGGTCAGAACCTCGGCCGAGAACGGATTGCTCATGAGGCGGCGGGTAATGCCCGCGCGCTGGCTCACCTCCTGCTGCAACTGGAAGTCGGTGAGCTCGTGATAGCCGACGGCGGGCAGGCCGCGGAAATTCGTCACCATGTTCTTGCCGACGAAGGTGCCCCGCAGAGCCTCCGCGACGCCCAGGGGATCGGCGCGATTGGGGACCGCGCAATGCGTGTGGATGTCGACGATCTGCGCCATGACGCGCGCCCTCCCCTTTTGAAACCGTTGCGACGAGATTACCGGTTCGACGGGGGCGCCGCCAGCCGAATGGCGGCGCGGCGGCGCCGTCTTATCACGCGGGCTGTTCCCCTCGCCATGCAAAGGGATTAGGATCGCCGCCGAAGAAATCGATTGCAGGCGGGTTCGAGCCTTGGGGCTCGTCAAACCCAAGGCAAAAGGGGGGAGGCACAATGGCTGACGGTCAGGTTGTCCAAGTCTCGCATATGCTCGATGAACGCGGCATCGGTGCGTTCCACATCAAGCTCATCGTCTGGACTCTTTTCATCAGCCTGATCGATGGCTACGACATCAGCGCGATCGCCTTCGCCGCGCCCCACCTCATCCGCGAATGGCATTTTCCGCCGCACGACTTGGGCGCAGTATTCAGCGCCAGCCTGTTCGGCATCCTCTTCGGCTCGGCGATCTTCGGCTATGTCGGCGATCGCTACGGACGCAAGGCGGCGCTGATTTGGGCGAACCTTCTCTTCGGCGTCTTCACGCTGGTCGCGGCGTGGTCGACGAACCTCACCGAAATGTTCTGGCTGCGCTTCATCGCCGGCCTCGGCATCGGCGGCGTCATCCCCAACGCCATCGCGATCAACGCCGAATCCGCGCCGCGCCGGCTGCGCGCCACCATGGCGATCATCGCCACCGGCCTCGTGCCGATCGGCGGCGCGATTCCGGGCTTCATGACGGCAACCCTCGTGCCGACCCATGGCTGGCAAATCCTGTTCATCGTTGGCGGCATCTGGCCGATCCTCATTGGGCTCTTGGGCTTCTTCTTCCTGCCGGAATCGATCAAGTACATGGCGCTGCATGAAAAGCACCGCGCCGACATGGAAAAGCTGGTGCATCAGATCCGGCCCGATTTCGTCATTCCGCCGAACGCAAAGTTCGTCATCGAGGACGAAAAGAACGTCGCCGGCTTCAACCCGGCCTACCTCTTCCAGGAAGGGCTCGCTCTCATCACGCCGCTGGTGTGGCTGCTCTTCATCTTGAATCTGATGGGCTTCTTCTTCCTGCTGAGCTGGACCCCGACCCTGCTCGTGACCGCCGCCCATCAGCCGCCGATCGTGGGAGCCTATGCCGGAACGGCCTTGCAACTCGGCGGCACCTTCGGCTCGTTGCTGCTCGCCCGCTGGCTCGACCGCCGGCGCTTCTTTGCCATCGCCGTGCTCTTTGCGCTCGCTGTGCCGGTGGTGGGATCGGTCGGCTGGTTCGGAGTTAGTTCGAAAACCGCGCTGATCATCGCGGCGTTCTTGAGCGGCTTCATCGTGCTCGGCATCCAGACCGGCATCAATGTCGCCGGCTCGCTGATCTATCCGACCTCGCTACGCTCCAACGGCTCGGGCTGGCAGCTCGGTATCGGCCGTATCGGCTCGATCGTCGGGCCGCTCTTGGGCGCGGCCTTCGTCGCGCTGCCGATCCAAAACCTCTATATGTGGGCGGCTTTGCCGTTCGCCGTCGGCGCAGTCATCTGCTACATCGTCCATAAGCTCAACGAGACACGCCTCAGGGAGCGGCCATGGATGCGCGAGAACGCGAGCGCGCCCGCCGAGTAACGCATTGATCGAAGAAAAAGACATCCGGATCGCGGTTCGCGACGGCACCAGGATCGCGGTCCGGATTTACCGCCCCGAGGGCAGCGGAAAGTTCCCCGCCCTCTTCGCAGCGAGCCCCTATCGCTACGACAACAACGCGCTGCCGGCGACGCCCGTGTTCCTGTGGCGCGAGACCGGGCCGATCGAGTGGTACATCGAGCACGGCTACGCCTATGTCCATATGGATGTGCGCGGCACCGGGTTTTCGGAAGGCGAGTACCGCTTTCTCGACCGCAAGGAGCAGCACGATCTCTATGACGTGATCGAATGGATCGCCGCGCAGCCCTGGTCGAACGGCAAGGTCGGCGGCATCGGCGAATCCTATTACTGCATGACGCAATGGTTCATGGGCATCGAGAACCCGCCGCATCTCGCCTGCCTCGGCGCTTATGACGGCTTGAACGACCCTTATCGCTTCATGGGCTATCCCGGCGGCATCGAGGGAAATTTTCTCTCCTATTGGTACAATTCGAGCGTTCGTGTCCCGAACCTCTACCCGACCAATGGCGATCATCCGCGCGATCTACCGCACGATGTTTTCCACGACGTGCAGATGCATCCCTTCTACGACGAGTGGTGGAAGGAGCGTTGCGCCGCCGAGCGGCTCGACGAGATCAAGGTGCCGCTCTTCTCGATCGGCGTTTGGGCGAAGATGGATTTGCATTGCGCCGGCAACATTCTCGGCTACCAGAAGGCGCAAGGGCCGAAGAAGCTGTTCATCTCGGGCACGCCGACGCCCTTCACGGCGCAGCGCGATTTCTCGCTGATCGAGTTCCATGAGAAGCATCTGCTGCCCTTCTACGATCGCTACTTGAAGGGCGAGAAGACCGCTCACGAAGCACGGCCCGACGTCGAATACACGGTGCGCAACACCGGCGAGGTCAAAGCCGCCAGCGCCTGGCCGCCGCCCGAGGCAAAGCCGACCAGCTTTTATCTCGGCGCCGGCCCGAGCGGCAGCGTCACCTCGCTCAATGACGGAGCGCTCTCGCCGACGCCGCCCGCCGCGAGCGGCGGCAGAACGAGCTATTCCTATCCGCATCCGAGCTGGGCGCTGGGCGTCGTCGCCTTGGGGCCGCAAGGACCCGATCCGGCGCGCGGCGTTTTGACCTTCACCACCGCCCCGCTGGCGAGCGATCTCGAAATCGCCGGCGAAGGCAAGCTCGTGCTCCACGCCTCCTCGACCCAGCCGGAGATGGATTTCATCGTCAAAATCTCCGAGCAATTCGCACAAAGCCCCGATCAGCGGGCGGGCGGTCTTCAGCCCGCCTATGCGATCGTCACCAAGGGCTGGCTTCGCGCTTCGCATCGCGAGCGCGACGCCGGGCGCAGCACCGAGTTCTCGCCCCATTACACCCATGCGCGCGCGGAGCCTTTGACGCCCGGGCGGGTTTACGAGGTCGAGATTCCGCTGCAGCCGATCGCCTATCGCTTTCGCCAGGGCAATCGCATTCGCGTCGAGGTCGCGAATGGCGATTCCCCGGTGACGGATGCGTTGTTCTTCCACATCTACCGGCCGGACAAGATGGGCGCCGACACGGTCCATCATGACGCCGATCACCCTTCGCGGCTTATCCTTCCTGTCATGCGGGACAATTGACCATGGAACCACTGCCTTCCGGAGCGAATTTCCGCCGATCCAAAATTCTTTGGGAGCTCGGCCTGCACATCGCCGGCAATCCGGCGACGAAATATGGCGGCAACCGCGATATGTGCATCACCGTCGGCACCGGCTCGGGCGAAAGCTTCACGCCGTGGCTGCGGATGTCGACCGGCTCGGCGATCCTCGCGCATGATGTCGTCAAGGGCGGCATCGAAGCCGCCTTCGTCAACCCCTCGGCGATGCTGACCCAGGCCTATCGCGGCGTCGGCCTCTTCGATACGCCTTTGCCGGTGCGCATTCTCGGCTCCTATCCGAGCTGGGACCGGTTCGTGGTCGCAATCCGCAAGAACACCGGTTTCAAGTCGCTGCACGACGTGAAGAAGGCGCGCTATCCGCTGCAGATGTCGCTGCGCGAGGATCCCACGCACTCGACGCTCGTCCTCGTCGAACAGCTCCTCGCCTTCTACGGCATGACCGTCAAGGACATTGAATCCTGGGGCGGCCGCGTCCATCCCTGCGGTCCGCCGGGCGACAAGAAGCGCCTCAACGGCTTGCGCGACGGCACCATCGACGCGGTGTTCGACGAGGGCATTAAAACCTGGTTCGGCGAGGCGCTCGCCTGCGGGCTCGCGCCGATCGAGCTCGAGCCCGATGCCTTCGCGCATATGGAAAAGCTCGGCTGGCGGCGCGTCTTGATTCCCGCCGGGCGTTTCGCCGGTCTCAATGCCGATCACGCCTGCCTCGATTTCAGCGGCTGGCCGCTTTATGCGAGCGCGGCGCTGCCCGATCAGGTCGCCTACGATATCTGCGGCGCTTTCGCCGCGCGGCATGACGAGATGCCATGGGAGGAAGGCACGCATCAGGGCATCCTGCAGGTCTTCACCGAAACCGACGCAACGCCCATGGATGTGCCGCTTCATCCCGGCGCCGAGCGCTGGCTGCGCGAGCACGGCGGCCGCTAAAGGCTTGCCCGCCGCCGCGGGATGGCGCATTCTCTGCGTTGTTCGAGTGGTTTTTTGGGGGATCAAAACCGATGTCGAGAGCATGGACAGGCGCCGCCGTCGCGGCGCTCGCCGTCGCCCTATTGGGCGGCACGACGCAGCAGGCGTCGGCGACCGCGCAAACTGAACGCGGAAAATATCTGGTCACGATCGGCGGGTGCAGCGACTGCCACACGCCGGGGAATTTCCTCGGTCATCCCGATATGAAGCGCTTCCTCGGCGGCTCCGATGTCGGCTTCTCTATCCCGGGCCTCGGTGTCTTCGTCGGCCGCAATCTGACGCCCGACAAAGAAACCGGGCTTGGCAGCTGGACGACGCAGCAAATCATCACCGCCTTCACCACCGGGGTGCGGCCCGACGGCCGGGTTCTCGCCCCGACCATGCCATGGAGAGCGCTGTCCCACCTCACCAAGTCGGACGCGCAGGCGATCGCCGCCTATTTGAAGAGCCTGCCGCCGGTGAAGCATGAGGTCGCCGGACCCTTCGGCCCCAGCGAGACGCCCACGGTGTTCGTCATGACCGTGCTGCCGGGCAATGTCTATGCCGGCCTGCCGAAGCCGGGTGGCCCGCCGCCGCAACACAAGTAGTCGCGCGAGAGGCATTCGGCCTTTCAGAGCTTGGGACGGGCGGCGTCGCGATGGCGGCGCCGCCCGTTTGCGTCTGCGCGTCCGCGGCCGTCCGCAGGCACGGTCGCGATCGTCAGCTCGTGCGTGGCCTCCGCCGCATCCGGAGATTAGACTCGTCCGCGTCGTTTGGACGTGAACAAGCGGGAGAAGTTCAATGGTTCAGCGCTTCGACCATGTGACCTTCGTCGTGAACGATGTCCCTCGCGCCAAATCGTTCTTTTCGCTGCTCGGTTTCGTCGAGGACAAGACGGTCGTGATCTCGGGACCGAAATTCGCGGCCTATATGGCCGTTCCCGGCATCGAGGCCGAGCACGTCACGCTGGTTCTCGCCGATGCGTCGCCGCGCACGGAGATCCAGCTCTTGAACTATCGCCACCCTGCGACGGACCGGCATGTCGAGCCCGGCGACCCGACCCGCCACGGCTTCAATCACATCTGCTTTGCCGTCAAGAACATGGAGGCGGAGATCGAGCGCTTGCAAAAGCACGGCGTCGCGTTGCTCAACACCATGATGGATTTCCATTCGCGCAAGCTGGTCTTCCTCAAAGGGCCCGAAGGGATCGTCGTCGAGCTCGCGGAATGGAATGGCGACGGCTGAGCAGCGCGGCGCGATCAAAAGGCGGTTTGGGAAAGGTGCCGGTGTTTTGGGCTTTTGAGGCCTTCTGCGCACACCGGCGCACGCCGTTCTGGCGGAGGGGACAGGATTCGAACCTGCGATAGGCTGTGACACCTATAACGGTTTAGCAAACCGCCGCCTTCAGCCACTCGGCCACCCCTCCACCGAGAGCGGTGCGACACGGCGTATGCCGGTCAGGGTTCTAATGATGGCCCGAGGAGGTGTCAACGCAGCCACGTTCGCGCCAATTGTGGCGAAATCGCCGGGATTGTTTACAAGATTTTAAGAGACTTGCCTCGATCATCCCGCGCGTAGAACGCCATGAGGAGGGGGACATGAATTTGTCCAAACGCTCGGTCGAGATGCTTCTCGACTTGGTCGAAATCAAGCTGAGTTACATGGACATCTCGGACCGCGAGGATGCCCGCGACATGGAAATCCTCGAGCGATGCCGCGACGAGCTGCAAAGCCTCGACCGTCAGCCGGGCGCGACTGTCGCCGCGTTCTGCGAGCCGATGCGCCGTACCGGCCGCTCCCGCAGCGCCGCCTAAGGGAAGCGCGCCGCTCCGCTCAGGACGGCACGCTCATGCCACGCTGCACCGCCGGACGCGCGCCGATCGCTGCGAACCAGCGCGCGACGTTGGGAAATTCCGCCAGCTCCACCTTGTGCCATTCGTGCCGCGCGACCCACGGATAGGTCGCGATATCGGCGATCGAGTAGGCGCCCGCCAGATAGTCGACCGTTCCGAGCCGGGCGTTCATCACGCCATAGAGCCGGCGCGTCTCCTTGGTGTAGCGCTCGGCGCCGTAAGGATTGGGTTCCTTGACCTGGCGCAGGAAATGATGCGCCTGGCCGAACATCGGGCCGACCCCGCCCATCTGGAACATCAGCCATTGAAGCGTCTCGATCCGCGCGACCGGCTCGCGCGGCAGGAGCTTTCCAGTCTTCTCCGCAAGGTAGATAAGGATGGCGCCGGATTCGAACAGGTTGAGCGGCTTGCCGCCCGGCCCATCGCTGTCGGTGATCGCCGGAATCTTCGAGTTGGGGTTGATCGCGACATATTCCGGCTTGAATTGGTCGCCCTGGCCGATATGGATGGGATGCACCTTGTAAGGGAGCCCGACCTCCTCGAGCATGATGGAGACCTTTTTCCCGTTGGGCGTTCCCCAGGTATAGAGTTCGATCATTCCTTCCTCCGCGATTTTGCGCCATTAATATGCCCGCAGAGGCCGCCTTCGAGGCAAGGAGAGAGATGATGTCGGCCGCGGATCGGGTCGTCTATCCGGTGATTTTGTCGGGAGGCTCCGGCACGCGGCTCTGGCCGATGTCGCGGGCGCAATACCCCAAGCAGCTCCTGCCGCTTCTCTCCGAGCGCACCCTGTTGCAGGAGGCGGCGCTGCGCGTCGCCGATCGCGCGCGGTTCGCTGCGCCCTGCATCATTGCCAATGACGAGCATCGCTTCATCGTCGCCGAGCAGCTTCGCCTGGTCGATGTCGCGCCGCGTGCCATCGTGTTGGAACCGCTCGGGCGCAACACCGCTCCGGCCTGCTGCATCGCCGCCCTGATGCTCGCCGAGAGCGAGCCCGACGCGCTCATGCTGATCATGCCATCCGATCACGCCATCGCAGACATCCCGGCCTTCGGGCGCGCCATCGCCCAAGCGACAGCGGCAGCAAAGCAAGGCCACCTCGTCACCTTCGGCATCAAG
>Ga0070679_100000524_pt1 | contig 32648 bp, 18 predicted proteins | sample KBSC63BmetaG_FD_65652 | JGI IMG/M metagenome (GOLD analysis project Ga0070679, IMG submission 65652) | Corn rhizosphere microbial communities from Kellogg Biological Station, Michigan, USA - KBS C6-3B metaG | ecosystem: Host-associated > Plants > Roots > Rhizosphere | place: USA: Michigan... | reverse complement strand
AATCAACATAATAATACTCTAATAATAATATATGGTAACATTTGCCAATATAAACGTGTATCCTATAACCTTACAGGAATCAATAAGTAAGGTAGAAGGCTATGTTAAGAGCAACAGATATCACTATCAAATATCCCTAAATGCAGGAAAAATAGTTGAGGCCCAAAAAGATGAAAAGCTATTAAAAATTATAAATAGTGCAGATATTTTGAATGCTGATGGCATGCCCATAAAAGTAATTATACAATTTCTGTTTGGAAGGCATACCGATAGGCTTGGAGGATTAGATTATATGGACGGATTGGCTCTCAAATATCCGGAATATAAATATTATTTTTTGGGTTCTACAGAAGATGTTGTTCTTAAAACCGTCAATCATTACAGAAGTAAATATAATATGAACATAGTTGGATGGAGAAATGGATTTTTTAAAAAAAACGAACTTGTAGATTTAATTAATGATATCAATCAGAAAGAAACGGATATACTTTTTGTAGCAATGGGAACGCCCGCTAAAGAATATTTCTTATATGATAATAAGGAATTATTAAAGTGCAAATTTGCAGTTGGAGTAGGAGGGGCCTTTAATATAATTGCTGGCGTATCGAAAAGAGCTCCATACTGGGTTCAAAAAATTGGAATGGAGTGGTTTTATCGATTCATTCAAGAACCAAGACGTATGTGGTACAGATACCTGGTTGGTAATTCAAAGTTTATTTGGCTTGTAATTAAAGAAAACATTAAAAATCATACTAAAATTGATAAATACAATTGATAAACATCCGATAGAAGGATAAAATATTTACACTTATAAGCCGTTATAATTATCTAGGTATATCTACATTAAAAAGTGTAATCCGTATCTAGTTCTTTCATTGGTAATTTGACAATTTCAAATTTATAAATCAGTTTGCAGAGAAGTACTTAAAAATTATCCAAAAGAATTATAATTTTTCACAGCCATTAAAAATGAACCAACAATTTAAAAGATATCTGCAGATTACATTAATAGTTTTAGATATTATTATATTGAATCTGGCGTATTTTTTTTGTAAGATATTAATATTGAAACATACAAAATCGTATTCCTTAAACGCTTATGCTTTTTATTGGATCATTTCAAACTCATTTTGGTTCTTTCTTTCTTTCTTCTTAAGAACATACGCGTACAAGGTTATTTTGAGTTTTGACGTATTTACAAAAAGGACACTGCAGGTTTATTTGGTGTGGATAATTCTAATAATGTTTTATTTGTATTTTTCAAGAGAATTAAATGTTTCACGGTTGTTTATTGTTTCAACGTTTATTGTTTTTTTAGTTGGCTTACTTATAAACAGGTTTATATATTTAGGCCTAAATAAATATTTTAAGAACAGTGGCTATCTTATTAATAAGGTAATAATACTTGGATATAATGAAACTGCAAAAAAGCTTGCGAGACATTTTGAAGAAGATAGGCTAAATACCAAATTAATTGGATATATAGACAACGAGGAAAATATACATGAACTTTCTCATTATCCCATATTAGTTGGTGTCCAGAATACTTTACAGATTGCTAAGCAATTGAATATACAAGAAATCTTTTCAACCATCACACCTGAGCAGAATAAAAGTATCTATAGCTTAATGCATCAATCAGAAAAAGAATGTATTCGTTTTAAAATAGTTCCCAATCTTTCAATGTTTATTACAAGAGAAGTTCATATTGAATATTTTGGTGAGCTTCCCATTCTATCCTTAAGAAGTGAACCCCTTGATGATGTAGGTAACAGAATTAAAAAAAGATGTTTAGACCTTTTGATAAGCATATGTGTTATTATGCTAGTTCTGAGTTGGTTAATTCCAATCCTAGGGCTTTTAATATTCCTAGAATCCAAGGGTCCGATATTTTTTAAACAATTGAGAACCGGGAAAGATAAAAAGACATTTTATTGTCTTAAATTCAGAAGTATGAGATCAAACGCAGAAGCCCATATAAAACAGGCAACCCAGAATGATTCGCGTATAACCAAAATTGGCCGCTTCATTAGAAAAACGAGTTTAGACGAATTTCCACAATTTATAAATGTATTTCGCGGAGAAATGAGCATAGTAGGCCCTAGACCACATATGGTTAAACATACATCAGATTACTCATTATTAGTGCAAGATTATATGGTTCGTCAATTTATAAAACCAGGCATTACAGGATGGGCCCAAATTAACGGATACCGGGGAGAAATTACTAATCCGGAACAAATAAAAATGAGAGTAAATAAAGATCTCTGGTACTTGGAAAACTGGACTTTATGGCTGGATTTGCAAATAATTTTTTTGACGCTATATTATATTTGCAAAGGTGATAAGAACGCCTTTTGAAATTTCGTTCACCATTTTAGATTTTCTTTTATTTAAGAATGTCATAATATAAACTTATTAAATAAAATTATATAGATGCATATATTGATTACAGGAGTCGCCGGATTTATAGGTTCCAATTTGGCTAAGCGGTTAATAGAAAAAAATCACAAAGTAATTGGGGTAGATAATCTTAATTATGGCTTTATGCGAAATATAGAGTTCGGCAAAAATCAAAAAGATTTTCAATTTATTATGGGAGATATAGCTAATCCGCTTATATTAAACAACGTAAAAGCTGATATAGTAGTTCATCTTGCCTCACAAAAGATACCGAGGTATACCAATGCATTGAGGACTTTAGAAGAAAATTACTTAATGCTTAGAAACGTTGTGCAGAAGTGCATACACGATGAAGCAAAAATCATTTTCGCCTCAACATCAGATGTTTATGGAAAAAATCCAAATATCCCCTTTTCCGAAAAATCAGATCTCGTAATGGGTCCTACCACGGTTAAACGCTGGGCTTATGCACTTTCTAAAATGTACGGTGAACAGTATATCATCGCCAATCACGATGAATATGGATTAAGGTACACTATAACTAGATTCTTTGGCTCTTACGGACCACATCAAAATCTCACTTGGTGGGGCGGGCCCCAATCAGTTTTTATCGAGCGCGCATTCAAAAAAATGCCCATTGATATACATGGTGATGGATCTCAAACAAGAACCTTTACATATGTAGATGACACTGTAGATGCACTCATTGCCTGCATTGAAAATGACAAATCTGACAATGAAATTTTTAACACAGGAAGTAAAGAAGGTGGTGAAATTTCAATAAAAGATCTTGCTATAATGATTTGGAAGTTAGTTAACGGGAAAGATTCTGAGCCTATACTTAATTATATTCCATATTCAGCTTTTGGCAATTATGAAGATGTTATGAGAAGAGTTCCTGACATATCCAAACTTTGTAGCACACTTGATTTTCAACCTCAATGGGATCTTGAGAAGGGAATGTTAGAAGCAATTAGCTGGCAAAAGAATTTCATCTGTTAAGTATTCATGTCAAACGTAAAATTTAATGGAAATTAAAAATTGGGGAATAGTAGGGGGCGGAATTATGGGTATGACATTAGCGCACAAATTATCCCAACAAGGACACAAGGTAACAATATACGAGTCTGCATCGGAATTGGGAGGCTTAGTAAGTCCGTGGAAAATAGGTGATGTAGAATGGGATAAATTTTACCACGTAATTCTGTTATCTGATTCCCGGACAAGAAGTATATTGAAAGATATTGGTTTGGAAAACAAAATAGAATGGGTAGAAACGAAAACTGGCTTTTATATAAAAGGTAAACTGTATTCTATGTCGAACACCTTTGAATTCTTAAGATTCCCTACATTAAACTTAATTGACAAATTTCGACTGGGACTTACCATTATACTAGCCTCCCGAATAAAAAACTGGAAAAAATTAGAAAAAATTCAAGTTACAAAATGGCTTAGGCGTTGGTCAGGAGCAAGAACTTATAAAAAAATATGGCTGCCCCTATTGCGGGCTAAACTAGGGGAAAGCTACAATAAGACCTCAGCAGTATTTATCTGGGCAACTATTCAAAGATTGTATGGAGCCAGGCGTAGCGGGCTTAAGAAAGAAATGTTTGGTTATATTCCGGGTGGATATAAGATTGTAATCGAGGCATTTAAAAAAACTTTATTATCGGAAGGAGTTGAAATAAAAACTAATTATATAGCTAAAGAAATCAAAACATCAGAGGCCGGTAAGCCGAGTATTTTATTTGCAAATGAGCAAAGCACAGAATTTGATAAAGTTATTCTTACGCTACCTTCATCTATTTCTTGCAAGCTTTGTCCTCAGCTTTTGCTAGAGGAAAGGGAAAAGCTTAACGATATTGAATATTTAGGTGTCATTTGTGTTTCCGTCTTACTAGATAAATCGCTCAGCAATTTTTACATTACCAATATAACTGATTCACAGATACCGTTCACAGGTGTAATAGAAATGTCGGCACTTGTTGATAAAAAATATTTGGGAGGAAAAGCGCTTGTATATCTTCCAAAATATGTTCTGTCTAACGATTCCCTTTTTAACGAATCGGACGAAGAAATCAAACGTTATTTTATAATTAATTTTAAAAAAATGTATCCTTGGCTTACTGACGATAACATAAAATTTGCAGGCGTTGCAAGAGCAAAACACGTTATTACCGTGGCAAAATTAGATTATTCAGAGATGTTACCCCGCGTTTCTACTTCTATTCCCGGCGTGTATATAATAAATACATCCCATATTAAAGATGGGACACTGAATGTCAATGAAACAATACGGGTGGCAGAAACCAAACTAGAAGAAATTGTAAATTGAGATAATTAGATGAAAAAGAAAAAATTACCTGCCAGCATATCTCTTGATCTGGATGATCAATGGACCTATATGAAAGTACATGGTGATGAAGGTTGGGAAACGTTTCCTTCTTATCTTGATGTTGTATTACCTATCGTATTAGATATACTCGATAAGTTGGATGTTAAAATCACTTTTTTTATTGTAGGACAGGATGCGGCATTCGAGAAAAACAGGGAGGTATTACGTAGCATTACCGACCGTGGACATGAGATAGGAAACCATTCATTTCATCATGAGTCCTGGCTGAAAACGTATTCAAAAGAAAAAATCGAAGAGGAGATTGTGAAGGCAGAAGAAGCAATACTTTGGGCTACCGGCAAACGAACGAATATGTTCAGGGGCCCGGGATTTAGCTGGAGCAATGACATGCTTTATGTTTTACAAAATAGAAATTATATATTTGATGCTTCTATTCTTCCTACTTACATTTCACCATTGATGCGGCAATATTATTTTTGGAATTCCAAGTTTTCGAAAGAAGAAAAAGAAAGGAGGAAAGAATTATTTGGATCTGTCAGAGAGGGATTCTACCCTCTGAAACCTTATCGATGGAATTTAGGAAACAAAAAATTCCTATTGGAAATTCCAGTCACCACCATGCCTATATTTAAAATACCATTCCATCAGAGTTATTTATTATATATAAGTAATATTTCGATTAGACTAATGAAAGCCTATTTATGGTTTTCAATATTCTTGTGCAAATTAACTAAAACTTCTCCCAGCTATCTCCTTCACCCTCTAGATCTTATTGGAAAAGATCATGTTCCAGCGCTCGCTTTTTTTCCAGGTATGAATATTAAAAGTGAACGGAAATTAAAAATTTTCGAAATAGCTGTAAGTATTTTGAAACGAAATTTTGATCTTCTGCCAATGGCCGAGTTTTCAAAAACACTTTCTTCTGATCTTAAAACCATTCACTTAAAACTTAAATAACAAAATACCACTATGAAAATATTTTTAATTGTAGGTGCGAGACCACAGTTTATAAAATTAGCCCCTCTTTCGGAAACACTTAGCAACAAGCACCAGCAATTTATTGTACATACAGGACAACACTACGATTATTTAATGTCTGAAAAAATTTTTGATGACCTAAGAATAAGAAAGCCGGATATTCACCTGGAAACTGGTCCTGGGTCACATGCGAAACAAACCGGTGAAATGATGATAAAGCTTGAGGAAGCAATGATTGAAAAAAAACCAGATGTAGTTATCGTTTTTGGGGATACAAATTCAACCTTAGCAGGAGTGTTGGCAGCCTCGAAACTTAACATACCGATTGTTCATATAGAGGCTGGCTTAAGAAGTTATAATAGGGCTATGCCAGAAGAAATAAATCGTATTACAGCTGATCATCTATCTCATTATCTGTTTGCTCCAACTCAAAATGCTGTAAAAATTTTGAAAAATGAGGGACAAAAAAAACATACATTTTTTACCGGCGATATTATGGTTGATACTATGAAAAATAATATTGATATAGCTATTGCAAAATCTAATATTATATCTGTGCTGCTACTTGAAAATAAAATTTATCATCTCCTGACACTTCACAGAAATTATAACGTTGATAATAAGCAAGTGCTTGAGTACATATTGGATCAATTAGGTAAACTGGAAGACCAGATCATCTTTCCAATACATCCCAGAACCCGGAAAATGCTTACAACCAACTTTACAGTTCCCCAAAATATTAGAATCGTTGAACCTTTAGGATATCTAGATTTTATTACTTTGGAAAATTTTGCAAACAAAATTATTACGGATTCCGGAGGTATTCAAAAAGAATCTTATATACTGCGTAAGCCTTGTGTTACATTACGTACAGAAACTGAATGGACAGAAACTGTAGAAGAAAAATGGAATTTGCTTATTAATCCAAGAGATAAAAAAATGGCAGAAAAAATAGTAGAATTTAAGCAACCTAATACACAAAAAGAAATTTTTGGAAAAAAAGTTACTGGTAAAATGGTAAAAATAATAGATGAAATTTGTTAAGTTATAAACACATTTGCAAGAAATCTGTGTGAATGTTTTGCTGATGTAATCTTTGTACCAGGCAATAAATAAATAAGCACCATTTAAACATAGATATTGTATTGGTTAATTAGAGTTATTTAGATTAAGAAACATAAACAAACTCAATGGATAAACCATTTTTAAGCATAGTTTTACCATGCTACAATGAAGAAGCTATATTACCGGGTAATCTAGAAACGATAGTAGACTTTATGGATAGTAAAGCCAATAAATACGCTTGGGAGATAGTTATTGTAAATGATGGCAGTAAAGATACAACGGGTGAAATAGCTGACGAGTTCGCAAATAAAAAAAGCGAAATAAAAGTAATTCATCATCCTGTTAATCTTAATTTGGGACATGCCTTACAAACAGGATTTCGTCACTCAAAAGGCGATATTATTATTGTGCTCGACGTAGACTTAAGTTATTCTGTCAATTATGTTGAAGAAATGGCCGACAGACTTTTGGAAAGAACAGCTGACATTGTTATAGCTTCGCCGTATATGAAAGGGGGTAAAGTTACTGCTGTTCCATTTTTTAGAAAAGTTATGAGTCGCTGGGTAAATAGATTTATGAGATTGGCAGCTCAGGATAAATATTATACATATACAAGTATGGTAAGGGCCTATCGAAGAAGTTTTATTCAGACACTAAATCTAAAAACTAAAGATTATGAGATAAGTCCGGAAATAATTTATAAAGCAATGATACTGAGAGCAAAAATTGAAGAAATACCAGCTCATTTAGACTGGACGGCCCAAAATGAATTTGCTGGAAAAAGAAAATCAAGTCTTAGGGTACTTAGGAGTTTTTTTTCTGGTCTTATGTCAGGTTTTATTTTCCGTCCTTATATCTTCTTTATTGGTATTGGGCTTTTTCTCATGCTGTTATCTTTGTATGAGCTTGTATGGCTTTTTTACGACACCTTATCATATATAGCAGAGACAATACCAAAAAATTCTTTTTCCCAAAGTCTGGCTTTTCAATTCAAAAAAAATCCTCAGTCCTTTCTTGTCGGAGGGATAACTTTTATAATTTCTATTCAATTTTTAAGCGTTGGATTTTTATCTCTTCAGAGCAAACGATATTTTGAAGAACTTTTTCATTTCAATACGACATTGAGGAAAGAGTTAAAAAGAAAAGAATTTCTTTAATTTCTTTTACCTAATACCAATATGCGGTATTTAAAATCAGCGGATATTCGCTATGGTAAAGTATTAATCCTCTAAATTAAAAGACCTCTGTTAAAATATTTACAATGTTAGATGGTTTAAGCAAACTTAAATTTAGCAAAAATCCTTTTATTCTTTTTGCACCATTTCTACTTTTTTACATAGGATTGGTTATTTGTTTTCCAACACACGGTAGAACGGGAGATGAAGGAAGATATTTGATATATGCACAGTATATGTATAATGGGGTGCTGCCATCCACTGAAGCAGGAATTGATATTTTAGGAAATGGCCCAGGATACTCTATAATATTAATGCCATTTGTTTTGTTACACTTGCCACTTATTTGGATAACCTTGCTGAATGCTTTTTTATACTATCTATCAATTATATTATTATTTAAAACTTCCTTATTGATTGTATCATTTAGAAAGGCATTTTTAGTGAGTCTATTTTGGGCATGTTACTATAACTCATATGAAAATATGGTGTTGATTTTACCTGAAGTATTTATCGGATTTCTAATATGTCTATTAATGTTCTTTATTATAAAAGCATTTAGCCAAATAAACTGGAAGAAACAATATATATATATATTCTTTTCAGGTATAATATTAGGATATATTGCAATCACAAAGCCAATTTTTGGATATGTTTTACTTGTGATACTTATAGGTGCGGGAACTCTATGGTTTATAAAAAAAGATTCGGTTAACTACAAAAAAGTGGTACTTATTTCACTATTATCACTTATTTCAACCATTCCCTATTTAATTTATACTTATAATTCTACAGGAAAACTGTATTACTGGAGCACCTTTGGAGGAAATAATTTATACTGGATGAGCTCTCCTATTGAAGGTGAATACGGAAGCTGGCTTCCAGATCCAAAACCTTCTTCAGACTCTCCAGCTTCAGCTGGTTCCGGCAACGGCGTTGGAATAAAAGACGCACAAGATTTTGATGACGATGCTTCTTATAACCACCTCATTTTTTTGCGTCATGAAAAAGATTTTAAAAAAATTGGCCTTTTGAGTGGGGTAGAAAGGGATGATGCATACAAAAAAATTGCAATTAAAAATATAAAATCAAATCCCGGTAAATTTCTTACGAATTGTTTAAGCAATATTGGAAGGATTTTTTTTAACTTTCCCTTTTCTTATAAACTTCAACACCCGAGCACTTTATTAAGACTTCCGCTTAGTGGAACCCTTCTTTTCCTGACAATCTTTTCCCTATTTCCAACCTTTATAAATTGGAAAAAACTTATTTTTCCAATTAAATTTATGGTATTTTTCGCTTTTCTTTACCTCGGAGGTAGCGTCTTTGCCAGTGCTGAAAGTCGCATGCTCACTCCCATTGTTCCTATTTTATTATTTTGGATCTCATTTGTTATTCAAAAATCCTTGAAGCTAAATTATCACTGGAAATAAAAATTCCTATATGGAGTCTAACTTCTTTAATAGACTTTATGAATGTTTATTATTGTCGCCAGGAGAACCCCTTATGGGTCAAGGATTGATTGTGAAAAATACAATTTGATCATTAAAATCGTTATCACACTCAGGCTTCGTTCTATCAAAATCCTCGAAGCATATTAATCCCTTTTTGCCTTGAGTATAATTAAGCAAAATCGCGTGCTTCTTTAGATTAAAATCGAACTCAGGATTTAGAATATCGGTCGTCCAAAAATGGGCAACATTATTATTCAACGCACTTTTAGTAATATCCCATCCACCTTGTAGCAATACCAGACCAATAGAAGTACCTGCCTCGAATCTCCCAATATAAACTTTGTCCCCTGTCTCTAAGGGTGTATTTAATCCCGAACTTGGAAAAACATAAGTAATTACTTGAATGTCTTTAGAATTTTGGGGCGGGCTGTTAGTTGGATAAGTATAAAAGCCAACTGAAGTCGTCAATCCTGAACCTTCTGAAACGAAGGTAATGTATACATCTGATGCTTGTTTAATTTCAATGTCAGCATTGGTACTTAATAATTCCGGATGCAATACCTTAATATCTTGTCCTGGCGGCAGAATACTGTCGATAAACGACTGTAAAGTATCGGAAATGGAATCTTTACCTACTAAATAATTTGGTTTACCAGCAGAACTAAAAGTTCCTAACGTCTTATAAACTGTTGAAGGTTGAGACTTTTCACAAGCGTTAATTATTAAAACAAAAGAAAATAGATAAAAATAATTTTTTACTTTCATGAGATTTCAATTGAGAGGTATAGCGAAGGTAGGACTTAAAACTAAGTATAGGCAGCAATTTTTTTTTATTTGTTTGCTTACCATACATAATAAGGGACTAAAAAATTTATTGAAATTGCCATTGTCCTTTGCAAATTCCGTTATTAATTCAATTTGGGAGACTAGATTATTAAATAATAAGGCCGGCTTCAGCAAAGCGGCCTTATTTAAAAAGTATTATAAAAAACTATAATTTACTTGCCCTTAATAAGCTTAATTGTAATCACCTTATTATTTTGGATTACTCTTATAAAATAAAACCCTGATTGTAAAATGGAAGTATTAATTGTTTCAATATAATTACCAGAACCTTTAACACCAGTCTTAGAATATATTATTTTACCTGAAACGTCAACTAATTGTAATTGATACTTTCCTGCATCTCCATTTATAGTAACCTTTATATAATCAGTGAATGGATTTGGATAAGCTTTTATAGAAGCTTCATTTCTGCTTGAACTTATTATTTGATTCCCATTATTCAAACTTAATGCCCCATTCCCTGAAGATGAAACAACATGGTATAGTACAGAGGAAGGAATTGCCTGTTTAGAAATACCTGGTCCCTCTTCGCTTACCCTAAGAATTGAGCCGCCATATTGTTGAAAATAGCTTACACCAATTGAATGGAACCCGGCTTTTAAACCAATTTTTCCTGACTGTTCTTGCGCAGCGTGCAAGCCATCGTTGTTTACTACTAAAACGTTGTCAATACTTAAATTACTTCCATCATCAGAATTTGTATAAAAAATATATTGTCCATCGGTTGGAACATATATATAGCCTGAATAATAATAAGCAAAATTAGAATTCTGACGGGCGTTGGAAATATTAAAATTACTCATAGAACTTGTTAAAGTCGGAGTTAAGTCAGAAAAGTTGGGTATGGTATTAAAATTTCCTTCATAATAAGTATAATCCAACCCATTTACTGCGTTTGAAATATTTAGAGCCGGAAGTAAATTTAAAGAAGATGAGGTTGCAATATACAGCGCAGATGATGGAATTGTTTGCTTTGAAATACTTGAACTACTATAACTAACGGTGAATACTTCACCACCAAACTGTTGAAAGAAAGCAGCCGAAATAGCATGATAACCTGCTTGTAATCCAACAGTTCCGGAAACTTCTTTAGAGCCATGAAGTCCATCATTATTTACCACCAAATTGTTATCAATAGTTAGATTACTTCCATCGTCAGAAGTAGTATAAAACGTATACTGACCATCGGCAGGAACATAAATATAACCTGTAAAATTCATCGCGAAAAGATAATTTCTATTAGCAGCAGAAATATCATACGTAGATAATGTTCCAGTTTTTACGGCAGTTATAGTTGAAAAATCTGGGACTGAGCTATAAGTTCCTTCATAATAGCTATAATTTATACCATTGCTTGTAGAACCGGGATATACTGCAGGTAGCAATGTTCCTAAACTTTGTATAGTTTGTACTGCGCTTTTAACTGTTATTTGAACGATATCTGAGCCAGTAGCTCCAGAATTATCGGTAACAGTCAATTGATATTGATAAACGCCTTCAAGAAGGCCAGTTACAGTTGTATTAGAAGATGTCGCCGCTGTTATATTATCTCCGGATGGGCCGGATAACTTCGTCCAACTATAAGACGAAATATCTCCATCAGAATCGGCACCACTTCCAGACAAATATACAATTGTAGTAGGTAAAGGAATAGTCTGGTCAATGCCGGCATTAGCTATAGGAGGTTTATTAGCGGTGACTGCCCCGTTTCTTATTAAGACCGCAGAAGTATAAGGAGCGAGTGTTATACTGCCATTATAGGAATTATTTTTTACATCAATATAAGTGGCATCTAAAGAGACAGTTTTATTGGATGAAGATGGATTATATTCAAATCTAATAGCATTAGTATCGTTAACTGCTAATGGCGATTTATTTGACCCCAAATCTTGTCCGCTTATATTTTTCCAGCCAGCTAGGCTTTGATACGAATAATTATTACCAAGAGCCACGAAAATAGCAGCATTATCGTCTACAGGTCTCGCATAATAATTATAATTTAGGCTAAAGTTCGGAGGGAATGCGCCATCAGCAAAAGCGAAATATCCTACATTCTGCTTCGCAGTTCTCGCGAAAAAAATATTACTGTTAACGCTTATATTGCTTGAATTAATAGATAGTTCACTATGATTTATTTTAAACGAGGAACCATCATTAAATGGGCCGTTATTATAGAGAGTATTGTCATGTACATTCATATTCCAATTGTTGTTAATATATAAGCCCCAACTGCAATTTGCGATTGTATTTCCTGCAACTTCGACACCGTTTGTTTTGCCGTCAAAATAAATTCCATTATTATGTGGACTATTCATAACAATATTGTTTATCACCTTACTGCTATTGGTTGTACCTGTTTGATTAGCAGTATATATACCTCCACCATCGAGCAATACCTGACAAAAACCATTTACGTAATTATTATGTATGTTATTATTAACCCCATTGAATCGTATTCCAATATATCCTGTAGTACTTACATTATTATAACCAACATTATCGCCGGCACCATTAGTAAGAATACCACCATACGAGCCATTACCATTATCTCCACCATTTCTTCCCATCCCAGGAATAATACCCGAATTTGATATAGAATTATAAATTATAGTGGCATTATCAAAGTCTCCGGAAAGATCAATTCCTGAATTATTACTGTTGTTGATTGTGCAATTAGATATAATTAACCCTGTAGAATTGCCAGCCCATGGCCCATATATTGCATTTATACCAGATAAATTAAAGTCACAATATTGAATGATATTATATTTCGAAACCTGTATTAATACGGAAGCAGTGTTTGATCCTTGAAAAGAAATATTATCTATCGTTACATAATCACTTTTATAAAGATTAATCAAGTTTTCCACTGTGGCTACTTGCACATTTGAAGGACTAAAGGCACTGTATATTCTAAACTTGTTTGTGGAGGGATTATAATACCATTCATTTTGTGTATCTAATGTCCTTGGGTCATTTTGAATAAAGTAAGCTGGATTAAACCAGCCTGGGGCATATTGGATCGGGCCATCATTAGATGAGGCCTTATAATACAAAGTACCACCTGATTGCGAGATAATCGGATTCCTTCCTATTTCATAAGTGGAAATGTAAAATGCCAATTCTGCACCTGCCCAATTGGTACCATCTGTTAGTGAACTAGAAGTAATCGAATATCCACTAGAGTAACTCTGATATGGAAGCAGAATGGATGAATTAGGGTATCGGCCCATTGCAGTATTATTACCATTTACCGCTACCATATTTGTATATGGTAATCTGGAAACAGAATTGCTACTTTCCCAAATATTGCCGCCCAAATTGTTCCAGGAATTTATTGTAGTGAATCCTGTAATTATTGGTTTCGCGCCACTGCCGTAAGCAGAAATCGTAATTGGAAATCCAGAAGATCCACTACTTGTTATGTTTAACCCTCCGTAAAATGCATCCCCTCGATTAAAATATATATTATCACCGGGTCTCAAAGATCCTAATACCAAATTAAGCCTACTTATTGATTGCCAAGGAGAAGAAGGAGACGTTCCGTTATTTTCGTCATTTCCAGAAGCCGCTAAATAATAATTTGTTGCATGGACTGAAAAAGAAGTAATAAGAAATAGAAATAAAGAAATCAGTTTGTGTTTTAGAGATTTTAAATTTTCTTTCATAAAATATTAATGGTAGATTTTTAATGCAGAATGATTTATATTCGTTTAATTGTACTGGCTTCATTCATTTATATCAAAGGTCTTCATACTTATAACAAAATCAATGGATTAAAGCCATAAATCAATTAATGGTAATGTTTCAAAACTTCAATTTAAGCGGACTTGTTTTATTAAACTTATCAATTCATTTAAGTTAACAACCGTATTTTTTAATTGTAGAATTGGAGGCAGAGATATAAATAGTTGCCTCTTTGCATCTGTGCTTTTCGTACAATTTTCTCTAGTCATTGAATCCCATAATGCCATTTGCCAATAATGGCAAATTATAAGCCAAAGTTGGACTAGCGGCGAGCTTGATATTAAAATATAATTTTATTATTAAGGTTAACCACATTATTTTTTGTAAAACATAACGAAAATGGTAAATTAAATTCTAATATTCAATCAAATATAAAACAGCTATTTTGTAATATGAAAATAAAATTAATATGATAAAATTATGTTAATACCGAAAGGAAACTTGGCATAATTTTTGCTAGCGAAGACTTCAATTTGTATCTTCTTTATAAGTGAACTCCTAACTTGTAATTAGTCTTACTATAATCGATTAAGAAATTTCGATATTAACAGTAAATTAATCGCTAATATTCTTTCAAATGGTGCTGTAAAAGGCAGGTAATTGAGATATATCAATCTGCGCATGGCATCATTAACAGCAGTAAAACTGGATGCTGATTTAAAAGCCTATTATGAAAGAAAAGTTGGAGAAGGAAAAAATAAAATGAGTGTACTTAATGCAGTAAAAAATAAATTGTTAGCAAGGGTAATATCAGTTGTGAATAAACAGGAATTATATGTGAAAAAACAGCTTAGAATTGATATGTTTTTGTCATAGAAATCGGAAGCTGGCTCTACTTAGGAGAAATACTCTGAACAGTGAAAATAATAAAGCGGTTGAGCAAAAATCCAACCGCTTTAATAAACAATTATTTTTATCGCAGATGCCTTAAAAAACCTAACCTGTCAGATTAGATATTAGGAATTACAATATAAACAATAATTTAATTAGTTATTAAATTTATATTAGAAGTGTTTAGATTTAATTAATTGGCTTTACGCGTCAACGGTATTATAATTTTAATATCCTTATAACTTTTTTCTCGCCATTACCAAAATATATTGTTGTAACATAAGTTCCCTTCGCAAGATTGCTAAAATTAATCTTCGCTAGAACGTTACTTTGGGTGGGCATAATTTCTTCCTTATACACTGCGTTGCCCAAAATACTGGTTATAATAATTCTGATCTTTGAACCAAGCTGTGTAGTATTAATATCGAGTGTCGCAATATCCACAACAGGGTTCGGATATATTTTTGCCTCATTGCTTATTGGTACCTGACTTAATCTTGGTTCCGTAACAACAATATTCACTGTGTCTTTTTTTGTGGCGCCATTATTATCAGTTACAGTAAGTTCAAACGTATAAGTACCTCCCTGTAAATTATTAACCAAGGTGACAGCAGTTGATTGTGAAATGATTGAGCTTACAGATGGGCCGGACAACTGCTTCCATGAATAGCTGACGATAATCCCATCTGAATCAGTGCCATTTCCTGTGAGATTAACACTATTTACCGGTAATGTTATTGTTTGATCCTTGCCGGCATCTGCCACAGGTAGTGTATTAAGTTTGTTTACAATTACCTGCACCGTATCTTTCCCCTCGGCACCCTTGTCATCAGTAACTTTTAATTCAAACTGATATATTCCCTCGGCCAATCCAAAAACTTCACTAACTGGTGAACCGGCATTTGCTATTTTATAATCAGCCGGACCGGAAATTTTTGTCCATAAATATTTTACTATACTTCCGTTCACATCACTACCGCTACCTAAAAGCGAAGCAGTACTTGTTGGCAAAGTAACTATTTTATCAGTGCCAGCATTAGCAACCGGAGGAATGTTAACTGCCGTGTTTACTGTAACCTGCACGGTATCTCTAGCGACAGCCCCGCTGTTGTCAGTAACTTTTAATTCAAACTTATATACTCCCTCAGTTAGCCCGAATACGTCGGTAATGGGCGAACCGGCATTTACAATATTATAAGCTGAAGGACCGGAAATCTTAGTCCATGCATATTTTACTATGCTACCGTCTGCGTCAGTGCCGTTGCCTGATAGTGAAATCACATTCACAGGCAATGTTATTATTTTGTCTGACCCCGCATTTGCTATAGGAGATACATTAATGGCCGGTTTTACTATTATTTGTACTGTATCTCTATCCCGTGCACCACTATTATCTGTAACTTTTAATTCAAATAAATATGCTCCTTGTACAAGCCCAGTAACTGAAGTAACAGCAGACGAAGCTGTAACAATATTAAAACTTGATGGACCTGAGATAACTGCCCAAGTATAACCTGCTACTGTTCCATCAGGATCAGTGCCAATTCCTGAAAGAATTACAGAATTTACGGGCAATGTTATTGTTTGATCTTGTCCGGCATTTGCAACCGGCGGCTGATTGAGTGCTGCGTTTACCGTTACCTGCATAATGTCAGTGGAAGTAACACCATTATTGTCCGTAACTTTTAATTCAAACTGGTAAACGCCCTGTACGAGCCCTGATACGTTGCTAACTGCAGCATTTGCGTTTACAATGTTACAGTTTAACGGGCCAGAAATCTTGGTCCATAAAAAAGCTACTATATTTCCATCCGGATCAGTACCTATTCCCGAGAGCGTCGCTTGGTTAACAGGCAAGGTTATTGAAATATCAGAACCTGCATTTGCGACCGGGGACTGGTTGGGTGCGGCATTTACGGTCAATTGTATTATATCCGAAGATGTGGCGCCGCTATTATCAGTAATCTTTAGCTGAAACTGGTATACTCCCCGAACAAGTCCGCTGATATTTGTCACCGCAGAGGATGCACTACCAATGTTATAGTTTGAAGGACCGGAAATTTTTGTCCAGTTATACTTTACTATACTTCCATCCAAATCTATTCCGCTTCCCGAAAGGGTTAATCCATTAACCGGTAAGGTAATTGTTTGGTCTGCACCGGCATTAGCCACAGGTGGCTGATTAGGTGCGGTATTGACGGTAACCTGTATAATATCCGCTCCTATCGTACCATTATTATCTGTGACTTCTAATTTAAATTGATAAATACCCTGCACAAGATTCGTAACCGATGCAACAGGCGATACCGCATTTAATATGTTATAGCTTGCCGGGCCGGAAATTTTTGTCCATGCATAGCTCACTACTTTTCCATCTAAATCTGTTCCACTTCCGCTGAGTGTTATGGTATTAACGGGCAACGTTATCATTTGATCCGATCCTGCATTTGCAACAGGTGCTGTATTAATCGCAGGGTTTACAATTATGTTGATAGCAGCCGTTCCAATAGCGCCGTTGTTATCAGTAACTTTTAATTGAAATTGATAAGTTCCGTCTGAAAGGCCTGATACGTCAGTTACCGGAGATGTTGCATTTACAATATTGTAATTCGCTGGGCCGGAAATTTTAATCCATTGATATCTTACAATTAACCCATCCGCATCGGTTGCACTTCCTGCTAGTGAGATTGTATTATTTGGTAACGTTATTATTTGATCTGCTCCTGCATTCGCAACCGGTGGCATATTAGGAGCTGCATTAACAGTTATTTTTACAACGCTTACTGCTGAATCTCCACTATTATCGTAAACTTTTAACTGAAACCTGTAAATGCCGTTTACCAGATTGCTAATGTTTGTGGTTGATGATGAAGCATTTGCAATATTATAGGCTGAAGGGCCTGAAACCCTTGCCCATGAATAGCTGGCTATTGTCCCATCTGGATCTATTCCCTTTCCATAAAGTGTTATTGTATTTTCCGGTAATGTTATTGTTTGATCCGGGCCTGCATCTGCAACCGGAGGCTGATTAGGGAGAGCCTTTACAGTCACCTGCATTATACTGTTTCCTATTGCGCCTTTATTATCTATAACCTGCAACTGAAATTGATATACGCCCACCACCAGCGAATTAACCTTCGTTATGGATGAATTCGCATTTTCAATATTATAGGTTGAAGGGCCCGATATTTTTGTCCATAGATAGCTCGTAACCGTTCCGTCGGAATCTATCCCTGAGCCGGATAAAGACACAGAATCCAAAGGCAGCGTAATTATTTGATCCGAACCGGCATTAGCTATTGGTGATATATTTCCAGCTGCATTTACTGTTATGATCACTGTATCAGACGCGTTTGCACCGCTATTATCCGTTACTTCCAATTTAAATTGATAAATTCCCTGCTTTAGGCCATTTAGTATAGTACCAGACGAAGTTGGATTAACAATATTATAGTCTGACGGACCGGAAATTTTTGTCCAAAGATATCCCTCTATCGTTCCATCAGCATCGGTGCCACTTCCAGAAAGTGTTGCATAATTTAGTGGTAGAGTAACTGATTGATCACCGCCTGCATTAGCTACCGGCGGGATATTTAACGATGGATTCACTATTACCTGTATGGTATCTGTTGCAACCGCGTCACTATCATCGGTTACTTCCAATTGAAACTGATAAATTCCCTGCGTAAGTCCTGTCACAACCGTACCGGCAGCAGCAGGGTTTATTATATTATAATTTGAAGGACCCGCAATTTTTGTCCAGGCGTAACTTATAATGGCTCCGCTCTGGTCAGTTCCGCTACCGCTAAGTGCAAGTGAATCTACCGGCAAAGTTATTGCCAGGTCTGATCCTGCATTGGCAACTGGCGGAACATTAATTGGAGCATTTACAGTTATTTGTACTATGGCTGTTCCTGTTGCTCCATTATTATCCGTAACTTGTAATTCAAATTGGTACACCCCTTGTGTAAGTCCACTTACAATGGATACTGTTGAATCTGAATTTGCAATACTACAATTTCCAATACCCGAAATTTTTATCCAATGATAACTTGCAACTATGCCATCTGTATCGCTTCCTCTTCCTAAAAGGGTTACATAATTAACCGGCAGGGTTATCGACTGACTTGGCCCAGCATCAACAACAGGTGGAATATTGGCAGGAGCATTGACTACAACAGCGACAATAGAAGTGCCCGTGCCACCATCGTTATCGGTAACTACCAATTCAAATTGATAACTACCTTTCACAAGTCCCGTTACCTCAGTAACACCCGAGATTGAATTTGCAATAGCAGCCGGAGAAGGACCGGATATTTGTGTCCATGAATAACCAACTATACTTCCGTCTGCATCGCTCCCACTTCCTGATAATGTTATTTTATTATTTGGCAACGTTATTATCTGGTCCGAACCAGCATTTGCAACCGGTGGAATATTTGATGCGTTATTAACCGTTATTTGCACTATACTAATACCTATTGCCCCACCATTATCTGTTACTGAAAGCTGAAAGCGGTATGTTCCTTGTGAAAGTCCTGTAATAGCTGTAACCGGAGAAGTGGCATTTACAATATTGTAATGCGAGGAACCTGAAATTTTTGTCCAGGTATAATTTACAATAGTTCCATCCTGATCGCTGCCGATTCCTGACAAGATTACACTGTTTACGGGTAACGTAATTGATTGAGATGGTCCTGCATCAGCTGTTGGCGCTATATTAGCTGGATTATTTACTGTAATCGTTACTTGGCTTGTTCCAATTGCCCCGCTATTATCTACTACTTGCAACTGAAATTGATATACTCCCTGAACAAGATTTGTAACAGTGGTTAGAGGATCAGCCACATTTGTTATATTATAATTCGCCGGGCCGGACAACTTGGACCATATATAATTTATAATTATTCCATCAGAATCTTTTCCACTGCCAGATAATGTTATTGTATTTCCTGGTAATGTTATTGTTTGATCCAGGCCAGCATCAGCAACAGGCGGAGAATTAGGCGCGGCATTTACTGTTACCTGTAAAACATCCATACCCACGGCTCCATCAACATCGGTAACCTGCAATTGAAAAATATAAACACCTTGCACTAATCCTTTCACATTTGTTACAGCAGCAGAAGGATCAGTTATAGTATAAGTTGCAGGGCCTGAAACTTTTGTCCATAAATAGCTTATCACAGTTCCATCGGCATCATTTCCACTACCGGAAAGTATAAGCGAGTCAATTGGCAACACTATGGTTTGATCTATTCCGGCATCGGCGACCGGAGCTTGGTTTGGCGCAGCGTTTACCGTTACTAATACCGTGTCCACACCTGTAGCCGCGTTGTTGTCAGTAACGACCAATGCAAACTTGTACACGCCTTCGATAAGGTTTGTAACTGATGTAGTTACTAAAGTTGGATTCGTAATATTTGCTCCGTCGGGTCCCGAAATTTTCGTCCATAAATATCCAACGACAATTCCGTCGGCATCATTTGCACTTCCGGAAAGTGTAAGCGAATTTGATGGAAGAGTCAGAGTTTGGTCTATGCCTGCATTTGCTACAGGCAAAATATTTGCGGGATTTACTATTATCATCACGGTATCCCTGTCTAGAGCTCCATTGTTATCACTAACCTTTAATTCAAATTCATATACACCCTGAACAAGTCTGGTAATATTAGTAATTGCGGATGTTGGATCGGAGACCTGACAACTTTCAGGACCCGAAATTTTCGTCCATAAATATCCAGCAATAGTTCCATCAGTATCCTTGCCACTTCCTGAGAGCATAAGCGAATTCGATGGTAGGGTTATAATTTGATCCTGTCCTGCATTTGCTATAGGTGTAATGTTTGCAGCGTTTACTGTTACTACAACTGTGTCTGCGCTGGTCGCACCGTCATCATCCGTAACTTTCAGTTGAAATTGATATGTGCCTTGAACAAGTTCATTAATAGTAGTAACCGCGGAGGTTGAATTTACAATATTATAATTTGCAGGGCCTGAAATTTTTGACCATAAATATCTAGTAACTATCCCATCAACGTCATTGCCACTTCCAGAAAGTGTACGTGAATTCAATGGCAAGGTTATAGTTTGATCATTACCTGCATTTACTACCGGAGGAATATTTGGGGCATTTACCGTTAATATGATGGTATCCTTACCAGTACCTCCTCGGCTGTCGTTTACAGTGAGCTGAAATTGATAAGTACCTTGAACAAGCTTATTAACCAACGTGATTGCGGATGTCGAATCTGCAATAAGATAGCTTGTGGGACCCGAAATTTTTGACCAGCGATATGAAGTTATAGAATCACCTAAATCAATACCACTTCCAGAAAAGGTAACCGAATCTACAGGTAAATTAATTATTAAATCATTCCCCGCGTTAGCAACTGGTGATGAATTTGTTATTGCGCCACTTTTAATCAACACAATTGATGTATAAGGAGCCAAAGTTACCGAACCATTGTAGCTGGTATTCGTTACATCCATATAATTAGCATCCAATATCAAGGTTTTGACAAAAGAATTCGAGTTATATTCAAATCGTATGTTACTGGTATCAGTTAGCGTTTTTGGAGATTTGCCAGAATTGAGGTCTTTACTGCTTAATGATTTCCAGTTTGAAAGTGATATATTTCTATACGTTGAATTAAGATAAAGTAATATGCTAAGACTATCGTCGACAGGCCTAGCATAATAGTTACTATCGGCTACAAGCGTAGAGGGAATACTTGAACTTACCAAATTATAAAGTGCCGTTTTTTGAGAAGGTACTTTCGCGAGAAAAATATTATTTTTCATGGTTACATTTGTGAGTACATAAACTAAATTATCAACCCATAAACCATACAATGAATTATAAGTTGTATTATTATGTACATTCATATTGTTATTATTATTAATAAAAAGTGCTGCTCTAGCGCAATCAGATACTGTATTGTTGCCAATTTCTACGTGATTTGTTTGAGCATCGCAATAAATACCGTTATCCCCGCTTCCAATTACTATATTATTTAAAATCTGCAATCCATTTGCGATTGTAGCATCGTTGTCCGTATATATACCTCCACCATCAGTAAGATTATTACATGAGTGAGTTATGAAATTTTCCTTGACAATTGTGTTATTCCCATAAAACCTTATTCCATTATAAGCAACGCTATCGATACTATTATTCTGTACAGTTGTATTGCTGCCCCCAGTCAATATGCCTGAATAGCTACCTAACCCATTACCACTATTGCCATTATTGCCCATACCAAACTGTTGACCAGTGTTTTTTACAGTGCAATTTTGAATTGTTGTGTTAGTAAAGCTGCCTGATAAATCAATAGTATTATTATTGCAATGATTGAAGGTGCAATTATCAATAGTGTTATACGTAGAAACATTCCAGAACGGTCCAAATATTCCATCTCTACCTGAAAAATTAAGGTTACAATTTTGAATAGTTACATGGTTAGAGTTACCTAATTGAATAAGCATTTGGTTAGCGCCCTGAATATTTAAACCATCAATCCTGATATAGTTTTGGCTACTGATATTAAATGTTGTGTCTATTGTTGATACTTGCACACCTAAGGGAGTACCCACGCTATAAACTCTTATTTTTTTTGCAGTTGAATTATAATACCATTCATTTTGAACATCTAAAGTTCGTGGATCATTTTGTATAATGAATCTTTGATTATTTGATTGAATATCTTCATCAATACTTGCACGCATATAATTTATTGTACTGCCAGTTTGAGATGTTATGAGGTTTCTGCCTATCGTATATGTGCTTATGTTTAAGGCTATTTCTGCTCCTGCCCAATTTGTAACTGTTGAATTGAGAGATGAGCTTGTAATGTTTCCTCCTGTTCCCGTATGTGATTGATAAGTGTAATAACTGCCTGTATTGGGAGTTCTTCCCATTGCTGTATTTACTCCGTTTATCGCAACCATATTACAGGTAGATAACGTAGAAACTGCACTTGTGCTTTCCCAAATATTTCCGCCTAAATTCGTCCATGCAGTAACGTTAGTAAATCCGGTAATAACAGGATTGGCTCCGGTGCCATAAGCACCAATTGTAATAGGCGAACCAGATGCGCCACTTTTATTTACAATAATGTTTCCATAAAACACATCGCCCCGATTAAACAACACATTGTCTCCAGGTTTCAATAAACCAAAATAGGAATTAAGTTTACTTAAAGATTTCCAGGGAGTGGACGTTGATGTGCCGTTGTTGACATCGTTTCCGTTTGCGGAAATGTAATAGTTCGTCGCATTTGCGGTTATGCCAAATAGAATAAATGGCACCAAAAATAATAGTTTCATAGGTTTTTCACTTAGCTATTGCTAGCTAATTAGGATTATTGGTTTTTAAACAAGTTTTCATAGTCCGGAATACATCCGGTGTATATCATGGATAGTGATATAACAAAAGCCGCTCTTAAAGAGAGTTTACCAATTTTATATTAGGGATAAAAAAGGATCATCTCACATAATTCTGCTGTCACATTGAAAAGCAGAATCATTATGTTTCAGTTTAAAAAAAAAGAAACGGAAACATCTTAAATACTCAATAATTGTAAGATCTAAAAAGGTATTAGGGTTCATGGTTAAGCTCGATTTCTAAAACGCAGGGAAGAGATAAAAATTGTATGAATTGTTTATGGCAAAATCAAAAACCGGAGAATTTTTAGTGAATGGCAGAAATAGTAATGATAGTCAATATAATTGCAAGTGTGTTTTTATATTTAATAATTGTATTTATTACACTATTATGAAAATATTTTAATAATAATACCGGTATAATGTTTTCAATTCTCCTCATTTTACTTCCTGCATATTCACCAATCTTTTATAGAAGCCATCAGCTGCTATGAGGCTTTTATGAGTTCCTCTTTCTACAATCCTTCCTTTACTTAAAACAATAATTTCATCAGCATTTTTAACCGTGCTGAGCCTGTGTGCTATTACAATACTCGTTCGGTTGCTCATTAAATTATTAATAGCATCCTGCACTAATCTTTCGCTTTCTGTATCTAAAGATGAAGTGGCCTCATCTAAAATTAAAATAGGAGGATTTCTTAATACTGCCCTCGCAATGGTCGTTCTTTGCTTTTCTCCACCACTCAGCTTATTTCCCCGCTCACCAATATTAGTTTCATAACCGCTTTCTTTTTGCAGGATAAAATTATTGGCATTAGCAATTTTTGCTGCATGTTCAATTTGTGCAGGTGTGGCATCATTCTTTCCTAAAGCAATATTATTGGCAATTGTATCATTGAATAAAATAGCTTCCTGCGTTACAATACCCATGTGATTACGTACAGATTTTAGCGAATAGTTTTTAATATTGATTCCATCAATAAGCAATTCCCCTTTTGTTACATCATGAAAGCGTGGTATTAAATCAACCAACGTACTTTTTCCCGCGCCGGATGACCCAACAATGGCAATCGTTTTTCCCTTTTCTATTTTAAGATTTATATCTTCCAATATCATTTTATCATCATAATAAAAGGATACGTTTTTAAATTCGATATGGCTCTTAAAATTTTCCATTTTTACTGGATTGCCAATTTCTTTAATCTCCACATCTTCATCAATGAGATGCTCAATACGCTCGATACTCGCAGAACCTTTTCTGATATTATAAAATGCGGACGATAAAGATTTTAAGGGTTGTATCACCTGGGAAAAAATAATGATGTAAGCGATAAAATCTCCAGGGTCTAAAAATGAATTTCTTAATACAAGTCTTCCTCCAAACCAAAGCACACATACTATTGCAAATACACCAAGAACTTCACTTACAGGAGATGCTGCATCGCGGCGACGATTAGCCCGGTTTTTAATAATAAACAATTCATCATTTTGCGTTGATAATTTATTAAACTGTTTTTTTTCTGCATTGAAGGCTTTAATTATACGCATGCCTCCTAAAGTTTCCTCGATAGTGGAAAGTATATCGCCCAATTTTTCCTGCACTCGTGTACTTTGCTTTTTCAATGACCGGCCTATTCTTCCTATTATTAACCCAGAGACCGGCAGAAAAAGTACAAGGAAAAGCGTGAGAGATGGGCTTAAAATAATCATGTAAATAAAAAACAAAAGGATTGTTACAGGCTCCCTGAAAAGTGTTTCCAATAAATTTACTACCGACGTTTCTACATCAACGAGATCATTTGTTAACCGGCTCATTATATCGCCCTTCTTTTGATCGTTGAAATAACCGATTGGCAGGCCAAGAATTTTTGAAAACATTCTTGTACGCATGTCATTTATTACTGCATTTCGTATAGGTGTTATAAAATAAATAGACAGGAATAAGAAAATATTTTTTAGAATAATTGCAAATAAAACCAACAGGCAAATAACTGCAAGCGCCTTTACTTCACCAGCAGGTGATTTTATCATTTCATAGAGCCAGGCTTTTAAAATATTAACCGGATTTAACTTCTCAAAAAAGCCCGTGCCATTTGAAACAGTGGCGAGTGTATCATTCTTTTTAAAAATTAGTAAAAGAAATGGACTTAAAAGCCCGAATGATATCAGAGAAAATAAATTTGAAATAACATTAAAACTGAAGTATGCAAAAATTAGTTTTGGATATTTTGATACATAACGAAAAATAACACGTAAACTCTTCATCAAATATGTTGAAATGACTTAATGCGGCAAAGTAACTAATTTTACAAAGATTAATAAATATATACGATGACAGAAGGAAAAAGGCAAAAGCAGGTCGCAGGAGTTATTTCAAAAGAGCTGAATGAAATCTTTTTAAGAATGGGTTTCACCATGATTGAAGGCGGAATGGTTTCAATAGCATCTGTAAAAATTACACCAGATCTTTTTGAAGCAAGAATTTATTTAAGTTTTTTCCAGGTAAAGGATAATGAAGCGGCTTTGGAAAAAATAAAAGAAAGAAGCAGTGAAATAAGAGGAGAACTGGGAAAGAGAGTAAGGCACCAGTTAAGAAGCATACCGCAACTTACTTTTTATATAGATGATACATTGGATTATGTTTTTAAAATTGAAAAGTTGCTTAATGACATAAAGAAAGACGATGAAAAACAACCATGAACAATCAATGATTATTAGTCGATAAGTATTGAAAAAAATCATTGATTTATTGGCATATCATTTATTGACTATTGACTTAATGACCACTAACTTTATTAATCAATTAACCAATTTAAGTGTATTTAAAATTTGCCTGGCGGTATTTTAAAGCAAAAAAAAGCACAAATGCAATTAATATAATTTCCTGGGTAACTGCCGGAGTTATAGCATTTTCTACTATGTGCCAGGTGTTGGTATTAAGTGTTTTCAATGGTTTTGAAGATTTGGTACAATCTCTTTACTCTAATTTTTATGCAGATATAAAAGTGCTTCCTGCAAAAGGTAAAACTATCGTATTAACTTCATCACAGATAAGTAGCATAAGAAAAATGAATGGAGTAAAAGGTACTTCTCTTATCGCAGAAGAAAAAGCATTACTTCAAAACGGAGATCAGCAGGCCGTAGTATTACTAAAGGGGGTAGATGATAATTACTCCAGGCTTTCCGGTGTACCCAAAAAAATGTTTCGGGGCACTTTTAATACCGGAACAACAGATCATCCTAAGCTTATTGTCGGCTATGGAATTGAAAGTGCGCTGGGAGTTCAATCAGATAAAAATCTTTTTCCAATTACTGTTTTTCTTCCCAAAAAAACATCTTCACGAAATCCGCTTGCAGCATTGAGCGAAGGCAATGCAACTACATCTGGCAGCTTTGCAATACAACAGGATTTTGATAATAAATATGTAATAACAAATATTGGTTTTATAAAACAACAAATGAATTATAAACCTAATGAATACAGTGCTATAGAAATCTCTTTAATTGATCCGAACAATTCAGCTCATTTTGTTGATGAGCTGGAAAAATTTCTTGGCAGTAATTATAAAGTATTAACCAAGTATGAACAGAATGCAAGCCTGTACAATTCTATGCGGTTAGAAAAATGGGTGATTTATGCAGTACTTACGCTTATTCTTATTATTGCTGCTTTCAACATGATTGGCGCTTTAACCATGCTCGTACTTGAAAAAAGAAAAGACATAAGTGTTCTTCAATCCTTGGGCGCTGATAAATCTTTGATAAGAAAAATTTTTTTAAGCGAAGGGCTTTTACTTGCTGTAACCGGTGCAGGAACAGGAATTATACTTGCTTTAATTATTTGTTTTTTACAGGTAAAACTTAAATTAATAAAGCTCGTTGGCAATTCCTTTTTAATAGATTACTTTCCTGTAAAACTTGTAATCACTGATTTTTTATTGGTAACATTTACGGCCCTTATTATAGCTTTTGCAGCGTCCTGGTTCCCTGCAAAAAAAGCATCGGAGCAATTGTTTAATTTAAAAACTTAAATTAAATTTAACTAACGGTACAGTATACACGAATATATATTTCACAACCGGTATTTCCTATTCACTCTAATAATCACCTAAAGTTTCCGGCAGTTCTTCCATCGCTTTTTTATACTGGTCGGCATTAGGTGCAGTACCATGCCACTCATGATTATTTTCCATAAAGTCAACACCTTTTCCCATAACAGTATGCATAATAATTACAATTGGCTTTCCCTTACCGGTAAACGTTTTTGCTTTTTGCAGAGTAGCAATTACTTCTTCAATATTATTCCCATCCATTTCTAAAACTTCCCAATTGAATGCAAGAAATTTATCTTTGAGATTGGAAAGTTTCATTACATCTTCTGTTGTTCCGTCAATCTGCTGGTGGTTTCTATCAACGGTTGAAATTAAATTATCAACTTTATGCATGGCTGCATACATAATGGCTTCCCAGTTTTGTCCCTCGTCCAATTCTCCATCTCCGTGCAAAGAATACACAATGTGTTTATCATTATTCAACTTTTTTGCAGTAGCTGCACCAATAGCCACACTCATGCCCTGTCCTAAAGAACCTGATGCAACGCGTATTCCGGGCAAATGTTCGGCTGTTGCAGGATGGCCCTGCACACGTGAATCAATCTTACGGTAAGTGTCTAATTCATTCAATGGAAAATATCCGGCATGTGCAAGCGTGCTATACCAAACCGGCGAAATGTGCCCGTTAGACAGAAAAAATATATCCTCTTCTTTCCCATTCATGTCAAAACCATCTTTGCGTTCCATTATTTTAAAATAGAGTGCTGCAAAAAAATCTGCGCAACCCAGGGAACCTCCAGGATGCCCGCTTTGAGCATTATAAACCATACGCACAATATCCCTTCTTATTTGTGCTGCCATCTCTTTTAATTCCTTAATTTCCATACTGTATCTTTTAAAAATCTACGCGAACGTACACCAAATTTCACACGCTACAAAGCGATATCCCTTAAAATTATTATCATTATTACATTTATATTTTCTGGCATGAAGCCAGTTTTCCGAAAGTTCTTAATGTATAGCAAATCGAAAAAAATTAAAAAAGGAAATGAATAATTTAGAACTATCGAAGTTTCATCCATAGCAGTTTTTGCTAGTTATTTTAAGGACTATACGACCAAAAATCCTGGCTATTAATTTTTATAAAAAACTTATCTGTATCAAGAGAATGATTCTGCAACTTTCTTGAGCGGATTTTTTTTCTTTAAACTAAAAAAAATCGATAGATTTACAGGACGGTGCAGGATAGCATCTAGTTTTTAACGGTGTAGATTTGTGTAGTTTAATTCGATTGCCAACTGATTGCTTGTATGAATTAAAAAACTTTACATTTAGTACTTGTTTTTTAGCAGGTAACAAAGCCAAAGCAACTCAACTCTGTAAGCAAAAAAGTAACTGTCGAAACCCAAAGCCACTATTTTTTTAATTAAATCATTTTTATGAGCACATAAAATTTATCATAATGGGTGAGGTTCAATTTTGTCAAACTATTTTCATTATTAAAAATATTCTTACATGAAAAAAAATATTTCCCTTTTTAACCGCTTGTTTTTTGCAAGCTTTTTCTTTCTGCTGATTTTTCATCAAAATCTATCTGCTCAAAAAACCCAAGCTCGAATAATTGAAGGAGTTGTTTCAAATGAAAAAGGCGAGCCGTTGCAGGGTGTTGACGTTCGCATAAAAAATTCTAACACTGGCGTTATTACGGATGCCTCCGGAAAATTTAGTATTTCAATTAATAAATCAAATGCCACCCTGGTGGTAACCCATACGGGGTACGTAGATAAAGAAGTTGGAGTAAATGAAAATTCCGGTAATTTAAATGTTGTACTATCTATATTTAACCAGGAACTGGAACAAGTGGTAGTAGTCGGCTACGGCACGGTTAAAAAGAAAGATTTAACCGGTGCCGTTTCGGGCATTAACCAGGAACAAATTAAATCAAGGCCGGTTGATAATGCCCTGGAAGCTATGCAGGGTAAAGTTGCAGGAGTTGATATTAGTTCAAATGAGCGCCCCGGCACGGTTGGTAGTATTAACATTCGTGGTGTGCGTTCTTTAACTGCATCAAACTCTCCATTATTTGTGGTTGATGGAATTCCATTAATTACAGGCGGAATTGAAAATATTAATCCGAGCGATATTGAATCTATTGATGTGTTGAAAGATGCTTCTGCAACTGCTATTTTTGGTTCACGCGGCGCCAATGGAGTTGTTATTGTTACCACCAAGCAAGCGAAAGCAGGAAGAACGGTATTAAGCCTTAATAATTCCGTTACTTTTGAAAATTTAGTGGATAATGAAAAAATGTTTAATGCAGGTGATTTTATTACTTTTCGCCGCTGGGCAGAGTATTATTCGGGATTAAACCCAACAACCGGTATCAGCACTTATCCCCGGGGAGACCAGCCTGATATAGATCATGACAAAGCTTTTTTTGCCGCAACTGCAGACCCTTATGCCTGGGCTAATATCGCGAAGGGATGGGCTTCCGGAACATGGGACCCTTCTAAGGTTACCACTACAGACTGGAGAGGCATGGTTACACAACAATCAGTAACTACAGATAACACAATCAGCGTAAGTGGCGGTACAGATAAGATAAAGGCGTATGGCTCATTTGGATATTTAAATAATAAAGGAACCATACATGGGCAGTCATTTGAAAGATATACTGCGAATACAAATGTAGATATTACTGCTACTAAATGGCTTTCTTTTGGAAACCATATCAATGTTAGTTACAACAAACAGCAATACGGGCAATCGGGCAGCGGGGTTTCTACTGTTGGCACCCCTTCGGGAGGCTTATATGAATCTGCAAGAGGAGTATTCCCTTATGCAGTGGCTTATGATTCTGCCGGTAACAGAATTTCATACCCCGGTGGCGATAATTCTGTCAAGACCATTGTTGACGAATGGAAATATAATATAGATGAAAGAGTAACATTGAGGGCTTTTGGAAGTTTTTATGGCCAAATAGATTTCGGTTCAATTTTCCCCGTATTAAAAGGACTAAGATACCGCCTGAATTTTGGCCCGGACCTTTCGTATTACCGTGATGGCGTTTATATTGATGCAAACTCAGTAGCTAATGGCGGCAGCAGTAGCTATGCTTCGCTTACAAAAACCAGCACTTATTCCTACACTTTAGACAATTTGCTTTATTATGACAAAAGTTTTGGTGAACATACTTTGGGGGTAACTTTATTGCAAAGCCAAACTGGTTATACACAGGAAACAAGTAATATAACAGGTAATGGGGTCCCTCTGTCTTCTCAGCTGTGGAATGCATTAACAAGTGGCACCGTAACCGGCCAATTAAGCACATCTTCCAATATTATTAAACAACAACTCTTGTCCTATATGGCAAGAATTAATTACAGCTTTAAAGATAAATATTTGCTAACAGTTTCGGCCCGCCAAGATGGTTCTTCTGTACTTGCCGAGGGGCATAAATATACTTTGTTTCCTTCTGCAGCCTTGGCTTGGAGAATTAATAAAGAGAAATTTATGAATGTGAAATGGGTGGATGACTTGAAATTAAGATTAGGTGTTGGGGTTACGGGAAACTCGGCTGTTGACCCTTATAAAACACAGGGTTTACTAACATCACTTTTTTACCCTTTTTATACTTCCAGCAGTTCCGGATCGATACCAAGTACAGTTTTCGCAAATAAAGACCTGGGATGGGAAAAAACAACTCAATACAATGTTGGTATCGATTATTCATTATTTAACAGGAGAGTATCTGGAAGTATAGATGGATATATTTCCAGTACGTCAGATTTGTTACTGAATGCTAATATTCCATCCGTTACAGGATATCTTACCACCTATGAAAATATCGGTAAAACAGCTAACAGAGGTGTTGATATTTCTATAACAACAGTTAACATTCAAACAAAAGATTTAACGTGGACCACTACACTAAATGCTTCATGGCAAAAGGACCATATTGTGGCAGCGTCAAACGGAACATCGCCAGATATAGCTAATCTTTGGTTTCCCGGCCAGCCACAGGGTGTAATTTATGGATATAAAGCATTAGGCTTATGGCATGTGGGTGATTCTACAGGTTACAAAGCATTTAACGCAAATGGTAACGGCTTTACTCCGGGCAGCGTAAAGGTTCAGGACCTTAACGGTGATAATAAAATTGACGCAAACAATGATCGCCAGATCATTGGATGGACCAGGCCCCGCTGGATAGTTGGCATGTCAAATACCATTACTTATAAAAAGTTGGAATTATCTTTCTTCCTGTACGGAAAATTACATTATATGTATAGCTATGGAGGCGAGGGAGAAGCTGCCCGTACTGTTACCAGGCAAATTGATTATTATAATGAAAATAATACGAATGCTGAGTTTCAAAAACCGGTGTTTAATGCAGGAAATGCAGCGGTTGATCCCTATTATGCTTCATTAGGTTACCTGAAAGCTTCATTTATTAAAGTCCGAAACATATCATTAGGATATAATTTTTCCGGCAAAACGTTATCTCAAAAAGGCATTTCTAATTTAAGAGCTTACGTGCAAATGACTAATCCCGGAATGTTGTTCTCTCAAATTAAATTCCTTGATATGGATGTAGTTGGCCCTACCTGGAACAGAGGCGTAACAGTTGGATTTAATGCATCATTTTAATAAAAATAAATTTAAGTTATATGTATAAAAATAAATTTTTAAAAGCGCTGGCCATTGCTGCGGCAGTGCTTTTTACTTTCGCGTCTTGCAAAAAGAACTTTCTAAATGAAACACTTACCACGGCAAGAACTACTGATTTTTATCAAACTGACGCTGGCATACAACAGTTAGCAGTGGGCACTTATTACCAGGTTTTTAATGTACCGGAAAACGGGGAATGGTATTATGCAGCCGCTAATTATGGAACTGATGAGTTCCATGTTGGTGGTGACCCGTCCAATTCGCCCTGGAATAACTACGATCAAACGTTTAATCCAGGGCTTACTACCAACGGTAATTTACAAGGCATCAGTGCTCAATGGGATGCTATATATCTCGGAATTGGAGATGCTAATTTGCTAATTCAAAATGCCAGGAACAGTACTTCCACTTCTGATGCCATCAAGAAGACATCTTTGGGCGAAGGCCTTTTTATGCGTGGATATAATTATCTAAGATTAGTATCCCAGTATGGCGGTGTCCCGCTGGTAACCGTACCAACCACTACGTCGTTTACTCTGGAATTTACCCGTGCCTCCGCACAGGATGTCTTCGCCCAGGTTATAATTGATTTGGATAGCGCTTACAATCTGTTACCAACTTCAGGGGGTCCTTACCATATTACCAAAGATGCTGCTGCACATTATTTGGCAAAAGCATATTTATC
>Ga0070679_100000523_pt1 | contig 32664 bp, 34 predicted proteins | sample KBSC63BmetaG_FD_65652 | JGI IMG/M metagenome (GOLD analysis project Ga0070679, IMG submission 65652) | Corn rhizosphere microbial communities from Kellogg Biological Station, Michigan, USA - KBS C6-3B metaG | ecosystem: Host-associated > Plants > Roots > Rhizosphere | place: USA: Michigan... | reverse complement strand
GCCACGTGTCTCGCCGAGGCGCGCGAGGATGCGCGGCGCTTGCTGCGGCGCGAGCAGGGCAATTCGATCCTGCTGATCATCGGGCCGATCCTTCTCTATCTCGCGATTTATCTGCCGGCGGCGGCGTGGCGCGGACGGCGGCGCGTTGCATCCGATGGCTGAGACAGGAGGCTCATGCGCACAATTCCCCTCTTTGCATCTCTCGTCGCGTTGACGCTCGCCGGCACGCTTGCCGCGCCGCACGCCGCCCGCGCGGACACGCAGCAAAAGCAGAATTTCTCCATCTGGCATCAGATGGACGATTGCACGAAGCAGGCGGCCAAGCAGTTCCCCGATCACACCGCCGACAGCAACGCCAAGCGCGAGGCGGCGCGCCAGGCTTGCCTGCGCGCCCGCCGCTTGCCGGTCAACGCGCCGGTCGCACCGCCGCCACCGCAGCAGCACTGAAGCCGCCTCACGCGACGCGGCGCAGCGCCGCCGCGATGAGCTCGATCCGGCGCTCGATGTCGATGTCGAGCGTCGCGGCAATTTCGAGCCGCCGATCCTCGAACACATGGACCTTGGCGCGCCGCCGGCGGCGCCAATCCATCACCGCCGCGTCGCGCCGCGCCAGGAGCTCGGCAAGATCGGGCTTGTAAAGCCCGATCAGCGCCGTCACCCAGCGATTGACCAGCGGCGCCGCTCCGCCCGGCGCGACCGCGAAACGGTCGAGCATCGCCGCGACATCGGCGGCGGCATACCAGGTCTCGCCCGTGACCCAGCGATTGGTGGCGAAAAAGCGTAGCGGCCTACCGCCCGCTTCCATCGCGATCGCAACGAGATGGGTCCAGGGCTCCGCCTCGCCGCCATCGGCGGTCTCGGGAGCGGAGGGCTCGAGCGGCGCCTTGGGCGCGGCGGGATTTTCGGCGATCGCGAGCTCGGGCAGAACCAGCGGGCTTATCCCCGCGGGAATGCCGCGGGCGCGCAGGAAGGTGTGGAAATGCCCGTGCTCGGCCGGGCCCGCGCCGGCATTGCGCTTTGCCGCCGCCTCGCTTGCCGGATGCGCGTGATAGAAATACTGCGCATGGCTTGCCGGATCATAGGCATCGCCGGCGGGGTAGTGTTGCCATTCATAGACGGTCCGCGCCTCGCCGAGCAGGGCGGCGACGACCGACCTACCCGCCGCCGCCAGCGCCTGTTGCGCATCGCGCAACGCGCCGCCATGCGCTTCCATCGCTTCCAACGCGGCGCGGGACAGTCGGGCGAGATCGACCATCGGATTTTTGCGGCACCCCCTGCCGGGGTTATGTCGCGCGGCCGCGCCTCTGGCAAGCGCGCAGCGGCGTCAGGAACGAGGGGGCCGCGCCAAGGTCGCCGCGGTCCAATCGACGATATCGCTCGCGACGCGCCGCCAGGCCGCGTTGGCGGCGCCAACGATCGAGGGCACATCGTTGCGGGCGGCGGGCGCCTCGGCCGCGAAGCTGCGCGAGGCGATGAAAGTCCGCTCCGGCATGCGCACGAGCTTTGCCGTGATCTCGATTCGCCATTTCGGCGCGCCCTCGCCGCCATAGACCGCCTCGAAATGCATGACCGTCGAAACCAGAGCGACATTGGCGCGCAGCTCGCCGTTTTGCGGGCCAACGGCGGCGATGCGATCGGCCTTGTCGAAGGACGCGATCAGCAGCGCCTGGAGCATCGAGGAGAGCCGGTCGGTCCAGGCGGCATCGGCGAAATAATCGAGGCTCGTCGGGCCGCGCGCCAGCGCAATGCGGGTGGTATCGAGCGCCGCTTCGGCCTCCGGCGCGTCGATGACGAGCTGGGTTGGGACCGCGCGCTGCGGTGCGGAGAACTGGGCCGCGGGGGTCAGGCGATAGAGCTGCGGCGGCGGCGCCGGCTGCGGCAGGATGCCGCCGCAGCCCGCGAGCGCGAGCGTCGCCAGAGCGGCGAGCGGGAATGCCAGGCGCGTCATTGCGGGCGGTATCCCTGACGACGATCGCCATAGAGCAGCAGCGATGGATCGCGCTCGATCGAGTTCATCGTCCGGTTCATCGTCGCGACCAGCGTGCTGGTCTGCGCCAGAAGCTGGCGCAGCTCGTCGAGCCCGTTCTGGGTGAAATCCTTGAGCGGCGCGCGGTTGTCGCGGACGAGACCGCGGAAATCGTTCACCGCGTCGCCCGCATTGGCGGCAAGCGTGTCCACCCGCACAGCAGCGTCGTTGAGGCTCGTGATCGCCTGTTTGAGGTCTTTCATGTCGGCCGCGCCATTGACGATAAGCTGGTCGATGTCGTTGCTGTGCGCGGCGGCGACCGCCGTAACCTTGCTGAGATTGTCGAGCGTCGCCGCCAGGGCGGCGCGGTTCTTGTCGTCGAGCGTGTCGGAGAGGCGCACGGTGAGGTCCGTCACCTTGTTCAAGAGCTGAGGGAAAGAGGCGACCAGCTGCTGGATGTCGGATTCGCGCGACCAGATGATCGGGTTGGGCTCGGTGCCGGTCATTTGGATGGGCGGCGCGGATTTGCTCCCGGGCGTGACTTCGACGGCCGCGCCGCCGGTCAGCGAGGTGATCTCGATCGAGGCGACCGAATCGGAGCGAATCGGCGCATCGGCATCGACCTCGACCGTGACCCGCACGCGGCCCGGATTGTCAGAATCGAGCCCGACGCGCACGACACGGCCGACGGTCACGCCGCTGATCCGGACCGGCGAGCCTTGACCGAGTCCGGTGCCGACATAGGCGAAATAGATGTCGTAGCGGGTTTTCGCTTCGTTGAATTGCGCGTGCGCCAGCCACAGCACGGCGATCACCACGCCGATACTGAGCGCAAGGACGAAGGTTCCGACGGCAACATAGGCGGCGCGGGTTTCCATGCTAGTCTCCGTCTCCCATCACGAGATTTGGCCGCGCAGCGCGTCCCCTCGGCCCGCTGAAATACTCCTTAATCCACGGATCGGTCTCTTGCAGCATCTGATCGAGCGTGCCGAGCTTGAGCCGGCCGTCGACCAGCACCGCGATGCGGTCGGCGAGCGCGACGAGACTGTCGAGGTCATGCGTCACCATCATCACCGCGAGGCCGAGGCTTTTCTGCAGATCGCGGAGCAGCATGTCGAAGGCCGAGGCGGCGATCGGATCGAGGCCGGCGGTCGGCTCGTCGAGGAACAGCAGCGCCGGATCGAGCGCCAGCGCGCGCGCCAGGCCCGCGCGCTTGCGCATGCCGCCCGAAAGCTGCGCCGGATATTTCCCCGCCGTGTCGGGTGGCAGACCGACCAGCGCGATCTTCAGCTCGGCGATGGTTTCCATCAGCGGCTTGGGCAGGTCGAGCTGCTGCTTCAGCGGCACCTCGATGTTCTCGGCGACGGTGAGCGAGCTGAACAGCGCGCCGTCCTGAAACAGCACGCCCCAACGCGCCTCGACGCTGCGGAACGCGGCGGGATCGAGCGCGGCGGGGTTGCGCCCGAACACCTCGACGGTTCCCTGGCTTGGGCGGATGAGGCCCAAGATCGCCCGCAGCAGGACGGATTTGCCCGCGCCCGAGGCGCCGACCACGGCCAGAACCTCGCCCGCATGCAAATCGAGATCGATCTGGCGGTGGAGAATCCGGCCGCCGATGCGGGTCTCGAGCCCGCGGACGCGCAGGATCGGCGCGTCAGATGTTGAGCTGGGCGAAAATGATTGAGAAGGCGGCATCAAAAATGATCACCAGAAAGATCGATTCGACCACCGAGAGCGTCGTGAGGCGCCCGACGCTTTCGGCGCTGCGCGTCACCGCCAGGCCTTCGCGGCAGCCGATCAGCGCGATGCAGACCGCGAAGAACGGCGCCTTCAGAATCCCCAGCCAAAAGCTCCATCCCGTGATCGCCCCTCGAAGCTGCTGCAAGAAGAGCGGCAACGGGATGCCGAGCGACAAGTCGCAGATGAACGCACCCCCGACCATCCCCATCACGTTGGCATAGAAAGTGAGCAGCGGCAATGTCACGGCGAGCGCGCACAAACGCGGCAGGACGAGCACCTCGATCGGATCGAGGCCGAGCGTCGTCATGGCGTCGATCTCTTCGTTGACCTGCATCGTGCCGATCTCGGCGGTGAAGGCGCTGCCCGAGCGGCCGGCGACGATGATCGCGGTCAACAGCACGCCAAGCTCGCGCGCGAAGGCGAGGCCGAGCAGATTGACGGTGAAAATCTCGGCGCCGTAATAGCGCAGCTGATCGGCGCCCTGATAGGCGAAGACGATGCCGACGAGAAAGGACAGGAGTCCGACGATCGGCAGGGCGGTGCTGCCGGTGCGCTGCATATGGCTGACAAAGGCAACGAAGCGGAAGCGCCCGGGATGGCGCAGCGTGCCAAGGCCGGTGATGACGACGAGGCCGAAGAAATCGAGCCCGCTGGCGATCTGGCGAATGGCGCTGCTGGTGATGCGCCCGAGCTCCGCAAGGAGATCGATCGGGCCGGCGCGCCGCTCGGGCGCCGCCGGCGCCGTTGCGCGGGCGAATTTCTCGGCCTGGCGCAGCAGCGGCGAAAACCGCGCATCGAGATGCTCGATCGTCGCCGCGGCCCCTCGACTCTCCAGCACGGCCACGAGACGCAGCAACAGCCATGCGCCGACCGTGTCGAGCGCCTCGACCTTGCTGCAATCGATCGCGACCCGCCGCGGCGGCGCCGCGCTCTCGAAGGCGCGGTCCAGCACTTTGAGCCGTGCATCGAGCAAGGCCGCGCTCGAGACGAGCCAGCGGCCGCCGGCGGCGAGGTCCAGACCTGGCCCCGCGCGTTTCGCCTCGATCCAAGCTTCCTCGGCCATGCCCTGCGTCGTTCTTTCCTGCGTCGCGGCAAGCGCCCGATTGAGCTTTCGCACGCCACGAAGTCGGGTAGATTAGCGGTTCTTTCGTCCGCGCGACACAAGGAGCCGAGCCGTGGATTTGAAGCAGCATGTCCGGGGCATTCCCGATTTCCCGAAGCCCGGGATCCTGTTCTACGATATCTCGACGCTGCTGAAGCATCCCGACGCCTGGCACGAGACCATCCGCCAGCTGGTCCAGGCACTGAAGCCGCTCGAGCCCGACCTCCTCGCCGGCATCGAGTCGCGCGGCTTTCTCCTCGCCGCGCCGGTCGCTTTTGCGCTCAATCGCGGCTTCGTCATGATCCGCAAGAAGGGCAAGCTGCCCGGTCCCACCATTCCGCACACCTATGATCTCGAATACGGCACCGACACGGTCGAGATTCAGTCGGACGCGATCACCGCCGGCCAGCGCGTCGCGGTGGTCGACGACCTGCTCGCCACCGGCGGCACCATGGCCGCCGCCGTGCGGCTCTGCCGCATGGTCGGCGCCAATGTCATTGGCACCGCCTTCATCATCGAGCTGAACTTCCTCAACGGCCGCACCCGCCTCGACGTTCCCGTCACCTCGCTGCTGCGCTACGAGTCCTAGCGAGGATCCGGCCGGCGACGAGGATCGCCAGCGCGACGAACACCAGCAGGAGCGTTGCGAGCGCGTTGATCTGCGGGCTGACGCCCAGGCGCACGCTCGAGAAGATCACCATCGGCAAAGTCGTCGCCGAGGGGCCGGTGGTAAAGCTCGCAATCACCAGATCGTCGAGCGAGAGGGTGAAGGCGAGCAGCCAGCCCGCAGCGAGGGCCGGCGCGATCAGCGGCAAGGTGATCGCGCCAAAGACCTTTGAGGGCCGTGCGCCGAGATCGAGCGCCGCTTCCTCGAGCGAGCGATCGAAGGCGGCGAGCCGCGCCTCGACCACGACCGAGACATAGGCCATGCCGAGCGTCACATGCGCGATGACGATGGTCAGAACGCCGCGGCCGCGCGGCCAGCCGATCGCCTCTTCGAGCGCGACGAACAGCAGCAGCAGCGAGAGGCCGGTGATGACCTCGGGCATGACGAGCGGCCCGGTCAGGAGCGCGCCGAAGAGGGTGCGGCCGGCAAAGCGCCGGTAGCGCGCCAGCGCGAAGCCGGCGAGCGTGCCGAGGATGAGAGCGCCGGTCGCGGCGAGGAGCGCGACCTCGAAGCTCGTCAGCGCCGCGCTCTTGATCTGCTCGTTCTCCAAGAGCGCGCCGTACCAGCGCGTCGAGAACCCGGCCCAGACGGTGACGAGCCGCGAGGCGTTGAAGGAATAAACGACGACCGACAGGATCGGCCCGTAAAGGAAGGCGAATCCCAACAGCAGCATCGCGGCGAGAAACGGCGACAAGCGTCCGCTCATGCGCTCTCCGCCGTCAAATAGCGCCGCAGCAGCCCCATCGGCACCACCAGAAGAGCGAGCATCGCCACCGCCACCGAGGCCGCGAGCGGCCAGTCGCGGTTGGTGAAGAACTCGTCCCACAGCACTTTGCCGATCATCAGCGTGTTGGGACCGCCCAAGAGATCGGGAATGATGAACTCGCCGCACATCGGGATGAAGACGAGAAGGCAGCCGGCGATCACGCCCGGCAGGGAGAGCGGGAAAGTCACGCGCCAAAACGCGCGCGCCGGACGGCAGCCGAGATCGAACGCCGCCTCGATCAGCGCCGGATCGAGCTTCTCGAGCGCCGCATAGAGCGGCAGAACCATGTAGGGCAGATAGGAATAGGTGAGGCCGACATAGATCGCGAAGGCGTTGTCGATGAGCGGCAGCGGCTGCTGCACGAGGCCGAGATCGAGAAGCAGATTGTTGATGAGGCCGTTGCCCTTGAGGAGCCCGATCCAGGCATAGACGCGGATGAGGAAGCTCGTCCAGAACGGCAGGACGACGAGCAGCAGCAGCGCGTTGCGCCAGCGCGCCGGCGCGCGGACGATGCCATAAGCGAGCGGATAGCCGAGGAGAAGGCAGAGCAGCGTGCCCGCCGCGGCAAAGCCGATGGCGTTCAGGTAGGCGCGGACATAAAGGCTGTCGCTCAGGAGGAAGAGATAATTCGCCGCGCTCGCATGCAGCCTGCCATCGGCGAGGAGCGGCGTATAGGGCGGAATCCGCATCGCCTGCTCGGCAAGGCTGATCTTGAGTACGATGGCGAAGGGCGCGAGGAAGAAGAGCGCGAGCCAGCCATAGGGCAGCGCCACCACCCCGAGCCGGCGCAGCCGGTCGGAGGCGCGCCGAGCGGCGTCCGGCGCGGCGCTCACGGCTCCAGCACCAACCCGGCCTCGCGCGCCCAGCCCAAAGCGACCGCCTCGCCGGGCGCGAAGGGCGCGCCCATGCGGCGCTCGGCATTGGCGAGGGTCACGCGCAGGATTTTGCCGGTCGGCAATTCGATCTCGACATCGGACGCTTCGCCGCGATAAGCGAGCGCGCGCACTCGCCCCGACAGCGCATTCGCCCAGCGCGGATCGGGGCTTGGCGCGAGCGCGATCTTCTCGGGCCGCAGCGCCAGCGCGACCGCGGTGCCGGGCGCAAGCGCGCGCTCATGCGCAACCGAGAGCGCGCCGCCCGCCTCCGCACTCTCCAGCGAGAGGACGCCGTTCTCAGCGGCGATCACGCGCGCGGCGATGAGATTGACGGCGCCAAGGAAGCCGGCAACGAACCGGTTGGCGGGATATTCATAGACCTGGCCGGGCGGTCCCATCTGGACGATACGGCCCTCATTCATCACCGCGACGCGCGAGGCCATGCTCATCGCCTCGTCCTGGTCGTGCGTCACCATCAGGAAGGTGATGCCGACGCGGCGCTGAATGCGCACCAGCTCGAAGCGGGTTTCCTCGCGCAGCTTGCGGTCGAGCGCGGTCAGCGGCTCGTCGAGCAGCAAGAGCTTCGGCTCCTTCACCAGCGCCCGCGCGAGCGCGACGCGCTGCTTCTCGCCGCCCGAGAGCTGGTTGGGCTTGCGCCGAGCCAAGGCACCGAGTTGCACGAGATCGAGCATCGCCGCGACGCGCGCGGCGATCGCGGCGCGCGGCAGCCCGTCCTGGCGCAGGCCGAAAGCGACATTGTCGAAGACCGTCATGTGCGGGAAGAGCGCATAGGACTGGAACATCATGTTGACCGGCCGCGCATAGGGCGGCACGCCCGCCATGTCCTGCCCGTCGATGAGGATGCGCCCTTGATCGACCGCCTCGAACCCGGCGAGCAGCCGGAGCAGCGTGGTCTTGCCGCAGCCCGACGGGCCCAGCAGGGCGAAGAACTCGCCCGATTCGAGCGCAAAGGAGACGCCGGCGACAGCCGGCGACGCCGCGCCCGGATAGCGCTTCACCACCCCTTCGACCGCGAGATGCGACACCATCGCGGCTACTCGCCCGTCTTGATGCGCGTCCAGGCGCGGGTGCGCAGCCGTTCATATTGCGGCGTGACCAGCTTGTCGAAGAAGAGCCGCGCGCGCACGGCGGCGGGCGGATAGATATTGGGATCGCTCGTTAGCGCCTTCTCCACCAGCGGCGTTGCCGCACGATTGGGATTGGCATAAGCGACCGCGTCGCTGATCGCCGCCGCGACCTCGGGGCGCAAAATGTAATCGATGAATTTGAGCGCGTTGCCGGGATGGGGCGCATCGGCAGGGATCGCCATCATGTCGATCCAGATCATCGCGCCTTCCTTGGGGATGGTGTAGGCGATAACGATGCCGTTCTTCGCTTCGCGGGCGCGATTGCGCGCCTGGACGATATCGCCGGAATAGCCCCAGGCCACGCAGAGATCGCCATTGGCGAGGCCGTTGATGTATTCCGAGGAATGGAACTTGCGGATGAAGGGGCGGATCGCCGTCAGCACCGTGGCGGCGCGGTCGAGATCGGCCGGAGCGCGGCTCAAAGGATCGCCGCCCAAATAGGCGAGCGCCGCGGGGATCATCTCCTGGGCGGAATCGAGCAGCGAGATTCCGCAAGCGGCCAGCGTCTTGGCATTTTTCGGATCGAAGATCAGCGCCGAGCTGTCGGTCGGCGCGTGATCGCCCAGCGCCGCTTTGACCTTGGCGCGGTTATAGCCATAGCCGGTCGTGCCCCACATATAGGGCACGCCATATTGATTGCCGGGATCGGCATTGGCGGCGGCGGCCAAAAGAAGCGGATCGAGATTGCCGTAATTCTTGAGCTGGCTCTTGTCGATCTTGCGGTAGACGCCCGAGGCGGCCTGGCGCGCGAGATAGGGCGAGGCCGAGGGCACGACGACGTCATAGCCCGAATGCCCGGCGAGGAGCTTCGCCTCGAGCGTCTCGTTGCTGTCATAGACGTCATAGGTGACCTTGATCCCGGTCGCCTTCTCGAAATTCGCGATGGTGTCGGGCGCGATGTAATCCGACCAATTGTAGACGTTGAGGCGCGGCTCCTCGGCCGCGGCGGGCGCGGCGGCGACCAGGCACGCGAGAAGGAAGGCGGCGATGCGCAGCATCAGCGATGCCCGGCGCCCGAATCCGAGGCCGGCCGCGAGGAAAGGCGCGTCACTGCTGGTGGGCGCGGTTGAATTTGAGCTCGCTCTGCGACAATTGGAATCCGACGATCACGGTATAGACATTGCCGAGCTGCGGATTCTCGAGCGGCAGATGCGCCGTGATGTTGTCGGTCGCGCGGACCGTCGGCGCGTCCTTGGGGAAGTCGACGCCCAGGCTGAATTGCTGCTTGCCGAGGATATTGCCGGCGCTGTCGGCGATCGCAACGAAGTAAGGCAGGTCGATATGCTGAATGCTCGGCGAGGTGCGCAGAGCGGCGAATTCGATCGACAGCTTGGTGGCGACGCCCTTCGCTTCCTTGTCGCAATCCGAATGTACCGACGCGATCCGGCCCGCGGTCTGGATGGTCTGCACGCTGCTGTTGGGCACCAGCCGGGCCAGGGTCTGCAGATCGGGAACCGTGGTCGTCGCCGGGCAGGTATAGCCGGTCTTGTAGGTGCCCCCGCCGCTCGAGCACGCAGCCAAGAAGAACGCCGCTGGGACGATCAACGCCGCGGCACGCACCGCTCTCGCCACTCGGTCCATCGCCCCTTCCTTGCGCTCGATCTCTGTACTAGGTTGCTGGCTTGCGGCAGCCGGCCAACCGGCACGCACTCTATGCGACGCGTGCGCGGGGCACAAGCGTCGGGCGAGACGCCGCGACGATACGGATGGCGGTCTATACCGACGTACCCGACGACGAGCTGAGGAGCTTTCTCGCCGAATACGCGCTGGGCGAGCCGATCTCGTGCAAGGGCATCGCCGAAGGCGTCGAGAACTCCAACTACCTGCTGCGCACCGAGCGCGGCACCTTCATCCTGACGCTCTACGAAAAGCGAGTCGCGCCGGCCGACCTGCCGTTTTTCCTGGCGCTGATGGACCATCTCGCCAAGAAGGGCATCGCCTGCCCGACGCCGATTCACGGCCGCGACGGCAAGGCGCTGCGCCTGCTCTGCGGCCGGCCGGCGGCGATCGTCAGCTTTCTCGACGGCATGTGGCCGCGCCGCATCCTGCCGGTCCATTGCGCCGGGCTGGGCGGCGCCCTCGCCCAGCTTCACCTCGCCGTCGCGGATTTCCCAGGCCGGCGCGCCAATGATCTCTCGCTCGACGGCTGGCGCAAGCTTTACGAGGTCTGCCGCGCCCGCGCCGACACGATCGAGCCGGGGCTCGCCGCCGAGCTCGAGGCCGAGCTTGGCGCGCTCGAGCGCGCTTGGCCGAAGGATTTGCCGCAAGGCGTCATCCATGCCGATCTCTTCCCGGACAACGTCTTCTTCCGCGGCGAGGCGGTGTCGGGGTTGATCGACTTCTACTTCGCCTGCACCGATGCCTTCGCCTATGACGTCGCGATCTGCCTCAACGCCTGGTGCTTCGAGACCGATGGCAGCTTCAACGTCACCAAGGCGCGCCTTCTGCTCGGCCAATACCGCGCCAAGCGGCCCTTCAGCGCGGCGGAGTTCGCGGCCTTGCCGCTCTTGGCGCGGGGCAGCGCACTGCGCTTTCTCCTGACGCGGCTCTACGACCTGCTCCACCACCCGGCGGGCGCGCTGGTGAAGCCCAAAGACCCGAAGGAATATCTGATGAAGCTGCGCTTTCACCGCGGCGTGTCGCAAAGCAGCGCCTACGGGCTCGATCCGTGAGCGAAGGCGACGCGCCGGCGGTCGACATTTACACGGACGGAGCCTGCAGCGGCAATCCGGGCCCGGGCGGCTGGGGCGCGCTGCTCGTCGCCAAGGGCCACGAGAAGGAGATCTCGGGCTCGGCCAATCCGACCACCAACAACCGCATGGAGCTGATGGCGGCGATCCAGGCGCTCGAGACGCTGAAGCGGCCGAGCCTCGTGCGGCTTCACACCGACAGCATGTATTTGCGCGACGGCATCACGCGCTACATCCACAATTGGAAGCGCAATGGCTGGAAGACCGCCGACAAAAAGCCGGTGAAGAATGTCGATCTGTGGCAGCGGCTCGAAGCGGCGATCGAGCGCCACCGCGTCGAGTGGCGCTGGGTCCGTGGCCATTCCGGCCATCCCGAAAACGAACGCGCCGACGCGCTCGCCCGACAAGGCGTCGAGCAGGCGCGCGGCGCGGCCGACCTTGGGCGGGAAAGCCCTTAAAGTGCGCGGAGGATGGCGTCGGCGCTCGAGACCTCGAAGGCGCCGGGTGCCTCGACATTGAGCGCCTTGACGACGCCGTTATCGACCACCATCGCATAGCGCTTGGAGCGGACGCCCATGCCGGGCGCCGAGAGGTCGAGATCGAGCCCAAGCTGCTTCGTGAAGGCGGCGGCGCCGTCGGCCAGCATCAGCACCTTGCCGTCGGTGTTCTGCGCCTTGCCCCAGGCGCCCATCACGAAGGCATCGTTGACCGCGAGGCAGGCGATGGTGTCGACGCCCTTCCCCTTGATCTGTGCCGCCTTCTCGACGAAGCCCGGCAGATGCTTGGCCGAGCAGGTCGGGGTGAAAGCGCCGGGCACGGCGAAGAGCACGACTTTCTTGCCGCCGAAAATCTCGTCGGTCGAAATATCCTTGGGGCCTTCGGCCGTCATGGTCTTGAGCTTGGCCGAGGGAATCTTGTCGCCAACCGCGATGGTCATCGCCGCCTCCTCATTGGTCTTGCGAATACGCCGCTCACCATAGCGGCTCGATTGGGAAAAATCACGCCCGGCGCCTCCCCGCGTCAGCGCCCCGCGGCCCCGGTCAGCGCCTGCGTCACCGCGCCGGCGGTGAGGAGCTCCGGCAAGGGCAGTCCGCCCGGCGCGCTGGGGCCGTAGACCGCGTTGAAAGGAATGCCGTAGCGCTTGAAACGATAGAGATAGGCGGCGATGGCCGGGTCGGGCCGTGTCCAATCGGCGCGCATTGCGATCACTTTCGGGCGATCGAGCGCCTGGCGCACGCCGGCCGAATCGAGCACCAGCCGCTCATTGACCTTGCAGGTAAGGCACCAATCGGCGGTAACGTCGACGAAGACGATATTGCCGTCGCGCACCAGGGTCGGGATCGCCGCGGGATCGAAGGCGCGCCAGATGCCGCTCGCCGGCGCCGTCTCGGCGGGCGGGCGCGCCGCCGCCGGCACGAGCAGCGCCGCCGCCAGCGCCACGCCGAGCATCGCCCAGCGCGGCCCGGCATCGCGCAGCCAAGCAAGGGTCGCCGCGACGATCGCCATCAGCACGCCGATGCCGAGCGCCGCGCGCAGGCCGATCTCGCCTTGGAGCACGAAGAGCAGCCAGGCTGCGCTCGCCGCCAGCAGCACCCCGAGGACGCGCCGGAGATGGATCATCCAGCGTCCCGGCCGCGGCAGGAGAGCGGCCACCCGCGGCAAAGCGGCGACGAGGAAATAGGGCAAGGCCATGCCGAAGCCGAGGGCGAGGAAGATGGCGATGATCTCGCGCGGGCCGGCGCCCAAGGCAAAGCCCAGCGCCGTGCCGAGGAACGGCGCCGAGCACGGCACGGCGAGAAGCGTCGCAAAGGCGCCGGCGGCGAAATTGCCGAGATTGGCGCGCTCGCCCAGCGCGGCGATCCCGGCGGGCAGCGGCACCTCGAACAGCCCCCAAAGATTGCAGGCAAAGAGCGTCAGGATGGCGACCAGGAAGACGAGGAAATAGGGGTTCTGGAACTGAACGCCCCAGCCGACGGCAAGCCCGGCGGATTTGAAGCCGGCGGTGACCAGCGCCAGGACCAGAAACGACGCGACAATGCCCGCGCCGGTGCCAAGGAAGCCGCGCCGCACCCGGCCCGGGCTTTGCCCCGGCTTCGGCAAGGCCGCGAGCAGCTTCAAGGACAGCACCGGCAGCACGCAGGGCATGAGGTTGAGGATGAGCCCGCCGAGCAGCGCCAAACCGAGCATCGCCGCGAGGGTGGCGAGATCGACCAGGGCCGGGCCGCGCACCGGGGTGATGCTGCCCTCCATGGCGCGCGCGCCGTCGATGAGGGTGACGGCGAGCGGGTGGCCGGGCAGCGATGCCCAATCGCCGCTGACCGGAAGGCGCAGCACCATGCCGTCGCTGTCGCCGAGGACGAGCGGCGCGCCGAAGCCGACCGCCTGCGGCGATTCGATGAAGGCATCGGGCGCCGTCAGCGCGCGGCTGCTGCGCACCTGCAGATCGAGCACCGGCGGGCTCCCGGCACGCAGCACCGCGCTTTCGAGCGCAAGCCCCGATTCCGTGCCGTCGCCCGGCACCAGCGCCTCGTAGCGCTGGATAAGCCGTCCGAAGGCGGCGCCATCGCCCGCAACCGGCAGATCGAGGGCGAGCGTGGTCTTGTAGGGAATGCAGACATCGTTGCAGGTGAGGTAATCGAGCTTGGCGCGCAGATGCAGCGGCTCGCCGGGCTGGGCGAGCCGCGCTTCGATCGGCAGCACCACCGCGCCGGTATAGCCGACCGTCTCCAGCCCCAGCACCGAGAAGCGCTCGGGCGCCGGCCATTCCATCGTCGCGCCGGCGAGATTGTCCGAGCCGGTCCAATCGAGCTGCGGCGGATAGCCGGCATCGCCCGGCGCGCGCCAATAGATTTTCCAATGCGGCTGCAGGGCGAATTCGAGCCCGAGCTTGATTTGCTGCGCATCGCCCAGCGCGGCCTGGCCGGCGATGAGCCGGACCTTGCCCTGATCGGTTTGAAACCAGGGCGAGGCCGCTTCCTCTTGCGCCTGGGCGGAAAGCGGCAGAAGCGCCGCCAAGACCGCGAGAAACCGGCAAAGCCCGTGGATCGGCAATCGTCTCATATGCCCCTTAAGGATATCCCTCTTATATAAGCTGGCCAGCGCCCGCCAAGGTCACGAATTCGTCAGGCTCGCGGCGCGGCCCCGCTTATCCGGCGCGCCGCGCCGGCTTGCAAGGCGGCGCGGTGTCGCTTATCTGAACCCAAGAAGGAATTGGCCCCGTGACGTCGCTCGCCGGACAATTGCTCATCGCCATGCCGCAAATGCAGGACCCGCGCTTCGCCCGCTCGGTGGTCTTTCTCTGCGCGCATAGCGCGGACGGTGCGATGGGCCTCGTCATCAACAAGATCGTGGAACAGCCCTCGATCGCCGAGGTGATGGGCCAGCTCGGCCTCACCGGCGAGGGTTTCCGCGATGCGCCGGTGCATTTCGGCGGGCCGGTCGAATCGGGACGCGGCTTCGTGCTGCATTCGGCTGACTACACCGAGGCGGCGACATTGGTCGTTGGCGCAAGCATCGGCCTCACCGCGACCATGGACATTTTGCGCGCGATCGCCGGCGGCGCCGGGCCGCGGCGGCGCCTTCTCGCGCTCGGCTATGCCGGCTGGGGTCCGGGCCAGCTCGATGCGGAGATCCAGGCCAATGGCTGGCTGCACGTCGCGGCCGATGACGATCTCATCTTCGATGTCGGCTTCGACGACAAGTGGCGCCGCGCCATCGCCAAGCTCGGCGTCGATCTGTCGGCCCTCTCCGGCGAGGCCGGCCACGCCTGACCGCTCCGGCCGCGACCTGAGTCACGCGCCGGGCTTGCGCTTCTGCCATTCGCTCGCAAGCAGGCCGAAGAGAACGTGGTCCTGCCATTTGCCGTTGATGCAGAGATATTCGCGCGCATAGCCCTCTTCGCGGAAGCCCGCCTTGCGCAGCAAGGCGCGGCTCGGCACGTTGTGCGGCAGGCAGGCCGCCTCGACGCGATGCAGCCGCAGGCGCTCGAAGGCGAATTTGAGCGTCAGCTCCAAGCCTTCGGTCATGTAACCCTGGCGCGCGAAACGCTCGCCGATCCAATAGCCGATGCTGCAACTCTCGGCGACGCCGCGCCGCACATTGGTGAGGCTGATGCCGCCGAGCTGCGCGCCGTCCTCGACGCGAAAAAGGAGGAAGGTGTAGCCCTGATCGCTGTGCCACTCGAAGGCATAGCGCGCGAGCCGGCGCCGGAACGCGGCCCGAGTCAACGCATCGTCGCTCCACAACGGCTCCCAGGGCGTGAGGAAAGCGCGCGAGGCTTCGCGCAGCTCGGCCCAGGCCTGCCAATCCTGGCGCTCGGGCGCGCGCAGCGCCAAGACCCGGCCGACGAGGCGAAAGGGAGGCGGGGCCGCGCCGAACAGGCGTTGCAGACGAAGCAGATCGAGCGCCACCCCCGCCCCCGTTTCCTGCCTCAAGGTTTCAGCTGTTCGACAAGGCGATCATAACCCTCGATCCGGCCGATCGGCCCGAGCGCCGTCAGCGTCGGCGCCGCCGCGGCGAGCCGGCGCGCGACGCGGATCACCGAATCCTCGTCGACCGCGTCGATGTGGCGCACCAGTTCCGCCGGATCGAGCGGCCGGCCAAAGACCAGCATGTGATTGGCCTGCTGCTCGCAGCGCGCCGTCGTTCCCTCGAGCGACATGAGCAGCCCCGCCTTGAGCTGGGCGCGCGCACGCTCGAGCTCGGCCGGCTCGAGCCCCGCTTCGAGCCGGCGGATCTCGGCGGTCAAGGCCGGCATGAGCTCGCTCGCCTCGTCCTCGCCGGTGCCGGCATAGATGCCGAAGAGCCCGCCATCGCTGTAGCTATGGCTGAAGGAATAGATCGAATAGACGAGGCCGCGCTTCTCGCGAATCTCCTGGAAGAGGCGCGAGGACATGCCGCCACCGAGCGCGGTCGACAGTATCGAGGCGGCGTAGTAATCGCGATCGGCGAAGGCGAAGCCGGGGAAGCCCAGCAGCACATGGACCTGCTCGAGCTCGCGCTCTTCGCGCCAATCGCCGCCGACATAGCGCGCCGGCTCGGTCGCCGCCGCGCTATGCGCCGTCAGCGCCGCGAAGGAGCGCTCGGCCGCGGCGACGAGCGCGTCATGACTGACATTCCCGGCGGCGACCAGCAGCATGCCCGGCGCGGCGTAGGTGCTGTGCATGTAGCCCGCGACGCTGTCGCGATCGAGCTGCTTGACGATTTCGCTGCGGCCCAGCACCGGCTGGCCCATCGGCTGATCGGGATAGGCGCACTCCTGGAAGAGGTCGTAGATGATGTCGTCGGGCGTATCCTGCGCCTGGCCGATCTCCTGGAGGATCACCGCGCGCTCGCGCTCCAGCTCGTTCGCATCGAAGATCGAGTTCTGGAGAATATCGGCGAGGATGTCGACGGCGAGCGCGACATCCGCCTTCAGCACCTTGGCGTAATAGGCGGTGTGCTCGCGCGAGGTATAGGCGTTGACATGCCCGCCCACCGCCTCGATCTCGGCGGCGATGTCGAGCGCGCTGCGCCGCTGCGTGCCCTTGAACGCCATATGCTCCAAGAGATGGGCGACGCCATTGATGGCGGCAGGCTCGTGGCGCGTGCCGACATCGACCCAGACGCCGATCGAGACGGTCTCGACCGAGTCCATGCGATCGGTGACGACGCGCATGCCATTGGCGAGCCGGCTCATTGTCACGGTCATGATGCGGCTCCGGCGAGAACCGCGCTCGCATGGGCGCGGATGAAATCCTCGACGGCGCCGAGGTCGTTGGCAAGAGCGGGCGCGCGCTCGGGCGCCGTCAACACCCCCGCGAGCCGAACCGGCATCTCGGGCTTCTTGCCGATCGCGCGCTCGACCGCCTCGGGGAATTTCGCCGGATGCGCCGTCGCCAGCGCCACCATCGGCGTGGCCCGATCGGCGCGCTTCGCCTTGGCGGCGGCGACCGCGACCGCGCTGTGCGGATCGAGGATCACGCCGGTCGCGCGATAGGTCGCGGCGATCTCCGCGAGGATGCCGGCATCGTCGACGCGCTGCGCGGCAAAGAGCGCGGCCGCTTGATGCCATTCGGCGCGCGAGGCCGGCAGCGTGCCGTCGCGGCGGAACGCCGCCATGGCCGCGGCGACGCGCGCCGCATCGCCGCCCGCGAGCTCGAAATAAAGCCGCTCGAAATTGCTCGAGACCTGAATGTCCATGCTCGGCGACAGCGAGGGCTCGACCGCGCCGATGGTCATGGCGCCGTCATTGATGAAGCGCGCGAGGATGTCGTTGCGGTTGGTGCCGATGACCAGCTGGCTGATCGGCAGCCCCATGCGGCGCGCGCCATGTGCGGCATAGACATTGCCGAAATTGCCGGTCGGCACCGCGAACGCGACCCCGCGCTCGGGCGCGCCCAGCGCCGCGGCGCTCGCGACGTAATAGACGATCTGTGCCATGATGCGCGCCCAATTGATCGAATTGACCGCAGAGAGTGCGAGCTCGGCGCGAAACCGCGCATCGGCGAACATCGCCTTCACCATGTCCTGGCAATCGTCGAAGGTGCCGTCGATGGCGATCGCGTGGACGTTGGGCGAGGCGACGGTCGTCATCTGCCGGCGCTGGATGTCGGAGATGCGGCCTTTGGGATAGAGCATGAAGATGTCGATCGCGTCGCGGTCGCGGCAGGCGGCGATCGCCGCCGAGCCGGTATCGCCCGAGGTCGCGCCGATGATGGTGACGCGCGCGCGGCGCTGCTTCAGCACATGATCGAACAGCCGGCCGACGAGCTGAAGCGCGAAATCCTTGAAGGCAAGGGTCGGGCCGTGAAACAGCTCCAAGAGGAAGAGCCCGTCGCCCAATTCCCGCAGCGGCGCGACCGCCGGATCATCGAAATCGCGATAGGCGTCGGCGACCATGCGCTCCCAATCGCGCGGCGCGATCGTGCCGTCGAGGAACGGCGCCATCACCCGCGCGGCGATCTCGGCATAGGGCTTGCCGCGAAAGCTCGTCAGCTCTTCGGCCGAGAGCTTCGGCCAGGCAGTCGGCACGAAGAGCCCGCCATCGGGCGCCAATCCCGCGAGCAGCGTCTCGTCGAAGGGCAGGTGGTGCGGCGGGTGCCTGGCGTCGCGGGTGCTCGTATAGGGCAAAATCCGATCCCCAATTCCAGCGAAACCGGAAGAGCCTAGTCCCCGCCAGCGCGCCCCGCAACCGGGCGACTCCGCGGCGTGCCGGCGCAAAGCCAAACGCCACGCATTGGAATCTCTCGATAAATTGGCTTTGTTTCGTAATTCTAAGGTTCGCACTTCACCCGCCGCGCAACCGCGTGACGCTTTTCGCGTACAGACGCTTTTTAGATGGCCCGCCGCTGCCTGGCGGTCAAGGCGGCGGCGCGAAAATGCCCCGCCCTCACCGCTTGATCACAGGTCGAGCACCAGCCGCTCGGTCTTCGAGCCCGAGCAGCAGATCATCATCGTCTTGTTGGCCTTGCGCTCCGATTCGGTCAGCACCACGTCGCGGTGATCGGGGACGCCTTCCAGCACCTTGGTCTCGCAGGTCCCGCACACCCCCTCGAGGCAAGAGGACGGGACATCGAGGCCGGCATCGAGCAGGGTTTCGAGAATCGTTTTGCCCGGCGCGATCGTAAAGCTGCGCCCGGTCTTGGCGAGAACGACGGTGAAGCCGCCCTCGGCCGCGGGCGCCTCCTTGGGCGTGAAATACTCGACATGGATTTGGTCGCGCGGCCGGTCCTTGGTCGCCTCCTCGAAGGCCGCGAGCATCGGCAAGGGTCCGCAGCAATAGATATGCGCTCGCGGGTCGGCTTTGGCCACCACCGCCGCGATATCGAGCATCTTGCCGCCAGGCTCGCCGTCGAAGTTGAAAGTGAGCTTTGCCCCCGGATGCGCGGCGACCGCAGCGATCGGCTCGCGGAATGCGGCTTCCTTGCGCGTGCGCACGCAATCGTAAAGCTCGAAGGGCCGGCCCAGCGCGATGAGGCGCTGGATCATGCACCACAGCGGCGTGATGCCGATGCCGCCGGCGATGAAGAGCGAATGCGCCGCGTCCTCGGCGAGCGGAAAATTGTTGCGCGGGCCGGCGACCGGGATCATCGCGCCGACGCGCAAACTGTCATGCACCCAGGTGGAGCCGCCGCGGCTCGCGCGGTCGCGCTGCACCGCGATCAGGTAGCGATGCCGCTCCGTTTGCGGATTGACGAGCGAGTAGGAGCGCACGACGCCGCTCGGCAAAAGCAAATCGATATGCGCCCCGGCCGTGAAGGGCGGCAACTCGGCGCCTTCGGGGTCGCGCAGCTCGTAGGAGTGAACGCCCTCGGCTTCCCAGGTGACGGCATGCACCCGCAGCCGGCGCTCGCTGTTCTCGGTCATGATGTGAAGTTGGTCCCGCTCAGCGCCGGTTCAATGCTTGTGAAAGCCCGCCAGCCGGGTCAGCCGGCGCACGCCGCGGCCGACGATCATATCCTTGGCGGCAGCGAAGAATTCCTGGAAATGCGGCATCTTGCCATGCGCCTCGAACGCCGCCGCATCGGCATAGACCTCGTAGAGCGTGATTTTCGTCGGATCATCCGCCTGTTGCGTTACGTCGAATTGCAGGCAGCCAGGCTCTTTCGCCACCGAGGCCTGCGCATTGGCGAGAATCAGCGGTACGAAAGCGGCAACGCTCTCGGGCTTCACCTGAAACTCGGCGATAAGGACGAAATGGGCCATCGGGTTACGCTCCTTCTTGGCGAGACTTAAGCGTTGAGATAGCGCGCCCGCAAGTGGCGCTCGAAGATCGCGGCATCGAGCGGCTTGCCGGTCGCCTGGGTGACGAGCTCGGCGCTCGAATAGCGTGAGGCCTTTTCGTGGACATTCGCGCGCAGCCAGGCGAAGAGCGGCGCGAATTCGCCCCGAGCGATGCCCGGCTCGATCGCCGGATCGGCGCGCTTCGCCGCATCGAAGAGTTGCGCCGCGGTCATCGCGCCGAGCGTGTAGGTCGGGAAATAGCCGAAGGCTCCGTCATACCAATGGATGTCCTGAAGGCAGCCCTCGCGGTCGTTCCGCGGTTCGATCCCGATGAGTGCGCGCATTCCGTCGCGCCATGCGCCGGGCAATTCCTCGAGCGGCAAATCGCCGGCGAGCAGCGCGCGCTCGAGCCGGTAGCGCAGGATCACATGGCCAGGATAGGTCACCTCGTCGGCATCGACGCGGATAAGGCTGCGCTCAACCCGCGTATCGAGCCGGTAGAGATTCTCGCCCTCCCATTCGGGCCCGCCGCGCCCGAAAGCGTCGCGCAGCAGCGGCGCCATGAAATCATGGAAGGCGCGCGAGCGGCAGACCTGCATCTCGACGAGCAGCGATTGGCTTTCATGAATCCCCATGCCGCGCGCCTTGCCGACCGGCTGGCGCCGCCAAGCCTCGGGCAGGCCGCGCTCATAGAGCGCGTGGCCGGTCTCGTGCAGCACGCCCATCAGCGCGCGGCGGAAATCCCCCTCGTCATAGCGCGTCGTAATGCGCACATCGTCGGGCGTGCCGCCGCAGAACGGATGAAGGCTGATATCGAGCCGGCCGTGATTGAAATCGAAACCCAGCCGCTCCATCAGCTTCACCGCGATGTCGCGCTGCGCGGCGATCGGAAAGGGGCCTTGCGGCGCCGCCGGCTTGGGGCGGCGCGCCTGCGCTTCGAGCGCGCCCTCGATAAGCCCCGGCAGCGATCGCGCCAACGGCTCGAACACGCGATCGATCGCCGCGGTCGAGCCGTCGGGCTCATATTGATCGAGCAGCGCATCGTAGGCCGAGCGGCCGAGCCGCTCCGCCTTCAATTGCGCGACCTCGCGCGTCAGATCGAGCAGGCGGCGCAAGGCCGGCAGCACCGCGGCGAAATCATTGTTGGGCCGCGCCTGGCGCCAGATCATCTCGCAGGCCGATGCGGCTTTGGAGGAGGCCTCGACCAAATCCGCCGGCACGGCGGCGTTGTGCAGCCAGGAGCGGCGCATCTCGCGCAGATTGGCGCGCTGCCACGGATCGAGATCGTTCTGCGTGTCGGCGCCGGCGAGAAGCTCCGGCATCGCCGCGTCAGTCACGATCTCATGACAGGCAAGCTTCAGCCCGGCCAATTGCTCGGCGCGCGCCTCGGCGCCGCCCTCGGGCATTTGCGTTGCCATATCCCAATGCAGCACGGCTTGCGCTTCGCGCAGAGTGCCGAGGCGGCGGAAGCGGGTTTCGAGCTGCGCATATGGACTCGGAGTCACGATCGCCCTCCCAGGCGCCGGCGGGCGAACCGGATATAGATCACGATCAACGCCAGCGCCAAGGCATACCAGGTGATCGCGTATTGCAGATGGTTGTTGGGCAGATCGGTGATGGTCTGGCCGCCCTTCGGCCAGCCGCCGGGATTGGGCGTCGCGTCGGCATCGACGTAAAATGGCAGGACTGGAGCGACGCCCGCGGCCTTCGCCATGGCCGGCAGGTCGATCCAAAACCAGGAATTGCGCTGCGGCTCATTCTCGGGCGTGAACCAGCCCTTGCCTTCGGGAAGACGCAGCAGGCCCGTCACCCGGACGCGGCCCTGTGGCTCGCCCGCCGCACGCGTCGCCGGCGCTTCGCGGTCGGTCGGAACGAAGCCGCGATCGACCAGTAGGATCGCGCCATCGGCAAGGCGCAACGGCGTGACGATGTGAAAGCCTTGCTCGCCGCGCAGCGATTGCGCGTGAAGATCGAGCTCCTGCGCGTTGAGGAACTCGCCCTCGGCCGTAACCGGATGGAATTCGAGCGCGCGCGCGGCGGCAAGCGAGGATGGCAAGGGCATCGGGGCCGCGTGAAGCCCCGCCTGGCGCTCGGCGATCAGCCCCTCTTTCCAGTGCAGGCGCTGCACCTGCCAAGTGCCAAGCCCGAGAAGGAGAAGAAAGCCGAGCGCGGCCCAGAAGGACGGCCAGAACAGCGAAGCGCGCGTCACCGCGATCAGGCGCCGTCCAAGAGGTGATGGCGAAACTGCATGGCGATGAGCCAGGCCTTCATCACCCGCAGCATCCAGATGGCGCCGCCGATGATGAAGGCGGTCCAGAGCACGGCATGAACCCAGAGCGGCGGCGCAAAAGCGAGCTCGACCAAACTCGCGCAAAGAAGCACGAGCGCGCCGAGAACGAGGATCACGAGAGCCGCCGGGCCATCGCCCGCATCCTCGGCGGCGAGATCGAGACCGCAAGCGGCACAGCGCGGCGCCACCGCGAGAAGGCCGTCATAGAGCTTGCCCTTGCCGCAACGCGGGCAGCGACAGGCAAGCGCCACCTGGAGAGCGGAGACCGGCGGATAGGCGCCCGCCGCGTTCATCGGCTATTCGGCGCCAATCGCGCCAGCGCCGCCGCCCCACCAATAGATGCAGATGAAGAGGAACAGCCACACCACGTCGACGAAGTGCCAGTACCACGCCGCGGCCTCGAAGCCGAAATGATGCTCCGGCCGGAAATGCCCCTTGATCGCGCGGATAAGGCAGACGGTGAGGAAGGTCGTGCCAATGATCACATGGGCGCCGTGGAAGCCGGTCGCCATGAAGAAGGTCGAGGGATAGATGCCCTGGGTGAAGCCGAAGGAGGCGTGGGTGTATTCGTAGGCTTGCAGCCCGGTGAAGCAGATGCCGAGGAAAACCGTCACCGCCAGGCCTTGGATGAGACCCTTGCGGTCGCCTTCAATGAGCGCGTGATGCGCCCAGGTGACGGTCGTCCCCGAGGTCAGGAGAACGAGCGTGTTGAGGAAGGGGATCTCGAAAGGATCGAAGGGATGAATCCCCTTGGGCGGCCATACCCCGCCCATCGCATCGGTCGGAAACAGCGCGGCGCTGAAGAAGGCCCAGAAGAAGGCGGCAAAGAACATCACCTCAGAGGCGATGAACAGCGCCATGCCGAAGCGCAGACCGATCTGCACCACCGGATTGTGATAGCCGCCATAAACCGCCTCGCGGATGACGTCGCGCCACCACACGAACATGACGCAGAGCACGCCGATGAAGCCGAGCGTCATCACCGTCCAGCCATAGCCGTGCATGAACAGCACGCCGCCGCCGGCGAGCACGCCCGCGACGAGCGCGCCGACGATCGGCCAGGGCGAGGGCTCGACGAGGTGATAGGGATGCTTGTGGCCGTGGTAGTCGAACTGTTCGGCGGGTTCCGTGGTCATAGCCTCATCTCGGCGATCAATTGGCGGAAGCGGTCGCGGGAAGGACGGCGGTGCGCTCCGCCGCGGCGCCACCCCTGGCGCGGAACATGGTATAGCTCAAGGTGATCGTGTCGACATCCGTGGCGTTCGGATTCTTGACGATATCGGGGTCGACGAAGAACTGCACCGCGAGATCGGTGCTCTGGCCCGGGTCGAGATGCTGCTCGGTGAAGCAGAAGCATTGCAGCTTGGCGAAATAGGGCCCGGCCTTGTCGGGCGTGACGTTGAAGGTGGCCGTGCCGGTCTCGGCCTGTTTGCTGAAATTCGACGCGCGATAGTGGATCACCTTGGTCTCGCCCGGATGGATCGTCACCGAGGGCTGCTCGGGGCGGAACGCCCAATCGAGCCCGGGCGCGACGTCGGCGTTGAAGCGCACGGTGATGACGCGATTCTTGACGACGGTGTCGGGCGCGAGCGAGGCGCGCTGCGTCGTGCCGTTATATCCCGTCGCGGCGCAGAAGAGACGGTAGAGCGGGACCGAGAACACGACCAGCAGCGACATCGCTCCGATGATGGCGATGAGCCCCAGAACCGTGACGCCTTTGCCGCGGCGCGGGCGAGGATCGTTGCGGCTCATGGCAGCGACCCCAGTCGCGCCAAGGTGACGAAAAACAGCAGCACAATCAGCGCCAGCAGCACGCCGAGCAGCGCGAGATTCTTGCCGCGCTGGCGCCTCTGGCGGTCATCCACGGCGGCAACCCGGTTCATGATCCAGGGAAAGCCCCGGTCGCGAGGATCTGGTCCGCGACCAGGAGCGCAAAGAGCAGGAACAGATAGAGGATCGAGAAGCCGAACATCGCCTTGGCGGCGCGCTCACGCGGATCGCGCATCACCAGCAGCGAGAACCCGGTGAAGATCGCCGAGAGCACGAGCGCGGGCGCGCCATAGGTCCAGCCGGCGATGCCAAGCAGGGTCGGCGAGACGGCGACGGGCCACAGCACCAGCGTATAGAGCAGCATCTGCTTCTTGGTCTCGCGCGCGCCCGCCACCACCGGCAGCATCGGCACGCCCGCTTTGGCGTAATCGCCCGCGCGATAAAGCGACAGCGCCCAGAAATGCGGCGGCGTCCAGAAGAAGATCAGCGCGAACAGCGCCAAGGACGGCAGCGCCACCTGGCCGGTCGCGGCCGCCCAGCCGACCAGCGGCGGGAACGCGCCGGCGGCGCCGCCGATGACGATGTTCTGCGGCGTGCGGCGCTTCAGCCAGATTGTATAGACGAAGACATAGAAGGCGATGGTGATCGCCAAGAGCGCCGCCGCGACGAGGTTGAGCGCCAGCCCCATCATCAGCACCGAGCCGACGGCTAGCACCGCGCCGAAGCCCAGCGCATTGCCCGGCGCCATGCGCCCGGCCGGCAGCGGCCGGTCGCGCGTGCGCTCCATCACCGCGTCGATATCGCGGTCATACCACATGTTGATGGCGCCCGCCGCGCCGGCGGCGACGGCGATGCAGAGAACGGCGGTGAAGGCCAGCACCGGATTGAGATGGCCCGGCGCGAGATAGAGGCCCGCCCAACCGGTGAAGACGACGAGCGACATCACCCGCGGCTTCAACAGCGCGATGTAATCGCCAATCGAGGCAGTGCCCGAAGCGGGCGCCGCCTCCACAACCGCGCGGGCGCGCGCAATGCGCGGGGCGAGTCCGGAGGCGGAGAGATCGGCCACGGCCGCGATGCTCCCGTCCCTCAATGGCTCGGCGACGAGGCGACCACCGGCAGCTCGTCATAGGAGTGGAAGGGCGGCGGCGAGGACAGTGTCCATTCGAGCGTCGTCGCTCCCTCGCCCCACGGATTGGCGCCGACGCGCCGGCCGGCGAAGAGGGTGTGGAAGACGATGAAGACGAAGAACAAGGTCGAGGCACCCGAGATGAACGAGCCGAGCGAGGCGACCATGTTCCAGCCGGCGAAGGCGTCGGGATAGTCGCTGATGCGCCGCGGCATGCCGGCGAGGCCGAGGAAGTGCATCGGGAAGAAGGTGAGATTGACGCCGATGAAGGTCGTCCAGAAATGGATCTGGCCGAAAAGCTCGTTGTATTGCCGGCCCGACATCTTGCCGATCCAATAATAGAAACCGGCAAAGAGACCGAAGACGGCGCCGAGGCTCAGGACGTAGTGGAAATGCGCCACGACGTAATAGGTGTTGTGCAGATAGTGATCGACGCCCGCATTGGCGAGGACGACGCCGGTGACGCCGCCGACCGTGAAGAGGAAGAGGAAGCCGGTTGCGAACAGCATCGGCGTCTTGAACTCGATCGAGCCCTCCCACATGGTCGCGATCCAGGAGAAGACCTTGATGCCCGTCGGCACCGCGATGACCATGGTGGCCGTCGTGAAATAGGCCTGGGCGTCGACGCTGATGCCGGTCGTGAACATGTGGTGCGCCCAGACGACGAAGCCGACCACGGCGATCGACACCATGGCATAGGCCATTCCGAGATAGCCGAAGATCGGCTTCTTCGAGAAGGTCGAGATCACCTGGCTGATGATGCCGAAGGCCGGCAGGATCATGATGTAAACTTCGGGATGCCCGAAGAACCAGAAGAGGTTGAGGAAGAGCAGCGGATCGCCGCCGCCCGCCGGATCGAAGAAGGCGGTGCCGAAATTGCGGTCGGTCAGCAGCATGGTGATCGCGCCCGCCAGCACCGGCAGCGACAAGAGCAGCAGGAAGGCGGTGACGAGGATCGACCACACGAAGAGCGGCATCTTGTGCAGCGTCATGCCGGGCGCGCGCATGTTGAAGATGGTGGTGATGAAGTTGATCGCGCCCATGATCGACGAGGCGCCCGCAAGGTGTATCGAGAAGATCACCATGTCGACCGCCGGGCCGGGATGCCCGACCTTCCCCGAGAGCGGCGGATAGAGCGTCCAGCCGACACCGGCGCCCGCGGGATCGCCGACCAGCGTCGAGCCCAAGAGCAGCAGGATCGCCGGCACCAGCAGCCAGAAGCTGATGTTGTTCATGCGCGGGAACGCCATGTCCGGCGCACCGATCATCAGCGGCACGAACCAGTTGCCGAAGCCGCCGATCAAAGCCGGCATCACCAGGAAGAAGATCATGATGAGGCCGTGCGCGGTGATGATGACGTTGTAGAGCTGATGATCGCTGCCGAACAGCACGTCGCCCGGCCGCATCAAATTGTAGCGCATCAGGATCGAGAACGCGCCGCCGATCAGCCCGGCCGTGATCGAGAAGATGATGTAGAGCGTGCCGATGTCCTTGTGGTTGGTCGAGAACAGCCAGCGCGTCCAGAAGCCGGGAACGTGGTCGCCATGCGCCGCATGCGCGTCGCCGTGGCCGTGCGCTTGAGTTCCGTATGCCATCTTTCGCTCCCCGCGAAATACCTGAAAACAGTTCCTAGTTCGCCGCCGCCTGCGCTACGCGCATCGCACCCGGCGCATCACCGGCCTTGGCGTATTTCTTTTTCGCCTGCGCCGCCCAGGCGTCGAAATCGGGCTTCGAGACAACCTTGACCTCGATCGGCATGAAGGGATGATTGATGCCGCAGATCTGGTTGCACTGCCCGTAGAAGGTGCCGGTCTTTTCGAACTTCATCCAGCTTTCATTGGTGCGGCCGATCACCGCGTATTCCTGAACCGCCGCCGACGGCAGATACCAGCTGTGGATCACGTCGGTGCTGGTGATGAGAACCCGCACCGTCGCACCGACCGGGATCACCACCGGATTGTCGACGCCGAGCAGACGCGGTTCCTTCGCCTTCGCCGCATCGGCGTCGGAGAGCACGTTGCTGTCGAAGGCGAAGTCGCCCTGGTCGGGATATTCGTAGGACCAATACCATTGGTGCCCGGTGACCTTCAGCGTCATGTCGGCGTGCTGGGTTTTGTCTGCGTAGTAGAGAAGTTTGATCGACGGCCACCAGATCGCGATGAGGATCAGCAACGGCACGATCGTCCACACCACTTCGAGCACCGTGTTGTGCGTGGTCTTCGACGGCACCGGGTGGCGCTTCGCGTTGAAACGCCACATGGTATAGACGAGGAGGCCGAGCACGAGGACTGTGATCACCGTGGTAATCGGCAGGAGAATCATATTGTGGAACCAGTCGACGCGGTCGCGCACCGGCGTGTCGCCCTGCACCATCCCCATCTCCCATGGATGGGGCACTTCCGCCATCGCCAGATGGACCCACGCGGCGGCGAGCGTTGCGCCGCCGAGCGCCGCGGCAAGGACGCGCCGCAGCCGCGTCGCGGGTCCGGATTTCGCCAGTCTTCGACTCACTTGCATACTTTCTCGCCCCTCGGACGGAGGCCGGCGAAACGCCGCCACGGCCCTAAAATTCCAGTCCTGGTAATAACCTCCAAGGCGGCGCGACGCCAACCGCATCATTGCGACTTTATGCCGCATAAAACAAGCCGGGCGCCCTGAAACCGCACGCCGCGCTTCCCATATGTGCTGTCGCGGCCAAGACTCTGGCGCCGTTCTTCGCGCCGTGGCAAAACCCTTGGGCTGGGGAGACCTTTCATGACCGATCTCACGCTGACCGACGATCTTTTCTTCACCAAGACGGGCATGGACCAGGCGCGCGTCGAAAAGCTCGTCGGCGATGCGCTCAGCGGCATGGATGACGGCGAATTGTTTCTCGAATATTGCCAGTCCGAGAGCCTCACCCTCGATGACGGTCGGATCAAATCCGCCTCCTTCGATACGACGCAAGGCTTCGGCCTGCGCGCCCTTTCCGACGAAGCGACCGGCTATGCCCATGCCTCGGAATTGAGCGAGGAGGCGATCCGCCGTGCCGGCGAGACGGTGCGCGCGGTGAAGCAGGGCGCACATGGCACGGTCGCGGCGCCGCCCCTCGGCACCAACCGCCAGCTCTACGCCGCGGCCAATCCGCTGGCGCAGACCGAGTTCGCCGCCAAGACCAAGCTCCTTGCCGAGATCGACGCCTATGCGCGCGCCAAGGATCCGCGCATCAAACAGGTCTCGGCCTCGCTCGCCGGGTCATGGCAGGCGGTGCAGATCATTCGCGCCGGCGGGTTGCGTGTCGGCGACATCCGGCCGCTGGTGCGCCTCAATGTCAGCATCGTCGTCGGCGACGGCACGCGCATGGAGAGCGGCAGCTCCGGTACCGGCGGGCGCACCGATTATCGGCGCTTCCTCGATCCCGCCAATTGGCAGGCCGAGGTCGACGAGGCGCTGCGCCAGGCGCTCGTCAATCTCGAGAGCGTCCCGGCGCCGGCGGGCGAGATGACCGTGGTGCTCGGACCGGGCTGGCCGGGCGTGATGCTGCACGAGGCCGTGGGACACGGTCTCGAAGGCGATTTCAACCGCAAGAAGACCTCGGCCTTCTCGGGTCTCATCGGCCAGCGCGTCGCCAGCCCCGGCGTCACCGTCGTCGATGACGGCACGCTGCCGGATCGGCGCGGCTCGCTCTCGGTCGATGACGAGGGAACGCCCTCCTCCAACACCGTGCTGATCGAGGACGGCATCCTCAAAGCCTATATGCAGGATCGGCTCAATGCGCGGCTCATGGGCATGCGCCCGACCGGCAATGGCCGGCGTCAGGGCTTTGCCTATGCGCCGATGCCGCGCATGACCAACACCTATATGCTGGCCGGCGACAAGGACCCGAAAGAGATTCTGCAATCGGTGAAGCGCGGCCTCTATGCCGTCAATTTCGGCGGCGGGCAGGTCGACATCACCTCGGGCAAGTTCGTGTTCTCGGCGTCCGAGGCCTATCTCATCGAGAACGGCAAGCTCGGCAAGCCGGTGAAGGGCGCGACCCTCATCGGCAACGGTCCCGATGCGCTGACCAAGATCACCATGATCGGCAATGATCTGGCGCTCGATCGCGGCATCGGCACCTGCGGCAAGGACGGCCAGGGCGTGCCGGTCGGCGTCGGGCAGCCGACCTTGCGCATGGACGGGCTGACCGTCGGCGGCACCGCGGCATGAGGCTCGGCCGGCGGGCGGCCTTGCCGCCGCTCGCATTGGCTCTGCTGCTGCTGACCGCGCTTCTCCGGGCACACGCCTGCGATCTCGATAGCGCCGGAACGACGCGTTGGCGCGTTGCGCGCGCAAACGGCGCGAGCTTTCTCGTCACGCCCTGCGGCGAGAGATTCTTCTCGATCGGCGTCAATGTGCTGGATGGCGGGATTTCGGGCGCGCACCTCGACCGGCCGCATTACGATTGGCACAAAACCGCCAGTTCGCTTCCGGAATGGATCGCCGACACGCGGGCGCGGCTCAAGGAGTGGGGCTTCAACTCTGCCGGCGCGTGGTCGCTGCCGCCGCAGCAATTGAAGCTTCCGACCGTGATCAATCTCGAGCTCGGGCGGCTCGCGAAGTTTCACTGGTTCGATCCTTTCGATCCGAACATGCCGGCGCGCATGGATGCGGAAGCGAAGAAGCTCACCGCGCCCTATCGCCACTCGCCCTATCGCATCGGCTATTTCTCCGACAATGAGGTCGGCTGGTGGAGCGGCGCGCTGTTCCTCTTCTATGCGCAAAAGCCCGCGAGCAACTTTACCAAGCAGCGCTGGATCGCGACGCTGCGGTCGTTCTATCACGATGATTGGCGGCGTTTTGCGCGCGACTTCGTCCCGCCCGAGGGCGTCGGATCGTGGAAGGCGCTGCTGCAAACGGAGAAGCCGACGCGGCTGCGCATCGGCGGCCACGGCATCGCCGCGGTCGAGCGCTGGACCGCGCTCGTCGCCCAGCACTATTACGCGCTGGCGCGGCGGGCGATCAAAAAGGCCGATCCCGACGCCGTGTTCTTCGGCGACCGGCTGCCGATCTATTACGATCCCGCGGCTTTGCGCGTCGAGGCGCCGCGGGTCGACGCGCTCGCCGTCAACTACAATGTCGCCAGCCCCGAGGGCTGGATCGCGCCCTATTTCTTCGACGGTATTCGCCGCATCACCGGCGGCAAGGCGATGCTGATATCCGAATGGTTCTACGCCGCGCGCGAGAACCGTACCGGCAATACCAATAACGGCCATCTCATGACGGTCGACACCCAGGCCGAGCGCGCCGCGGGCGCGGCGGCCTCGGCGCGGCTCTTCGCCGGCGTGCCGGAAATTCTCGGCGAACACTGGTTCCAGTATTACGACTACCCGCTCGGCGGACGCGCCGACAGCGAGGATTACAATTTCGGCCTCGTCGATATTCACGACCGGCCTTACGACCGGCTGGTCGCGGCACTCGGCGCAGCCAACCGGCAATTGCCGCAAATCCACGCGCAGGCGGCGGTGGCGTCGCGCCCCGGCCGCACGAATTTCGCCGTGCCGCACGCGGCCATCGACCCGGCGCATCTCTCGCTGATCGATTGGCCGAAGCCCGCCTCGCTTCTGCCCGCGTTCATTCCGCAAAAGGGCAAGGTCGCCTTCGGCGAGGCCTATCTCAGCTGGAGCGAGCACGGCCTCGCCCTCGCCACCATCGGCCAGGATTATTACGACCTCGAGCTGCTCGATTATCACGGCGATTATCCCCTCACCGAATCCTACCGCCTCGAGCTCGACCTCGATGCCGGCGCGGGACCGAAGCGCTTCACCCTCTATTTCAATCCGCCCAAGGGCAAAACGCGCGATTACCCGCCGATGGCGCCCTTGCTCTGCGCGGGAACCGTCGCGGCACTGCACGACAATAAATGCGCGGAGATCCCCGGCACGCAGGCGCTGTATTTCGGCGCCGATCAGCCGCGCATCGTCGCCGAAGCGCTGCTGCCCTGGCAGGCTTTGGGCCTCGAAGGGCCGCCAAAATCGGGCAAGCTCAAAATCGAGGTCTCCGCCGTTGCCTGGTACAATTCGCGCTGGATGTCGCTCTCGGGCCTGCCGCCCGATGAGGGCTCGGCCGAGCCGCAGCGCTGGATGAGCGTGCGCCTCGCGGCTGCGCCTCAATAAGCGTCCTCGACGTAGACCGGATCGACCTTGCCGCGCCAGCGCGTCGCGAAATCGTCGAGCAGCTTCTCGGCCGGCGTCTTGCCGGAATGCGCGAGCTCGAAGAGCGGCGCGAGGAAATGGCTTTCGTCCTGCGCCGCCGCGTCGAGCCGGGCGCGCCGCCGCAGCCCGCCCCGGGCGAGATCGAGCGCCGCGAGGGCGGTCTCGCTGAGCTTCTTGCCGCGGAACGGCGTCGCAAGCCCGAGGCGCGGCGCCTCGTTGCGCAGATATTCGCGCTCCTCCTCGCTCCAATCGGCGATGAGATCCGCGGCGCCGTCGAGCGATTGGCGGTCGTAGAGCAAGCCGGTCCAGAAGGCCGGCAGCGCGCAGATATTGCGCCACGGTCCGCCATCGGCGCCGCGCATCTCGATGTAGCGCTTGATGCGGATCTCGGGAAAGACGGTCGTCAGATGATCCGACCAGTCGCTCATGGTCGGCGTGGCGCCCGGCAGACCAGGCAGCTTTCCCGCCATGAAATCGCGGAAGGATTGCCCCGCCACGTCGATGTAATCGCCGTCGCGATAGACGAAATACATCGGCACGTCGAGCAGGTAATCGACATAGCGCTCGAAGCCGAACCCCTCTTCGAACACGAAAGGCAGCATGCCCGACCGGTCCGGATCGACATCGGTCCAGACATGGTTGCGATAGCTGAGATAGCCCGAAGGCTTGCCTTCGAAGAACGGCGAATTGGCAAAGAGCGCCGCCGCCACCGGCTGCAAGGCGAGGCTGACGCGCGCTTTCTGCACCATGTCGGCTTCGGACGAGAAGTCGAGATTGACCTGAACCGTGCAGGTCCGGAGCATCATGTCGAGGCCGAGCTTGCCTTTGGTCGGCATGTAGCGGCGCATCACCGCATAGCGGCGCTTCGGCATCCAGAAGCAATCCTCGCGCCGCCATTTCGGCAGGAAGCCAAGGCCCAGCAAACCAAGCCCCAGCTCCTCGGTGACCGCGCGCACCTGACGCAGATGGGTGTGCAGCTCGTCGCAGGTCTGATGCAGCGTCTCCAAGGGCGCGCCCGAAAGCTCGAACTGGCCGCCCGGCTCGAGCGAGATCGCGGCGCCGCCGCCGCTGAGGCCGACGATCGTGTCGCCGTCCAGCACCGGCTCCCAGCCGAAGCGACGCAAGCCCTCGAGCAGCGCGCGAATGCCATCCGCGCCCTCATAGGGCACGGGATGAAGATCCGCGCGGCGGAAAACGAATTTCTCGTGCTCGGTGCCGATGCGCCATTCGGCGGCGGGCTTGCATCCCGCCGCCAGATACTCGATCAGCTGACGCTTGTCAGTGATCGGTGCACCGCCCGACTGCGAAGGTGCCGACATGCGCGATGCTGCTCCAGACGCCTCTAACCCCTAGCCGCGCGGCGGCGCGTCCCCCAACAGCGCCTGCAACACGGCGAGGCCCGCAAGCGCCGCGGTATCCGCGCGCAGCACACGGGGCCCCAAACTGACCGGGCAAACAAAGGGGAGTTTCTTCAAGGCGTCAAGCTCCGTCTCGGCAAAGCCGCCTTCGGGCCCGATCAGCACCGCCCATGGGCCGCGATGGGCGTCCTTCAGCGCCGCGGCGATGGGCGGCGAAGTCCCGGTTTCGTCACAGAGCAGCAGCCGGCGCCTCCCGTCCCAGCCGGCGATGAGCCGCTCGAGCGGCT